>Ga0181352_1000456_pt1 | contig 17552 bp, 19 predicted proteins | sample Fa13VDMLBSN_FD_130103 | JGI IMG/M metagenome (GOLD analysis project Ga0181352, IMG submission 130103) | Freshwater viral communities from Lake Michigan, USA - Fa13.VD.MLB.S.N | ecosystem: Environmental > Aquatic > Freshwater > Lake | place: USA: Michigan | collected 2013-09-23 | reverse complement strand
TTCACGGCCTGCCATTGGGAGCCATGGCGGCATTCTCAAGGCTGCTTGAAATCGAGTCGGCTTATGTCAGCGACGTGAGCGGTAACGAAGCATTCGCGGTATTATCCAAGGAACTTCAGGAGCTTGCCAAAGATCGCATGAGTGACGTGCGTCTTGGTGGCATGTCGATCTCGTTTTCGCCGCTGCTAACGCTACCGCTGCCGGCGCTCGATCAGCCCAGCAACCCCAATTGCCAGCAACATGAACAAAAGTAATACTAACAATGATCCTGGTTTCACGGGGGTACGGGGGGCGGGCCATGCAGTACGCAACCTTGCGGCGTAAGTTGCAGAAGAAATTGAAGCGCAAGCCCCACCGCCAATGCCCGAAATGCCAGGGGCGGATGACGTTGACGTTGCTTAAAGACGATCACGGCAAGCCGCGTCTATTTAAGCATTGCGGCGGCACGATGGCGTCTGATTGCCGCGGCGGATTCGTGTGCGGCAGTTACCTTGTCAATCATCCGTCGCCGTGCTTGTATTTTGAAGAACTTCGCTGGTCGGGTGGTGGAATTGGGAGACACATACCCTGGTAACGCAGGGAAAGGCGTAATGGCCGTGCGGGTTCGACTCCCGTTCCGGCCGGCGAAGTTTTGCTATGATAGAACCGACCGACAACCTATTCCAGTCCGAATTCGCAGTCATGGAAGACTGCAAGATGATCTCCCGCGCGGCCCGGCTGGGCTGGCCAATTTCCGCGGAGAAGCGGGCCGAACTGATCGAGCGCCTATTCAAGATCACGGCCAGCGCAGAGGCAAGGGACGCGGTCAGCGCAGCGAAGGCGATCTTGGCGGCGGATACGATCAACCAGCGGCGTGAGGCGGCGCGGGATGCGCGGCGGGCGGCCAAGAAGGGCGGCGGCGGTGTGACCATCAACAACATCAACACCACGAACACGGCAGTCCAGATCAATGCCGATCCAACTTCCAACGCCGAGCGATTTGAGCAAGCTATGGCCCTACTTGAAGCCGCACGAACAAGAGCGATTTCTGCGGTTGATGGCGCCCCGGCAGACGAAATACTTCGGGAAGCAGCCGTTCCCCCAGCAATCGAAGTTCCTGGCGCTGGACTGCCTTGAAGCCTTCTTCGGCGGGGCCGCTGGTGGTGGCAAGAGCGAGGCGTTATTGATGGCGGCTTTGCAGTACGTGGACATTCCCGGCTACGCTGCGATCCTCTTTCGCCAGACCTACGCCGACCTTTCGCTTCCAGGTGCGTTGATGGACCGAGCGGCGGAATGGCTCCACGGCACGGACGCCCATTGGTCCGCGCAGAACAAGCAATGGACGTTTCCGAGCGGGGCAACCATCAACTTCGGCTACCTCGAATCGGAGAATGACAAGTACCGCTATCGCGGGCCGGAATTCCAGTTCATCGGCTTCGACGAGTTGACCAACTTCACTGAGACGCAGTACCTCTTCCTGTTCTCTCGCCTTCGTCGCACCAAAAACATTCACGTCCCGCTCCGAATGCGTGGAGCAAGCAACCCCGGCGGCATCGGGCACGATTGGGTTAAGGATCGGTTCATCGGTTCGGAGCGATGCCCTGCCCATGTGCCAGGCGTCTTTGTGCCGAGCAAGATCGCGGACAATTACGCGATGAACGAGGCGGAATACACGGTCTCGCTGAACAACCTGGACCCCGTCACACGCGCCCAGATGCTCAAGGGCGATTGGGAAGCCTACGAAGGCGGCATGTTCAAGCGGGAATGGTTTCCGATCGTGGACGAGGCGCCAGCCGATGCGGCTTACTGCCGCGGGTGGGACAAGGGCGGAACGGCGGGCGGTGGCGATCCGTCGGCGGGCGTGCTGATGTGCAAGGACAAAGAAAGCATCTGGTACGTGGTCGATGTCATCAAGGGGCAATGGGCTGCCACGGAACGCGACAAGATCATTAAGCAGACGGCGACGATGGACAAGGACCGATACGGGCGGAATTACTCGGTCCACATCGAGCAGGAGCCCGGCTCAGGTGGCAAGCAGTCCGCTGAGATCAGCATCAAAGACCTTGCCGGGTTCGATGTGACGGCGACCCTGGCAACCGGCAAGAAGGCCGAACGCGCCCGGCCGTTTGCCAGTCAGGCCGGCGCGGGGAATGTCCGTCTCGTTCGTGGGCCGTGGAATCGGGACTATCTCGATGAGGTTTGCACGTTTACCGGCGCTGACGGGGCAAGAGACGATCAAGTTGACGCCACAAGCGGGGCGTTTAACCATCTCGCCCTGGTCCGCAAGCTCAAATTCTGGGTCTACTAGCAACACAAATTGCCCTCTCCCCCCTCAAACTGGTAAGGTCTGGCATGCGAATTCTCGCCGTAACATGGGATATTTTGAAGGCATCCAGCCTCGTCGCTGGCCTGGCTGCGGGGGCGTGCTTTGTGGCGCCTCTGGCGCTGGCTGGGGCGGTCGTGGGCGTGCCGGTGGCGGTGGTGATTCTGTGCGTGCGGTGGGCTTGGGGGAGGGCGTTGTGAGCGATATCGGCTTTGACTGGATCGCACCCGGCGAGATTCGATTTTGCTCATGCGGCTACACGCTCCTGCGCCCTGGCGACGCCGTATGCGCGAACTGCCGCTGGTACAAGGGCGACTGCACCCTTGAAGATCTGGAAGCAGGCATGGCCGAACATTCGCGGTTGCTTCGTGGCGCGATTGATCTAAGCAAGCAGCGGCAAGAGATCGGCGTGCCGCGGCTGTTTTGGATGAAGGGGGCGTTATGAGTGAAGCGAAGACCGTTAGCCAGTATATCCCCATGGCTCAATGGATCGATGTCACGAGCGAAGTCGCGCGAATGAGCGTGAGAGCATTCGTCAGCGGCGCGTATCCAGGCATCATCATGGAACTCGACAAAGACATGGCCGAAATAGGGCCAGAAGCGATGGAGAAGCTTCGCGCCGAGTTCGCCAGCAAGTACCAGGGGATTCGGGACGCGGGGCTTCCGGTGACGCTGCCGGTCGGCGAGCACGGCTACATGAGAATCATTCCTGTGCAGCCTGTTGCGACGATGACCTACGTCAACACCACGGCACCGTCTTGCCGCCCGTCGATTGTGGGCCTTGTCGAGCAACGGACCTACGCACCGGGCATTTTGGCGCATTGGAAACATGAACGTCTAGAGCGGTAACACGCCACAGACTCAATCCGGCCGGGGGGCTTGGAGCGAGTCAATGAGCCTCACCGGATCGATCCTCAACGGCATCGGCAGCATCAGCCGGATCATCAAATCCGGCCCGCCATCGCGCCGCGACCGCATCATCGACGTGATGCCGTCGTGGTTCCACTCGTCCGCGATCTCGCTGACCAACACGATGGCGCGCAGCGAGTACATCAACCACTTCAAGGGCTGGAATTACGTCGCGATCAAAGCCATCTGCGAAGAGATCGCCGGCTTTGCCCCATCCGTCTGCACGAAGGAGGACGGGCGCGAGGTCCACGACAAGTACCGCAAGTCCCTGAGCGCCGCAAAGGGCCATCAAGACCGCGAGCGTATCCGCTCGTCGTTCGCCAAGTCCTACGTATCCAAGTCGATGCGGCGCAAGGCGCTGGCAAATCTCCAAGACAGCGACGAACTTAAGCCAGTCGGCAAAGATCACTCGTTGGTACGCCTTCTCGCCAACCCGAACGGTCCGGATGTCTCGTGGAGTTTTTGGTACAAGGTGACGATGTTCCTGGAACTGACCGGAGCCGCCTATATTTGGTGCCCGCCGAACAAGACCGGGCGCCCGTCGCAGCTTTGGGTGATCCCGTCGCATTGGGTTTGGGAGCAACCAGGCGAAGATTCGCTTGTGGGCTCGTACGAGATTCGCCCGGTCATGGGGGCGGCAACAAACGACCTCGCGCAATTCGGGGCCGGCTGGTTCCCCGGAGGCGGTGGCGTCGAGCGAATCCGCGCTGAGCAGATCATCAAGATCGCGTATCCGTCGCCCTATTCCATCGTGGACGGCTACGCCCCCGTGGCTGCGATCAGCGATTGGATCGACGTTTCCAACAACATCGACCGTTCGCGTGTGCAGGTGTTCGCGAATGCGGCGTTCCCTGGCGTAGCCCTCGAACTCGACAAGGAAATGGCCGCGCCAACCCTGGAAGAGATGGACCGCGTCCGCATCGACTTCTCGCAGAAGTACCAGGGCGTGCGGAATACGGGCGTGCCGGCGATCTTAGCCCCCGGCATGAAGATCGTGCCCCTGACTCGGTCTTCGGTCGAGATGGATTACGCCAACAGCGCGGACCAGATGCGGGGCAACCTGCTGTCATCGCATCGCGTTCCGCAATCGATTGTCGGCCTTGTCGAGCAGTCCACTTACGCCAACGCGGAGGCGTCGCGGTTCAACTTCTTTGGCTCGTGCATCCGACCCAAACTGATGTTCCTCGGGCAGGTTCTCACTGAAAAACTTGCCAACCGTTGGGACGAAAACCTCGTCGTTTACTGGCCAGACCCGACGCCGAACGACCCTGAGATGCGGATGAAGAAGTACGAGACCATGTACCGCAACCAAGCCGTTACGCCCAACGAATGGCGCGAGGCGGAAGGCATGTCCCCGTGGGAACACGGTGGCGATGACCCGGTTGGCTCGCAGATGGCTACGCAGCCGCTTGGCTGGGCAACGGGTGAAGACCCGATGGCGAACATGCAACAGAGCATGATGGGCGGCATGCCGGGGCAGCCGGGCGGCGATCAAACTGACCTCGGCGGCATGGTTGGGCAAATGTTGGGGCAAGGTGGCGGCGACGGGGCGACGGAAGAGCCGCAGGGCGAACTGGATGCGTTTGGGCAGCCGGTGGCGAAGTCTCGGATCAATGGACACACGCGGAAGGCGGTGCGGAATGGGGTTCATTAACCGGTTGTTGAATTCGCAGTTGCTTCGGCGGAAGTCTTCGCAGGACTGGGCGCGGCAGCAGGGGCCGCACGGTGGGACGTTTTGGCTTAACGGCAAAACGGGCGAGAAGCGGTATCAAGACGCAAATCCCGGCGGCGATGGGGGCGGCGCGGCACAGCAGCCCGACCCATCCGCAAAGGTGAAAGGCTATGCCGAGCAGTTGAAGGCGAAGTTCGGCGATCAGGCCATTGCTCAGCTTGATGCGATGAAGGCAAAGGTCGCCAGCGATCCGGCGAAGGTGGCGGCATTGGATCAAGTTCGGGCGTTGTTGGCGCCAAAGGATGCGCCTAAAGCGGCCGAAAAGCCCCCACAGCCGGCGGCGGAAGCGAAGAAAGCCGAAGCCCCTGCCCAGCACGGCATGGTAGACCGTGGCGAAGGTCGGCATATTCGATTCGAGGACGGCAAACCGCTCAAGATTCACGACACGGCGAAAGGCGTCGAGCACATTCCCGACGAGCATATCTTCACGGACCAACGCCCCGGCGTGATCCGCAGTAAGGCCGGCGAACTGTTTGCGCTCCAAATTGATCCAAAAGACAAGCGCCCGCACGACATGGAGAACAATGTCGGCATGGTGCATCGGCAAATGCCGCAGATGGCCAACGTGGCGAAGCATTACGGCGAATATACGACCAACATCGCGGAGCAATTCGCGGATCTCGTGGAGGATGCGGACGGCAGCGATCGCGATGCGGCTGCGGACAAACTGGACGAGGCCCAATCCGAATTCACCCAGCATTTGGAGCTCGCCAAGGGTGAAGTGATTGAATGGATGTCGCAGCGCCTTCCCAAGCGTGCCGGCGAGATCAAGAAGGAAATCGGCAAGTTGTTCGATGACCTCACAGCCAAGACAATGGAAGGGTTCGACTACATCGACCAGGCTCGCCACATCGACGAGGGCGACCGCAGCGAGGACGATTACGAGGAAGCGGAGACCTACGCCGAGAGTATCCGCGAAGAAGCCAAATACATGACGGACGAGATCGCGCGAATTGGTCGCGAGCAAGAGGAATATCAGGATGAGGAATGGGAAAGCGACCTGTCGGCCCACGAAGAGGAAGCAAGCGACTTGGTTAACGATTTTGACGGCAGCGACCCAGATGACGAGAAGGATCGCGTCGAGGAGTTTAACCGCGACGCCGAAGAGAACAACTGCCCGTACAAGATCGTCGAAGCCGAAGATGGCGGTTGGACGTGGGAAGAACGCAGTTTGAAAGGCATCGTCACAAAGACACTGCAACACTCCCCCCTTTACCGCAAATCCATACCTGCCTCAGCCCTCAAGCCCCAGAGCGACGAGTACCAGCACGCCGACGACGACCCCGAATCGATCATGGCCGACATCGTCGGCGGTTGGATGGCGAAGCACGGCCAAACGGACGGCCAAACCAAATCGCTCGTCACGAAAGCCGCTGCGCCAAGCGGCGCCAAGCCCCCGCGTGCCAACCCCCGCGCCGGGCAGACATGGGAATCGAACGGGCGATGGTACAAGAACGACGGCGGCAAGACCACACGCATCGCCAACCCGAACGCGACCGGGGCGGCGCCGAAGAAACCGGGCGCGAAGCAGCAGCCGGAAGGCCAGGCCGCGAAGCCTGCCGCGCCTAAGACGAATCCGCGGCTCGCGAAGCAGTTGGAAGCCAAGGGCAACATCGAACGCATCCTGGGCGCGAAGATGACGCCTGAGAGCCATGACGAGTTGCTAACGCACCTTGGCACGCTGACGGTACCGCAGTTGAAGCAGATCCGGCAAGAGCAGGGCTTGAAGGCGCCGACGAAGCTCAAGGCGGATATCGTCAAGAACATCGCGGAGCATTTTCGGTCGAAGGAAGACGCCGGGGATGGCGAGAAGGACGTGCTGGATGACGTGATGGGGGAACTGCTGGGTGGGGGCGAGATGCCGGCAGAGGCGAAGCCGGAAGCGAAGCCAGCGACCGTGGAGCCGCGTATTCCGACGCCCTTGGCAAAGCCTGCGAAGCCCGCAGCAGCACAAGCCGCGTCCGCCAAGGATTTTTCCAGCCTCTACAGCGAAGTCGATGGTCTTATCAAAGAAATCAACCAGACCAACGACATTCGCGCATCGCTGCGTGGAGACGCCCCCGCCAAGAATCTGGCGAAGGCCGAAGAGATTCAATCGCGGGCCAGGGACATGGTCAAGCAGATGAAGGCGCCGGAACTTCGTCAGGCGCTCAAGCAGGCCCTCAACCTTGACGCGCCGCCAAGTTGGAGCCGGGACAAGATCGCGCAGACGGTGATGGATGGCGTCGTGTCCCGTATTGGTACGGCGTTCCGCGTGGATGACGGCGGGACGAAAAAGCCAAAGGGGGCGTCGAAGAGTGTCCTTCACACTCCCCTCTACCGCAAAGCCTTAACCTCGCGCGTCGGTTCCGCCGGCCACGTTAGGCATTATTTGAACGGCCGCCGGATCTCGCTCGACAAACCTGCAGCTCCAATTCCGGCCCCAGCCGAGACGAACAATGACGACCGAGAAAAACTCGAAGCGATCGCGGAGATCATCGGCGGCATCTACCAGGACCGGGCGTTGGCCATGCTGGGCGTGGAAAAGTCGCTCGATGCGTTCGGCATGGTCCTCAAAGCCTGGGACCACGTCAAGCATCCGCGCGGCCCAAATGGTCGGTTTATCCCCAAGGGTTCGTCTGAGGCTCACGCCGCGGCGAAATCCGCGATCAAAACCGCTCTGTCCAAGCCGAAGACCGCGGAGACGGCGAAGACGCTGGTTGAGCATCTGAACATTTTGACCGTGAAGCAGTTGCACGATCTCAAGAAGGAATACAACCTGTCGGCGTCGGGGGAGACGCGGGATAAACTCGTCGCGAAGCTGGCTGAGCGGTTGGGTAAGGGGCGAAGCGAAAGCGGCAAGGCGATGACGATGGACTCGCCCGGCTTCGCCAAACTGCTGACCGATGAAGCGTTGAAGCTCAAGGACATGGCGGGCCGCGCGGTTGGCGATATCGGCCCAGGCGAACGGCACAAGGTGTTTATCTCCGATCTCTATGACGCCGTTAAAGACAAGATCGGCAACCCGTCGCGTGATGACTTCAAGAAGCGTCTCGGCAAAATGTTGCAGACCGGCGAGGTTGAATTGTCTCGTGCTGATCTGGTAGGCGGCGCCGGATACGAGAACGACGCCGACAAACGGAAGTTGTCCGAGACGTATCACCCGGCACGCAAGCCAGACCCGTTTGCGGGCGGTAGCGATGCCGATGCGCACTATTTCACGGTGGACCCGAAAGCGGTTCCGAAGGGCGACGCCCCCAAAACCCCGTCCTACGCGGAGTGGGCGAAGGGGGAGCGGGAGAAGAATAAGGCGCCGAAGAATGATAACGCTCGCCAAGCCAACGAATCGGCATACGACCATTACCGGCGGTTGCAAAATACAGATAGCGTAACCGATGAGGAATTTGCCGCAGCGGAGCAAGCGAAAAACGACGAGGCTAATGGCGCTCGCAGTAAATTCAATCAAAGGGTCGCAGACGACCTAGCCAAGCAGTCGCCAACGCGCAACGCAAAGCAACCGGCCCCCAAGCCAACCCCGATTCATACGCCGTTCGCGAAAAAGGATAAAATCCCGACAACAGGCGTTGACAACGCGAAGGGAGAGGGTAAGATATCCCCAGTGGCGGAAACGAAACCGGATGGGGGTGGGAAGATGAACACGTTTAACGCGATCCTTGACGAGATTGACAACGGCACGAAGACCGAGGATGAAGCCGTTCGGGACGTGATGAGCCACTATGGAGTTGACCGTCAAGCGGCGATGTCTGCAATCGCGACCACGACGCCGCCTGAATACGAATCGCCGCAGGCAATAGCGAATCGCAAAATTACTGAGAAGCTAAACAATCCGCAACCGCGAAAGTTGACTGCTAAGCAGGCGAAGGAAAAGGAAGACCGAGAGTTGCAAGCTAAGCTGATCGCGATGCCCATTGGCGAAAAAGCGGCATTGGCAAAACAGTACGGGATTGACCCGACGCAATACCGAAGCGACTACAATTTGCACCGAGAGATGGCATCGAATCCATCCATCCGGGGGAAGTTGAAATGACCCCCTCCCAAACCATCCGCCGCCTTCGCGAGCAGTCCGGTCGCACGGCAACCGAACTCGCCCAGGCGGCGGGCATCTCGCGCCAAGCCTTGAACATGATCGAATCCGGCCAGCGGCAGCCGTCTTTTGAAACCGTGCAGAAGTTGATGACGGCGCTCGGTAAATCTCTCGCGGAACTGGATGGTGATGCGGTATAATCTGCCGCATGCATCACCCCAACGCCAAGTACATCACCGACCCGGCCCATAACCGCAAGATCCCAAGCGGCCACTTCTTCCGCCGCGCCATCCACCCCATTCTCGTGGACGCGATGAAAGGCGCCGCCCAGCAAACCGCCGACGGTCGCAACATCTCCCTCGCCCCGTGGCTGGCTCAGTTCCAACAGGTCGCTTACGGCGACCTTCTGGCGTACCACGAAGAGGGGATGCGGACGCAGGCGCAAGAACTCCTGCACACGATCAGCCGCACGCCCAGGGCCAAATCCCTCCGCAGCCTGGTCCGCAAGAACTTCCCATCGCGGTTCGCCAGCATCGATTTCTCATTCGACCTGTTGCGGTTCGAGGTTCTTGAAGAGATCCGCCGCGCAGCGTTCGCTCTGGCTCGCACCACATTCGCGACGGCGGAACTGGAAGCCCGCAAGGCGGTCCAGGCGGCACGCGAGCAGCTACGGCAAGGCATCTCGACGGGGGAGACGACGCGGGAACTCAACGCGAGGTTCTTCCAAATCTTCGCGGACCCGTACAAGGCGGCGCGGATCGCTCAAACGGAGGCGTCTAATGCGTTTCATGGGGGACAGATGTTTGCGGCGAGGAAGTCGAATGTCGTGACGGGGCTGCGGTGGTTGGCGTCTTCGGATGCTTGCAAGGAAATTTGTCTGCCGCTGAACGGCAAAGTGGTGAAGATCGGGGAGCCGTTTTACAAGCATCCGAAGCCGGGGCCGTACCAGTTCGTGTATCACCCGGCAGCGCACCCCCACTGTTTTTGTGCCATGGTTTCCGTGGTCAGCCCGGATGCCGTCACCGACAGTTCGATTGCGCGGCTTAACGTGATGGCGTATGGGCCGCCAAGTTCCAGTACGGGGCATGGTGGGATGGTGTTTGGGTGAAATAGTCGTTCAAACGGAGTCGGTTATGATTGGTACGCCAAATTCGCAAGAAGCCCCGCAAGTTGACGAGTTCGATACGTCAAGGAACTTGAGACGACAGCCTGCTCTCATAGCCGTAAACCGCCGCGGCATCCTGCCAATTCACGGATACCGAATTTCGCGAGAACTGCCAATTGAGGTGGCTCGCAACCACTTTCGCCAGAAAATTGGCGACCGATTTGCGATTGATTTTGAAGTCGTTCCCACTCCAATTATGCCACCTTCTATATCAAGCGGATTTTCAATTGACCAGATTGATCTAGAAGCACTGAAATTTTATTCAGATGCGGTAAAACCGTATTGGGACATGGTAGACGCCAAGGACGAGCAGCCATTCTTTTTGTACATTGGCGATTCTGGAACCGTTTACGGATATCACGTACCACGCCGCAAATTATTTGAGGTCTAAGGATGGCCAACCCCCATTGACACATCGCATTTCCCTTGCGTAACATCGACAGGATGAAGGCCACTCTCAAGGACTTACGGGCACGCAAGGCGAAAGATTTCTCTTCGTCGGCGTGCCTCGCCGTCCCTGTTCCCGGCGCCGAGACGTTCGCCTACACCGACCCGCACGCTCGCATGATCGAGGAATCAGCGAACGATACGGAAATGTCGATTGAATTCGTCGTCATCACAGACGACGTGGACCGCGAAGGCGACATCATCAAGACCGACGCGGTCAATGACTTTCTGCGCGATTACATTTCCAACCCCGTGTGGCTCCTGGAACACGACCCGTTGCAACCGATCGGCACTTGCCGCGACCGCGCCGGGGCCGTTCATCTACGGGTTGAGCCGAACCGGATCGTCGCCAAGAACTTCTACAACCGATTGTCACTTCGCGGGGTGCGTCTCTCGGAAGAGGTCTACCGGCTTACCAAGGCCGGCGTCTTCATCGGGGCATCACCAGGATTCTTGCCGATTGAAATGGACCGCCGCGGATACTCCAAAAACGAAGGCTACACGTACACCAAGATCCGCTTAACTGAACTTTCGCAGACGTGCCAGCCCGTCAACCAAGACGCATTGCGGCGCAGTTTGTCTCGCGGTATCGTCAAATCTCTGTCGTTGAAGCGGCACCTTGAATCACTAGCTATCAAGCCGGCGCCTGTTGTTCACGGCGCGACTTTGGAGAGAAAATCGATGAGCAACAAACTCAAAGTCGGCGCAATCGAGTTCGACACGGACATCTACACGCCGTCGCAGGCGGAAAAGTTCCTTGCCGTCAAGGGCTACCAGGATTTCGGCGATTGCTCCGAACTTCCTGGTTCGCTTGTCTTCGCGCGGAAGTCGATCAAGTTGCAGCCCGGCTCACGCAAGGATCTCGGCAAGGGCGTTGTCGCGTTGCTGGGCAAGGCGTTCAAGGCGGAAGACGAGGACGAATACGACGACAGCGACGAACTGCCGATTGACGCATCCGAAGACGATGTCGAAGACACCGAAGACTCGGAAGACGCCCCCGCCGAAGACGAAGCCATCGAAATCCCGGAAGAGGAAGCCGCCGAATCGCCCGACGAGCAATTGGCCGAAGGCGAATCCGATGACGGCAACGCCGACAGCATCACCCAGGCCAACGACCTTGTCGGCGCCATCGTGTATTTTGAAACGCTGCTTGAAGCCCTGCCCGATATGAAATCGCATCCGGCACTGGCCCAGACGTTCGCCGAAATCAAACAGTTCGCCGAGAGCATGGTGCAGAAGCTCAACGACGGCTTCAAGGAACACCACAGCGATCACGCGCTGGAACTGATGAAGCAGCAGTTGGCGGCCCCGGCCTCCGACGCCATGCCTCCCGAAGAGATGCCCGACGCCCCGGTTGACGAGACTCCCGTCGATGAAGCGCCCATGGATGGCACGCCCGACATGGACGTTCCGATGGACGAAACGGACGACATGGACGAAGACAAGATCGACAAGGCGAAGTCGCTCAAGGATCAGAAACGGTTCGCCGCGGCCCTGGAAAAGTGCCTCGGTAAAGTTGACCGCAGCGTGCGAAAATTGTCCTCGGTGTGCTAGTGGGGGTTGGCATGCAAGCGAAAGTTGAACAAGTATTGGATAAGGCGCATGCGGACGCTAAAATCCAATCATCAATGCCGGGGACTTATGGAACTTTCCGGGTCGAGTGGGATGTCAAAGATGGGCATCCGATCGGCACCGCGCGAGTGATTACCGAGAAGAGTTACGCATTCCCGAAGGAATAATTTAAACCCCGCGACGCCCTAGCCAACAATGGCAGGCTAAGCGGAATGACAGTCACAGTCTGACGGACCCCAAGGCGACCAAAAGCACCCTGCGAAGGGCAAGCAAGCGGACCTGGGAAGGCATCAAGCGATGTTTTTCCAGGTCCGTCCTTGTTTTCCTGAACAGGGGCACAACATGTCCGAAGTCGCCGCTCTCGCCGACAAGCTCATCAAGAAGGTCGATTCGCTTTCCGCCAAGGTGGACAGCGTCGAAAAGTCGATCAGCAAACCCGACTATCGCGCCGGTCGCGAACCCGCTCAGCCCATCGACCACAAAGAAAAAGGCCGCTACGGGTTCAAGTCCCTTGGCGACTACGCTCACGCCGTGCGTTTGGCCGGTCGTGGCGGAAACGAACACTTCTCTCGCCTTGGCGAACAACTCGACAAGGGCCGCGAATACACCAAATCGCTAAGCGGCGCCGTGAACAAGGCCATTCTCGGCCTGAACGAGTCGGTCGATTCGGAAGGCAACTTTCTCATCCCGCCGACGTTCTCCAACGAGATTTACGAGCGGGCCTACTCGAACGATCTGCTCTCCCGCACCGATCAATATTCGGTGACGGGTCGCACGATGGTCTTCCCGGCCAACGCCGAAACGTCCCGCGTTAACGGCTCTCGCGCCGGTGGCGTCCTGTCCTATTGGGCGGACGAAGGCCAGCCCGTGACCGCGACCAAGCCCACGTTCCGCCGCCTGACCCTGACGCTCCGCAAGCTCATGGTGTTCGGCGTCGTGACTCAGGAATTGCTCGAAGACGCTCCGCAGACCCTCGGAACCTACCTCTCCAAGAAGTTCTCGGAAGAAGTCGAGTTCCGCGTCGGCGATGCGATCATCAACGGCACCTCGGGCGCCGGCCAGCCGCGCGGCATCCTGAACAGCCCCGCCAAGGTCGCCGTCAGTAAGGAATCGAACCAGCAAGCCGCGACCATCGCTTACGCGAACGTCGTCAAAATGTACAGCCGCATGTGGGCTCCGTCCCGCAAGTCGGCGGCCTGGTTCATCAACCAGGATGTCGAGCCGCAACTGCTCACGCTGACGATGCCGACCGGAACCACGGCCTACCCGGTCTATCTTCCGCCCGGCGGCGCCAGCGAAGCCCCCTACGGCACCATCTTCGGCCGTCCGGTCATCCCCATCGAATTCTGCCCGACGCTCGGCACGGAAGGCGACATCATCCTCGCCGACTTGAGCCAATACGCGGTCATCTCGAAGGGTGCGCCCGACACGCAAATGTCGATGCACCTCTACTTCGATTCCGACCAAATGGCCTACCGAACCATCTTCCGCATCGACGGCGAATCGTGGTGGAACGCTCCGCTCACGCCGTACAAGGGCAGCGCCACCCAGAGCCCGATTATCACCCTGGCGACCCGCAGCTAACCCTGGTGACCCACAACCAAACACCAAGACTCACAGATTTTTAAGGGGTTTTTTCATGACTCGGACTCTTCTGCAAAACCTGCATGCCATCAAAGGCATCGACGCCGTGGCCGACGCCTTCGCGGGCACCGTTTCCAGCGATGTCGTGCGGGCCGACAACTACGAATCGATTCTGTTCGTCGTCCACAAGGGCGTCGGAACCACCGGAACCAGCACGATCACGGTTGAAGCGTGCGACGATGTCGTGCCCACCACGACAGCGGCCGTGCCGTTCTTCTACCGCACCGTGACCAGCGGCGACGTGCCTTCGGCGCTCACCAAGGCCACCACGTCGGGATTCACGACGACCGCCGGCAGCAGCCAGTTGTATCTGGTGGAAGTCCGCGTCGGCGACCTTGCCAGCACTGGCTACAACTTCGTCCGCCTCAAAGCCACCGAAGTTGTCGATGCTGCCGTGCTCGGCGGCATCCTGATCCTGGCCGGCAACCCGCGCAACGCTCAACCGATCCCGGCAACGGCGATCAGCTAACAACCCCGGAACCCTCAAGGAGTCTTTCCCATGCCGACTCGCGGCCTTACTCACGGTTCTGGGCGGGCGTCTCACTACGACCCCGAACTATCGAACTACGCGAACTCTCCGCTGTGGCAGACCTGCCCGCTGTTGGAGTATTTGCACGATCCCAGCATCGGGCACTACCTCAACGAATCGTGGGTCAGCTACAACGCGGCATCCACGACCGGCGATTACGTCCTGACGCAGGCGACCACCGGCACGGGAGCGATCTCGACCGCTGCACCGGGCGTTCTCGAACTCGACAGCAACAGTACGACCGCGACCCAAGGGGCTAACCTCCAACGGGTCAAGTCGGTGTTCCTCCCGGCAACTGGCAAAAGCATTTGGGCGGAATTCTCGCTCAAGATCGTGGACACGTTCGACAAGGTCGAGTTGTTTGTTGGATTGTCGGATGTCGAAACGGCCATCCTTGCATCCAGCGCGAACGCATCCGACAACCATATCGGTTGGCAATGCGTGACCGATGACGGCGTTTTGCTGTTCACCAGCGAGAAAGCCGGAACCGGAGCGACGAAAGCCGCGGCGACCATCGCGGAAGACACCTACATCAAGTTGGGTTTCTTCTACGACGGCTCCGCTGACACCGTGCAGCAGTACATCAACGGGCTTGCCGTGGGCACCGCGCACGCAACCGCGAACATTCCGAAGGTCGCACTGGTCCCGTCGTTCGTCTGCCAGTCCGGCGGCACCAATGATCCGATCCTGCACATTGGTGCGGTCCGCATCTTCCAGCTTCGCTAAGGGGTGACTCGTGGCGGATTTCCTGGAACGCAGACAGAGCTACTCGACCGTTCTTTTGGCGTCGGCGACGAAAACCGCGACTGGCAACAGTCAGGCATCGCCGGCGACGCTGAAAGACACGGCGGGCGGCATCGTGTTCGAGTTGGACGTTACGGCGGCGGCAACCGCTGTCGGCGACCTTCTCGACGTGGCGATCCAAACGACCATCGACGGCACGAACTGGGTCGATGTCGTGGCTTTCACGCAAGTTCTCGGCAATGGCGGGGCGAAGCGGTTTTACGCCAAACTCTCAGCCACCGAGCCGCAAGCCGTTTTTGAGGGAAGCGCCGCGATTTCCGCTGGGTCCGTCCGGCATCTGATTGGCAATCAGTGGGCCGTGAAATGGACTGTTGCATCTTCCTCGGCGCCGTCGTTCACGTTCAGCGTGACGGCGTGCCCGATCTAAGCCCCCCCGGTTGGTGCGGGGGCGGGGTACCAGTTTGTGCCTCGCCCCTCTTTTTTTCGAGGTGACTTGTGTCCGCATCCATCGGACTCGATTACTTCAAAGACACAATCGGGATTGCGTCAACCAACACGGCGCAAGACTCTCGGCTGCAAATCTATCTCGACGCCGCCTGGGCCGGCTTCATCAACGAAGTGGGCCGCGACATCATTCAAACGACCTACCCCGCGGCGCCTGATGTTGGCCGCGGCGACAATGGTATCTATAGCGGCGGCGGGTATCGGCAAATATTGCTGCGCCAACGTCCAGCGATTACCACGGGGATGGAAGTTTACCTTGATTCCTCGGGGCGATTCGGCCAAAACCCGGATGGCTCATTCGCCACGGCGACGAAGCTCACCTACGGCACCGACTACTGTCTTCGCACCGATGGCTGTTTGCCGGGCACTTCGACGGTGTGCAGCTATTCGGGCATCCTTGAGCGAGTCGGCACCAACTGGCCAGGCCGGGCGAAATACACACCGGGACAAGTGACGCTGCAACCCACTGACGGCGGCGGCAACATCAAAGTCATCTACACCGGGGGTTGGCCAACGATCCCTTACGACATTCGTTCGTGTGTCTGCCAGATCGCGGCGTACATCCGCCGCAACGCGGACAAGGGCGGGTCGATGACCTCGGAGAGCCTGGGCGGGTACTCGTACTCGCTGGGCGCTCAAGTCGCCGCGGGCGCGGTCCCTGAGATGGGCAGCATCCGCAAGACGGTCTTGGATTACAAGGGGGTGCGGTTGTGAGCCTCTTAAGCATGTGCCGCTCCTACGCCACCCTGCAACGCCAGACCGCGACGAAAGACGCATCGGGCGGCATTGTGTCGAGCTACGCAGCCGTGAGCGGTTACAGCGATCAGCCTTGCGACATTCAGCCGGCGAGCGGCAGTACCCGCATGCAATACATGCGCGAGCAAACCACGGTTTCGCACACGCTGTATTTTGCCGACGCCTTGCCCGCGGTCGCTGGCGATCGGCTGACGTTCGTGGATGATGCCGGGACGACGCACACTTACCTTTTCCGGGGCGTGCGTCCCAAGGCGCCGGGTTACACGCAATGGGCGTGCGTTGTGGATGTTGAGGAGCAAATATCGTGAGTCGTCGTAGCTTCTTTGGGTTCTGGCCGACTCTGCTTGCTGGCGCGGGTTTTGGGGCGGCAAAAGCGAAGCCGCTGGGCGATGGCGAAAAGCCGTTGGCCATCGTCGTGACCTTCGACAAGAACATGCATTGTCCGTCGGATGACGGCATTGAAAACATCAAGAGTTACATCGCCAAGGAGATCGGCGCGAACTGCCCGCCGGTGATTGTGTGCTTGCCGGGTATGGATGTCCGGTTGATATCGGAAAGCGGCCGGCTCGAATCCTCGCTCCTTGAGCAACAGATTCGCGCCAATGAACTCCTGGCTCGCTCGCTTGAAAGTTGCGTGACGCCAAAAGAAGCTCGGAGAACCCGGTCGTGAGTAACGAACGGGCGGCCAATGGTGTTGAGGAGCAATTGGAATGAAAGTGTTCAAAAGCGTTTGTGAATGGTACGACTCGCCAAGCGGCGTCTTTTGTCGCGGGGCTGTTGTCGGTGCGATTGTTTGGAACGTAATGCCGGGCAAGCCGTATCCGTGGCTTTTGACTGGCGTTGCCGTTTCCATGCTCTTGATCGGACGCCTTAGCCGAATCGAAGTTCGCGACCGTTCGGAGTTGAAACAGCCGTGAGTAACTTCCGCTGGAACCCCCAGGTTCTCGCCGATGCCGCTGCCGCAGCCGGGCGCGGGTTGGAAGCCGCCACGATCTTCGTGGAAGGTGCGGTCAAAGAAACGCTGTCGGTCCCGGCTCCGCGCGTGCGGTTGGTTGGCAAAAACGGCGGCGCCTACTACGTCGCGGGCTTCAAACTGAACGACCGCACCCGGGTGAATTCGCCGTACAACGCGGGTTCCAAGCAGACTTCCGCGACATCCTTCCGGTTTCCCGGCGCGAAGATGCAAGGGGCGCCGAAGCCGATACAGGTGCGGTATTACACCGC
>Ga0181352_1000455_pt1 | contig 17554 bp, 13 predicted proteins | sample Fa13VDMLBSN_FD_130103 | JGI IMG/M metagenome (GOLD analysis project Ga0181352, IMG submission 130103) | Freshwater viral communities from Lake Michigan, USA - Fa13.VD.MLB.S.N | ecosystem: Environmental > Aquatic > Freshwater > Lake | place: USA: Michigan | collected 2013-09-23 | reverse complement strand
TAAAAATGGAAACAGTTACAGACAAAAAGTTCTTAACAGACGAGGAAAAAACAAGTTTGAAAGAAATTCAAACAAACACTCAAAAACTTATTGGTGAGTTAGGAGAAATTGAACTAGTAAAACTTCAATTAGAGAACCGCCACAATGCAGCAAAAACTTTCTTAAGTGAATTAGCTGAGAAAGAAAAAGAATTTACAAAAGCTGTATTTGAAAAATATGGTAAATCTAACATTGACCCTGAAACAGGTGAGATTACGGTGATAGATTAATTGAATTAAATAACACCATATTTATAATAAAATATATTAGATGGCAAAAGTATTAAAAAAGATATTTATCCCTACCACGGATGAAGTAGTTCAAAATTTTCCTATTGAATCGTGGCACGTTTCACAATCTGTAGATGCGTTTACAGGTACCGAGGCATATGATATTCTTCTTTCAGGATCATTAACTATAACTGGTTCTGTAGCTATAAACGGTTTAAGTGATACATTGCAAACTAATGTATTAACTTATGATGATACTACAGGACTTATTTATTACACATCATCCGCTACTTTTGCTACTAATAATATTTATACAAGTAGTATTACCCAAACTATTAATAGTAGTAGTGTCTACAATACCATCACCACCAGTTCAATAATCCAAAACATTACAAATAGTATAATTAACACTCCTGCCCCCTCAGATAAATACATCCAATACAATAGCGGAAGTACATTCGGAGCAAGTGCAGGATTTCAATATATTTATTCTATAAATGGTTTACAACATGGTACTAATGCCATAGCTACTGGAAATTATGCCTTTGCTAGTGGATTAGACACCTCAGCTCCTGGTGATTATTCAAATACAAAAGGACGTGAAAATAGATCTTCTGGAGCTTCATCCCATGCTGAAGGTTACCGAGTAACAGCCTCTGGAATAGCGGCACATGCTGAAGGTTTTGATACTTTAGCTGAAGGTAATTATTCCCATACTGAAGGTTCTGGTACATCCGCTACCGGTATTAGTGCTCATGCTGAAGGTGAAAATACTATTGTTAGAGGACACTCAGCTCATGCCGAAGGACTTTCAACTAATGCCTTGGGATATGCATCACATGCTGAAGGATCAAATACATATGCTGAAGAAACTGGTTCTCATGCCGAAGGTGGATCTACTTATGCAACAGGTTTATATTCACATGCTGAAGGATTTGGTACTGTAGCCTCAGCTCTTGGTTCCCATGCTGAAGGTTCAACCACTAAAGCTCAAGGACAATATTCTCATGCCGAAGGATTTTCAACATTAGCTCTAGGTGGTTTTTCTCATGCCGAAGGATATTTTACTACATCTTCCGTTAATGCTAATTATGCGCATGTTGAAGGTGTTGGAACAGTAGCTAATGGAAACTACCAACATATAATGGGTAGTTATAATATATCTTCATCTAATGCTGCAGCATTTATTATAGGAAATGGTACTAGTAATAGCTCTCGTTCTAATTTAGTATATGCTTCTGGTTCATCTGTTCAAATTACAGGAAGTTTAAATCTTTCAGGTTCATTTGCTCCACAATTTAGAGACTTGGGAAGTGCCAACACAACATTGGCTGGATCAGTTTCTATTTTATCAACTGATTACAATGTTGTATTTTCTGCAGGATCCCCAACCCCTCCAAATTTTACAAATAGACTTAGACTCCCATCAGGAGTACCAAAAGGTACAGTAATATACTTACAAAGAATCTCAGGAACAAATTCTTGTCAAGTTATTGCTTCTGGAGATATTAATGGGTCTTCAACATATGCTTTCCCAACTACTTTATATACTAGAAGAATGTTTGTATTTGATGGAACTGATTGGTTTGTAGAAGTATAATTAATCTAACCGGAAACTGGTGAAATTACACCAATGAATTAATTTGGTTTTAAGTACACCATATTTATAATAAAATAAATCATTACAATGGCAGAAACAATTGTATCACCTGGTGTATTAGCAATAGAGAATAATCAATCATTTGTAACTCAACAACCTGCACAAGCGGGTGCCGCTATTATAGGACCAGCAGTTAAAGGTAAAGTAGGTATTCCTACTTTAGTTACTTCATATTCCGATTATTTAAATAAATTTGGTGCTACTTTCCTTAGTGGAAGTAATACATACACCTATTTCACCTCTATTACAGCATATAATTACTTTAATAATGGAGGAAGCTCATTATTAGTAACTAGAGTAGTTAGTGGTACATTCTCACCTGCTACCTCATCTTTTATTTCAGCTTCAGCTCACCCATCAGGTTCCCCATACAATTCAAATGTATTTGTATTAGAAACTATTTCCAAAGGTGAGATCATGAATAGTGTAGGCCCAACAGGTAATTACAATACCTTATTGAGTGGGTCTGCTGATAACTTCAGATGGCAAATTACAAATTCAGATCAAACAAACGGTACTTTTTATTTATTAGTTCGTCAAGGTAATGATTCATTAATTAACCCAACAGTATTAGAAAATTGGGGCCCATTATCATTGGACCCATATTCATCAAATTATATTGAAAAAGTAATTGGTAATCAAGTTGAAAATATAGAAGTTGATAATGGTGAATATTATATTCAATTATCGGGAAGTTATCCAAATAATTCCTCATACATTCGTGTTAAACAAGTAAATCAAACAACACCTAATTATTTCGATAATGTAGGAGTTGCAAAACCACAATATACTGGATCAATTCCAATCAATATGAGCGGTTCCTTCGGATCAGCAACCGGAAAAAATATTCCAACAGGTACTGCTGGTGCTTATTATGAAACAATCATATCAGAAAATAATATTCAAGGATTAAAGGCTAATGATTACACAGAATCTATTTCTTTATTAGCAAATAAAGATGCATTCAACTATAATGTATTAGTTGCACCTGGATTAATGTCCGATATCGGATCAACATCAGCAGGTGCTATTAGTTTAATGAATTCTATTGCTCAAGATAGAGGAGACATGATGGTAGTATTTGACTCATCAAAATATAACTCCCAAATCGGATCAGTATTAACTAACACAGCAGGATACGATACTTCATATGCTGCTACTTATTGGCCTTGGGTAAGAACAATTGATCCAAGTACAGCTAATCAAGTTTGGGTACCTGCTTCAACATTAATCCCTGGAATATATGCATTTAATGATAATGCTGCTGCTCCTTGGTTCGCACCAGCAGGTATTAATAGAGGTGTTTTAACTACCGCGGTTCAAGCAGAACGTGTATTAACTCAAGGAAATAGAGATACATTATATCAAGCAAATATTAATCCTATTGCTACATATACATCAAATGGTATAGTAGTATTTGGGCAGAAAACATTAGCTAAGAAAAAAAGTGCTTTAGATCGTATCAATGTACGTCGTTTATTAATTGAATTAAAATCTTATATTACTCAAATAGCTGATACATTTGTATTTGAACAAAATGATGCAGTTACAAGAAATAATTTCCTATCTGTTATTAATCCATATTTAGCTTCTGTTCAACAACAACAAGGTTTAACAGCATTTAGAGTTGTAATGGATGAAACAAATAACCCACCAAATGTGGTAGATAATAATCAATTAGTAGGACAAATTTTCTTACAACCAACAAAAACAGCAGAGTTTATCTTATTAGATTTCAATATATTACCTACAGGTGCAACATTTCCTGCTTAATAGTATATTTTAGAGAAAATATTAATATTTATAATAAAAATATAAAATGGCAAATTTTACAACTTCTCCTGGAGTAGCAATTAGTGAAATAGACAACACATACTTAACAGGTTTACCTGTACAAGCAGGTGCTGCTATTATAGGTCCAACGGTTAAAGGTCCTTATGAAAAACCAACATTAGTAACTTCATATTCTGATTTTCAAACAGTATTTGGAGATACTTTCATCAGCGGAGGTAATTCATATTCATACCTTACTTCAATAGCTGCTTATAATTACTTCAATTATGGAGGTACTTCATTATTGGTGGCTAGAGTAGCAAGTGGATCTTACACTTCTGCAACAAGTTCTAAAATCGAAAATTACTTCACCTCAGAATCATTTTCATTAGAAACTATTTCTGAAGGAATAATTATGAATAACTCAGGATCAGCAATTTCCGGTGCTTTATCATTGGGTTCTAAAGATAATATTAGATGGCAAATTACTCAAACAAACACAGGTTCAGGTACATTTAATTTATTAATTAGAAAAGGAAATGATACTACACAAAACCCACAAGTTTTAGAAGCTTGGAATAATTTATCATTGGATCCTAATTCATCTCGCTTTATTTCTTTAGTAATTGGAGACCAGAAATATAGTTACGACAGTAATAATATTCAAATGTCTATTTCTGGAAGTTATCCAAATAACTCAAAATATGTACGTGTTAAAGCTGTTAATTACCTAACTCCAAACTATTTAGATTCTAATGGTATTGCAGTAAGTGCATATACTGGTTCTCTCCCAGTTGTAGGAAGTGGTTCACTTAATGGATGTTTTGGAGGTGCTACAGGAACAGTAAGTAATACTATTAAATTATATAATGAAATATCTTCTACAAACACACAAGGATTAGTAGGTGCTGATTATAATAATATGATTGCATTATTTGGAAATCCTGAAGCATACAAATTTAATGTATTGTTCACTCCTGGATTAACAAATACTGATAATGCTACTCAAGCAACTAACATTATTACAAATACAATCTCAAGAGGAGATAACTTATATGTAATGGATTTAACATCATTTGATGGCAGTATATCAGAAGCAGTAACTTCAGCTCAAACAAGAGATACTTCATATGCCGCTACATACTGGCCTTGGGTTCGTATCATTGACCCAGCAACAGGAAAACATGTTTGGGTACCAGCTTCAACTGTAGTACCAGGTGTATATGCTTTCAATGATAAAGTATCAGCTCCATGGTTTGCACCAGCAGGTATTAACCGCGGTGGATTAAACACAGTATTACAGGCTCAATATAAATTGACACAAGGCCAAAGAGATACTTTATACGCGAATAATATCAACCCAATTGCGACGTTACCTAAACAAGGTGTTGTAGTATACGGACAAAAAACATTACAAAAATCTCAATCGGCTCTTGATCGTGTAAATGTACGTCGTTTAATGATTGAATTAAAATCATATATTCGCCAAATCGCAGATGCAGTAGTATTTGAACAAAATACAATCGCTACAAGAAATTCATTTATAGCAAAAGTTAACCCATATTTGGCAGCAATCCAACAAAAACAAGGATTATATGCTTACCAAGTAGTAATGGATGATACAAATAACGGACCAGCAGTAATTGACCAAAATCAATTAGTAGGACAAATTTATATCCAACCAACACGCACAGCTGAATTTATATCTCTAGATTTTATCTTACAACCAACAGGAGCTGAATTTCCTGCATAAAAAATAGAAATATTTAATATTTATAATAAAATTAAAACAAAAATAAGATGCCAATATTAAATCCAAACGAAATATTCTTCACGGCGTTTGAACCGAAACAAAGTAACCGTTTTATCCTTTATATGGATGGTGTTCCATCATACTTGGTAAAAGGGGTAGGTGCTGTATCGTTAACCCAAACTGCAGTTGCTCTTAACCACATCAACGTTCAACGTTATGTAAAAGGAAAAACAATTTGGAATACAATCCAATTCACAATGTATGAGTCAATCACACCAAGTGGAGCTCAAGCAGTAATGGAGTGGGTACGTTTAGGTCACGAATCAGTAACAGGTAGAGATGGATATTCGGATTTTTATAAAAAAGATATTACATTCAACGTATTAGGACCTGTAGGTGATATCGTTTCTGAATGGGTAATCAAAGGAGCTGTAATTACAGACGTTAATTTTGGTGATTACAGCTGGGATGATGATGGAACACCAGTAAACATCCAAGTAACAGTTCAACCAGACTATTGTATCTTGAATTACTAAAAAATACAAATTTTACAAGAGCTCCAAAGAAATTTGGAGCTTTTATTTTTCTATTATATATTAACGAATAAACACGTTAATTAAATTAGACTATATAATATTTATAGCATATACCATCATATGAAATTAGACAATTTACGTACGTTAGTAAGAGAAGAATTAAGTAAAACACTTAATGAAGAATATCAAGATAAATTTAAAATGATTGGTATGCTTATCACTAATATCAAACAACGACCTCAAAAAGAAATATTTTCTGATATCCGCTCCCTTCCAGGTATTACAGTAGCGTCTGTAAAAGAACCTATGGAATATAGTGAACAAGATACTGAAAAATTCCAATCTATATTGACTGTAAAAGTTGATGGTCACCCTTGGATTACAAAAGGTGGATTTGATCGCTCAAAAATGGAAGCAATCCGCAAAGAAATATTAAAAATAGAAGGAGTTTTAACATATAATGTAAATTCTGATAATATTACTTCTATTTAATATATGTATATAGGACAATTAAGTTATAACAAATAAAAATTATGGACGAATTTAAATTACCAACGGAAACCGTTGAATTACCATCTAAGGGTTTACTTTATCCTGAAGATTCTGAATTAGCAAAAGGTATTATTGAAATGAAATATATGACCGCTAAGGAAGAAGATATTCTTACTAATCAATCATATATCAAAAATGGTACTGTATTAGATAAATTGATGAAATCATTAATTGTATCAAAAATTAACTATGATGATTTATTGATCGGTGATAAAAATGCAATTATGGTTGCTTCTCGTATTTTAGGATACGGTTCAGAATATAAATTTGAATATGCTGGTGAAGAACAAATAGTTGATTTATCTGTTTTAGATAATAAACCATTAGATGAAACATTATTTTCAACTCGTACTAACGAATTTTCATTTACATTACCTAAATCAAAAAATAGCATCTCCTTTAAACTTTTAACCCATAAAGACGAACAAGATATTACTCGTGAATTAGAGGGTTTAAAGAAAATTAATAAAGATAACGCACCCGAACTATCTACACGATTAAAATATATGATTGTTTCAGTAGAGGGAAGACGAGACAAAAAAGACATTAGGGAGTTTGTTGATAATTATCTCCTAGCACAAGATTCACGAGCATTAAGAGAATATATTCGTGAGATTCAACCCGATGTTGATCTAACTTTTTTTCCCAACGGAAGTGAGAATAGAGTCAATATCCCAATTGGGCTTAAGTTTTTTTGGCCTGACATATGATACTGCTCCAATAGCGAGAGCAAATCTTTTTAAACAAATTCATGAAATAGTTTTCCACGGTAAAGGTGGATATGATTGGCATACGATTTACGATATGCCAATCTGGCTTCGTAAATATACTTTTAATGAGATTAAAAATTTCTACGAAGAACAAAAAGATGCTTCAGAAGGAAAATCAAGCTCTAAAGGTGGAAAACAAACAGTAATTGATTCTGATGGTAAAGTAAAATTACCTGAAGTATTGCAAAAGGCCGCTAATAATAAAAAACCTATTAAATATAGCTAAAAATATTATTTTTTAATATTTATAATAAAATACCTCAATGGCTGAGAAGGACGACGTAATATTAAAAATTAAAGAAAAAATAGCTCAACTGGATAAAGATGCAGCAAAGTCATATAAAGAGCAATTAAAAGCTCTTAATGATAATAATGCCGCTCTTAACACATATAAAACCCTTCTTAGAAATGTCAATGACGAAATTGAAGATCAATTACAAGGATTTGCTGGTTTACTTAAAGAAGTTAAGGGAATCAATGAAGAATTAGAAAAAGAAGGTAAATATGTTAGAGATGCTACTAAAGCATTCCGAGGATTAGAATCTATAGCCTCTAAATTAAAAAATGATCAAAAAGGATATACTGAATTAAATAAGGATCAATTAAAACAAGAAAAATCTAAACTTAAAATTCTTGAAGATCAATTTAAAGAAGCTGCTAAAATTTTACAAAATCAAGCATCACGAACTCCCCAAGAAGAAGCAATCGTAGCAGCCTATGAAGATCAAAATAATCAATTTCAAAGAAACCTTAAACTTCTTGAAAAAAGAATTAAAGAAGAAGAAAAAATAAATAAAACATTAGGTGTAACTGGTGTACTTTTAACAGGGATAAGTAAAATCCCAATAGTAGGACCATTACTTAAAACTAACGAAGCATTAGACGCAGCTAAAACAAAAGCACAAGCTGGAGGAAATGCATTCCAATCAATGGGTGCTGGTTTAGCCAGTATGGGCAAAAGTTTAGCATCATCTTTAACAGATCCATTAGTAATGGTTGGATTACTTGTAAAAGGGTTTCAAGAGTTAGTTAAATTAGGATTTAGATTTGATAAACAAGTAACTTCATTACAAAAAACATTATATCTTAGTAGAACTGAAGCAGAAGGAATGCATAAAGAATTTATCTATATGCAAAAATCCCAAACTCAATTAGTTGATGGTTATTATACACAATTATCTACTTTACAAAACCAAACAGATGCAGCTAACCAGTTAGGTACTGCATTTGGTGCTGTATCTAGGGTTACTAACAAAGAGATTCAATCCCAAATCAAACTTACTAAACAAATGGGTCTTTCTGTTGAAGAAGGTCAAGCTTTATATGTTTTAGGAAGACAAAATAAAATGACTTCATCCGAAGTTGTAGATGAAATAACAAAACAAGTAAAAGCTAATCAAAAACAAACAGGAGTACTACTTGATACTAAAAAAATAACTCAAGATGTATCAAAAATAAATGGTCAATTACGTTTACAATATGGAAATAATGTAAAACAACTATCTGCAGCCGTAATACAATCAAACAAATTAGGATTTTCTTTAGAACAATCTAAAAAAATAGCTGAAGGATTACTTAATTTTGAAGAATCTATTGAGAATGAATTAGCAGCAGAATTATTAATTGGTAGAGACCTTAATTTAGAACAAGCACGTTTGCTTGCTTTAAATGGTGAATCTGCAAAAGCAACAGCTTTGATCGCTGAAAATATGGGTGGATCAGCTGGGTTTGCTTCAATGAATGTTCTCCAACAAGAACAATTAGCAAAAGCTTTAGGTATGAGTGCAGATGAATTAGCTAATTCAATAATGTACCAAGAAAATTTATCACGATTAAGTAAAGATGATAAAAAAAGATTAGAAGATAAATTAGCATATTATAGATCTATTGGGGATGTAGAAAAAGCTCAACAATTGGAACGAGCAGCAGCTAATAGTACTAATATAACTGCAGCATTAGCCGCAGTAGATGCTGAAAAAACATTTCAAGCTACTGTAGAATCTATTAAAGATTCCATAGGAGCCATAGCCTCAGGCCCTGCAATGAAACTTGCTAATGCTCTATCAGAAATGTTAATATCTGGTACAGGTCTCTATAAAGTTTTAGGGGGGGTAGGAATTCTTTTAGCTACCATGTCAGTAACTAAATTAGTAATGGGACTTATTCAAGCAGCAGTAGCTGCAGGTACCATGGCTGCTTCAGCTGCATTTGGTATGTCTGCCCTTACATTAGGGGCGGCCGCTGCTTTAGCATTAGTCGGAGGATATGCCATAATGAACGGAATAAATTCAGCAGCCGATCAAGCCGAAGCAAGAGCTACAAAACCAGCAACACAAAAATTTAATCAAGGTGGTATTGTTGGAGGTAATTCATTTACTGGAGACAATGTAGGAATTAATGTTAATTCAGGTGAAATGGTTTTAACTAGAAGAGAACAAGCCGAATTTTATAATATGATTAAAAGAGGTGGTGGAATGGGAGATAGAAATACCCCAATAGTTGTTAATGCTATGATAGATAATAGAGTATTAGCTACCGCTATGTCTAGTAATGAAGAAAGATATTCTAACCAATTGGGTTCATCTAGAGCAACGAGTAATCACCGACCAAGTTAATACCCTTTAATAACACAATATTTATAATAAAAATAATTTACTATGGGACTATACAACATGCTAACAACTCAAGGCTCAACATTAACTGCTTATAATGGTACTACACCCCCAGTTAATCCCCTTGCAACACAACAATCAAAATTACATGCTGATGGAAATACACCAGGATATTCATTAGATGGAAATAATGCTGTATTAGTAAATGGGCAATATAATGCTTATTTAGATGGAGTAGGTAATCAAATTCCTTTACCTTCATTACTTGATACTAATGGACTTGTTCCCTCTTCAACAGCTGGTGGTCAAGCATTACCATATTTAAACAATTTACCCCAATAAATTAATTAAATGGGGTTATTTAAACTTTTAACAGACCCGGGGAACTTTCAATTCTATTGGCAAAACCAAAAACCAGGAAGTGAATCCCCGAATATTATTAACCCTAGGAAAATTCCTTTTGGGAAGGATAGATTCAACGGCGGTTCAAGTAAAGAACCATATATTGTTAAATCTCCTACTTTTTTGGATGATGACACTCAAAGTGCTCCTTTTTATAATGATTTTATATTAAGAGGAGGAATTTTAGCTCCTCCATCAGCCGCTGAAGATGTTACTCGATTAACAAAATATTTTTCTGATTTAAATAACCCAAAAGGTGCTCTTTTTGTTGCTAAACAAAATATTTTATCTAAAACAGGAGTTAAAACAGAAGCAACCAAAGGATCAGCATACTTAGGAGGTACTTCAAATGAAGGATATTATAATCCTTTATCTACATTAACTCAAGCGGGAGTTGGATTTTTGGGTACTCATGTGAATAAACAAGGCGGATTACTTTTAGGAAATACCCTAAAAAAATATCAGGATGTTATTGCTGAAGATATACAAATTAATAGTGGTATTTACAAAAACAGATTAACAACTCTACAATCCCAAATCAGTACACTATCTTTTAATGGAATTACTCAATATAATCTTAATCCAACATCCGGTACCCTAATACAATATTCTGGTGGTCCTGATTCAGTAGCAGGAGTTGGTTTTACTAATATTAGATTTGCTACAAAAAATGATGGGAAAACTCCATTAAAAGTTTTAGATATTTCACTATCATCATCCCCTTTAGATTCAAATTCCCTTTTTAAAACTTGGGGTTCTAAAGAATTTAATAATCCTTTAAGATTATCAACAAACCCTGATAGTTTAATTACAGAAGACTTTAGAAAAATATTAAGTCCTGAGACAGGTTACCAAAAATCTTTTCTAAGCAAATCCCCAGATTATGTAAATAAAAATATTGAAGATAATTTAGGTTTAAGCAACCCAGGAAGTCGATTAAGAAATAGATCAAACTATGCATCAGGAAGTGTATATAATGGGGCTTCAACAGCTGTAGATAAAGTAAATGCTTCATACATTTATAAAAATGCAGTTAATGAGGGTTCAAAATATGGTAACGATACAAATTATAATGATCTTGTTCCATTTATTATTGCTATTTTAAACAATGAACTTCAAGTAGGAGGACCATATAAAAAATACATGCACTTTAGAGCATTTATTGATGGAGTATCTGATTCATATAATGCGGATTGGAATGCTATTAATTATATGGGTCGTGCTGAAAAATTTTACAAATATAAAGGATTTGATAGAAAAATATCAATGAATTTTACTGTTGCTGCCCAATCAAAACAAGAGATTACAGCAATGTATGATAAATTAAACTTCCTTGCCTCCTCACTTGCCCCTGAGTATCTTGATAGCACATCATCAGGATATATGGCAGGAAATATAGCATACATAACATTAGGAGGATATTTAAATGATCAACCCGGCATAATTACATCATTAGATTATACTATACCTGAGGAATCACCATGGGAAATTGCTATAGATGAAAATGGAGGCCCGGCCGCTATTGAGGATGTTAGACAATTACCTCATATTATGCGTGTTTCATTACAATTTACCCCTATCCATAAATTCAGACCAGAAAAACAATCATTCCAAAATGATGACTTAGGTACAGCTAGTACAAGATTACTAAGACCCGGAAGACAAAAATATATTGATCAATTACGCCCTACAGTTTCTAATTATGATAAATCGGGTCAATATGCCAATCAACAAACTCTTACCCCCTCTAATATTCCAATCCAAACTAATCCACTCCCAACAATTCTCCAACAACGTGAATTATTTTAATAATGGCAAGATATAACAACATACCCTTATTCACCACCCCTACAGATTCTAATAGAAGATATACTGTTGTAAAATATCCTTCAATCCCTCGTGGATCATCAGATATTTATGTGTATACTACAAAAGGTGATAGATTTGACATTTTGGCTTTAAATTATTACGGTGATTCTTCACTTTGGTGGATTATTAATAGAGCAAACCCAGGACAAAGTTCAGACTCTATTTATCCAACAGTAGGAGCACAAATTAGAATACCTTCACCACAAAGAGTAGCAACTATATTATCACAATATAGTGAATTAAATGGTACAATATAGTTATGGGAAATATAATAGGACAACCTTTAGATGGGTATGTAGTCAATCAAATCAAAGCTAGACAAAACCTTCATGGTAGTGGAGTTAGATTCATTGAAAATGAACGTACTCCTGACCAACTTAATATTCTTAATTCCAACACTTCCTGGATCAAATTAGCATCAGGTGTATTTATTGATGATGAAGAACGTTTAAAAGATCTAGGATTTTCATCTTCAGAAAGATCTTATCTTAAAGGGATGGGGTTAGCTAAAAAATATGTCCTTTTTAATGGAGTTTCTGAATATGCCGGTGGATCATTAAATCAAAGACAAGGTTTTAGACCCTCAAATTTTGAATCTGTTGATACCGGAGGTGCTATAGTTCGAGATGCAGAAGATAGTTCTTATATATACAGCCGATATAGAGATGCAGGTGATGAAAAACATAACGACTCCCACGGATCTGATTCAGGATACTCCCCAATGCCTGGTATCATTAGTATGGAGGTTAAAGCATTAAACCGCGGTTCATTAGAAAAGGCATTTGTTAAAATTAAAGCTCAAAATAGACAACAACTTGATATTCTAGATATGCTATATATGCGTCTAGGATATACAGTTTTACTTGAATGGGGAAATAATTTATATACCACTACTGGGGGAGATAAACAAGTTGTTCGTAATACTATCATTGAAGATAAATTTTTTGAATTTGAAGGAAATAGATCTTACTTAGATTTTATAGGTGGATCAAATGACCCACTAATTAAGTCATATAAAGAAAAATATGATGGGAATTATGATGGGATGTTAGCAGTAATATCTAATTTTAGTTGGACATTTAATAATGATGGTTCATATGATATTGATTTAACTTTAATTAGTTTAGGAGATGTTATAGAATCTTTAAAATCCAATATTTCCATTAATAGTAAAGTAAGTGAATTTATTTCCTCTAATGCCTTAGAATCAGGATCTATTGCCAATCCAATAATTGAAACTAGTAAAGATTTAAATAATATTAGTGCAATGCTTTGGTTATTTACTAAATTTGGAACTAGCTCAAGAGAAGTAAATATTTTTCTATCAGGGAAGGAAGCCGTAGATGGTAAAAGAACAGTTGGCAATTTCTTAAAACCAGGAAAAGAAGAACTTATCAATCAAACAGGTACTTATAAATTCTATGAAAAAACCAGTGTTTCTTCATATTTTAATCAATTAGATGATAAAACATTTACCACTATAGACCCAGATGAAAATGCTAAACAAGTATTAATTGATAGATTTCATTCCTATACTCAATATGCCTCTATTGGAGAATCATCAAACGATGCTACTAAAGGATATGTTATTAGTGGAAATAATAAAAAATTAACTCTTACTTATTATGTTCCGTATACCGCAACTGTTTTTGTAGATAATAGTGCAAATGGTGGAGCCGGATTAGCTGGGGTAGGAACCGGATTAACTCAAGAAGAGGTTACTCGTTACCACATATATAGAATATACTATAAAAGAAAATCACTAAAAAATAATACTTCCATCTCTAATCCTATAGCCGCAGCCCCCGGACTTACAGCATTTAAATTAGATAGCACAGAACCCCAATATTATCTACGATTCACTTATCTTCTGGAATTTTTACAAGAAAACGTTATCCCCGAAATTAAGGCAAACCCAGGTAATGCACCCTTATTTAGTATAGACTATGATGCTTGGAATAATTATATGTATTCTATGCCTAATCAAATATCTTTAGACCCAACAAAATGTTTAGTTAGAAATGATAATTTTGTCCAATTAAATGGAGAAAAAAATCCCGCTAAGGTATTTGATGGATTACAATATTTTAGAATAATAGATACTGGAGCAGATAATGAATTTGCTAAAAATCAAAATTTAGCTTATCCTTTAAATATTTATTTGAATTTTAATTTTATTCTTGAAAGTTTAAAAAATAATCAAAATGAAAGAGGGGATACTAATTTATATGGATTTATTTCTTCCATATGTACTGGATTAAATAAAGCATTAGGTGGAATAAACAACCTTGAACCAGTTATTGATAAAGATACCAATACTTTAACTATAATTGATTCAACTCCTATCCCCGGTGTAAGTGCTCCTGATCTTACTGAACCTAATTCATACACATTAATGTTATATGGATATAAAGGATCTAATTTTAACTCAGATTACCAATCATTTACAACATATAAATCCAATTTCATTCGAAATATAGACCTCAAAACAAATATCTCACCAGATTACGCCACAATGGTTACTGTAGGAGCAACAGCTAATGGATATGTTAAAGGAACAGAAGCTACAGCATTTTCAGTATGGAATAAAGGTATAGTTGATAGATTTAAAAATGAATTAATTCCACCACCACAACAAATTGAATCTGACCCTACAGGTAGTCAAACAGAAGCGGCAACTAATTATGTAAAGGAATTTTTAAATCATGCTACTTATTGTTATGGATTTGACGGAAACATTTACCAAAATCCCCCAAAAGTAGGAAATCTTAATAATGATATTATAGGTAAAAATTTATCTGTAGTAACAGAATTTTATAAATATGTTCTTGCTAAAAAAGGACAAAAAACCCAACAAGCCGGTACTATTGGTTTTATTCCATTTAAACTAAGTATTATAATGGATGGTATCTCGGGTATTAAAATATATAATAAACTTCAAGTAGATTCATCTTTTTTACCTGTAAGATATGGAAAAACGTTAAATTTTATTATTACTGGAGTTAACCATAGATTGCAAAATAATGATTGGGAAACTACATTAGAAACAATTGTAATGCCCAAAACTAGCAAGCTTGAAATTTCCGACTACGATATATCATCTATATCCCGAGACATAGCAATAGCTTCATCCACTATCCAATCCTCAGCAAACCCAACTCTTTTTACTTCAGGAAATGGTATAGATCCTATTAAAAATCTTATTGCAATATATGAAAGTGGTGATGATTATAATGCATATAATTATGGAAAATCAGGTGGAACTGGAAGAAAATCATCAACTAAAGGATCTAATATATTTTCAGAAACAGCAATCAAATTAACAGATAAAACATCTAAATATGTAAATGAAACCCTCCAACGAAAACAAACTGTTGATGATAAAGTATGTAATCCATTATCAAAAGGAATAGGAGATATGTTTGCTGTAGGTAGATACCAAACCACCCCATGCTCTTTAAAAAATATAATATCTAAATTAAAAATCGAATCTAGTTTATTTAATGAATCAACCCAAGAAAAAATCGGAGATTATCTTCTTCTTGATTCAAGAGAATCTCTTTCTTCCTATTTAAAAGGTACAAATAAAGGTACCCAATCCCAATTAACAAATGCAGTACAAGCTATATCCCAAATATTTGCTTCTATGCCAGCAATTAAAACTAAAGATGGAACGGTTGTTGGGTGGGTAAGTACCGGAGGTGGTAGAATATCATATTATGGAGGTGATGGACCAAATCCTAAAATCACCAAACCAAAAATAGCAGATGTAGTGCAAGCCTTAATAAAATCAAGAATCCAATATACTCAAAAAGATCCATTAGACTTATATAAACCACCGTATTATAAACCAACATATGTATTATCCAAAGTCTCAAGTTAAATCAAATCTATATACTAATGGTGGAGAATATATTCTTTCAACAACAAATGAAGAATATAAAGGATATTATTACAAAATATCTACTGGCCAATTTTATACTGGAAAAAATCCACAACAAGGTCCTAATATTTTACTTACATTATTAAATAAGGAAGATATTAATAATGTATCTCTTCTAACTATCCCATCTCAAGAAATTTCTATCGAACAGAATACTGAATATGATTCCCTTACTTACCAAACTAGATCTATCCCATTATTCAACCCAACAACCCCAACCACTCAGGAACAACAAAATGGTCAGTTCACTAGATATTTCTGTAAACGAAACAATGAATTGAAGTATATAGAAATTAATTTAGATACTTACACTCAATTATCTATCAAAGATCCCCAAATAGCTTGGGATTTATATACTCCGGCTTCTGTGGTATGGCAAATTCAAGGTGATAAAAATATAGTATATGCTTCTAATCAATCATCTGTTAGTTTAGTAGAAAAAATACAAACATGGTATGGGTTCTCTCAATATTTTAGAGGTGATTTTTTAAAATATTACTTGGGATCCTAAAATATAGTTTGTATCTTTAAAGCATGTATTGGCTTATAGAAGATATTAAACATATAGAAACAATTTGTCGTATTCGTCACCAAGAGGCTTACGTTGATGTAATTCCATGCTCACACAACCTTCATCCTATTGAAAATAGTGTGTGTGCTATTTATCTTAAACCAAAAAACGATTCAAAAGGATATATTATTCCGGTAAACCATAGTGAAACAATAAACTTTGAATTGGAGGAGATAGAAAAAGTATTAAATAGCATTGAAAAAATTTATGTAAGGGATAGAAAAGAATTTTTACATTATTTCCCTATAAAGCACTGTTACCAACCATCACCCTCCCCCCATACGTATATACCTCAATTAACACAAGCTCACACGCAGTTATACAATAGGTATCCGGAGATACAAAATCTAAACACAATTGTACCCATCGTAAAACACTATGAGGTATGTGAACAAAACTACGTTAATTTTAGTGGTTTAAACCAAAACTCGTTTTACAATAAGGCGGCATTGGTGTTCAATCAACTAGAGCGAGCGGGTATAAAAGTGGACCAAACCAAATTCGAGCAGTACTTCGATAAAGAGGTAAACGAGTTTATTTACACGCAATATAATTTAAATACATTAACCACAAGACCCTCAAATGCATTTGGAGGGATTAATTTTTCAGCTTTAGATAAAAACAATGGAGAGAGAGAATGTTTTATACCACGCGAGGATATTTTTGTTGAAATGGATATTTCTGCTTATCATCCTACCCTTCTTGCTAATTTATTGGACTATACTTTTGATAGTGATGATATTCATGGGAGTTTTGCTCAAATGTATGGAGTGGATTATGCAAAAGCCAAAGAGATTACGTTTAAACAAATTTATGGTGGAGTTTGGAAAGAATACCAAAACCT
>Ga0181352_1000454_pt1 | contig 17561 bp, 30 predicted proteins | sample Fa13VDMLBSN_FD_130103 | JGI IMG/M metagenome (GOLD analysis project Ga0181352, IMG submission 130103) | Freshwater viral communities from Lake Michigan, USA - Fa13.VD.MLB.S.N | ecosystem: Environmental > Aquatic > Freshwater > Lake | place: USA: Michigan | collected 2013-09-23 | reverse complement strand
CACTTTTTTTACATTTTATTGTTAAAAAGGCTTGCATCATGCGCTCATTGTGCGTAATATGAACACATCAACAACGCAACACAACAAGGAGCTGCATCATGCAAACACTTGAAACGCGCAAAATCATCGAACCACAAGGCTACTACCTCAAGGATGTATGCCTGACAAAAGCAGGAAGAAAAAAATCTGAGGGAATTTTTTGGTGCGCCTATGAAGGGTGGGAAGATGTCCCTTCTTTTGAAAGAATGATCAATGACGTTGAGCATGAGGCAACCGCTTGCCTTCAGCACCCAATCCTTGAGATTGAAGGATATGAATATCCATTAACTGAAGGTGTGGATTATGTGGTTGAGTTTATAAGCATTGAGGCCTTCAACCTTCAGCTTTTGGCTGAACGATTGAATGAGCTACATGAAGTCATGGAGCATGAACTAAACCGGCTTGGATGGTAAATCACTTGCCCCCTTCTGGGGGGCACTACTCACAGGGAGGCAGTATGCAAAACATCAAAACAAAGCAGCAGTTAGCCCGTAGAGCAGTACAGATTTTCCCAATGCGTGATTATGCAGACCGCCGCTCGGTTATACACCAGAGAAAAGGATGGGCGCGTAGCGTGTTGCAGCTTGGAAAGAAATGGATTCTTGCCGTTGATAGAGATGCAGCCGTTTTCTTGGTGTGCATGGCTTGCGTTCCAGTTATGTGCATGGTGGCTTAAATGAAAACACCAGGGAATGTAGAACCCACAGCGCCTGGATGGTACATGGTGCAATATGAAGAATTCAACACAATTGAAGCTCGTTATTATGATGAGCGAGGGTGGCAGATAGTTCCAGGCGTTGAGAGTTTTTTTGGAGAAAGAAACGGAGACTTTTGGTGGGACAAATGCTCTCCTGGAAAGAATATTCCTGATTGGGCGATGTCAATTTATGACAGATCTTAAATTCTGTAGCAACTGCATGAGAAGGAAAGCAACAGAAGGCGGAGTTTGGCTTAAGTTAAAAAACGGCAAAAGATGGAGATGCAGAAATTGCACCATCAATGCAAAAGCTCATAAGGTAAATCATGAACAAAGAGACAATCCAAGAAGTCCAAATTTGGAATGATGCTATTGATGAAGTTTTGGAGCTGTTAAGAATTCATCCTCCTCATAGGATTGGCGAGGCTGCATTTATGACCAGGCTTTTAAAGATAAAGAGGAAAAAGAATGAACGAAAAATGGATGGGAAAAATTCTTGAAAAGGCAGGTCTTGATGCAATGGATGCTTATAAAGAGCGTTTGATTAAAGAATCAAATTTTTTAAAGGAAAAACAAAATGCTGGAAAGAACGGAGAGCGTTGCAAGTGTAACTTCGATGCTTGTCAATGTAAAACTAAACGATGAAAGACCCATTCAAGAGGAAAACGAAAGGCTTAGAGATTTGTTACATGAAAAAACATCAGAGGTTTCTCATTATCGAGAGAAATCAGAAAAATACAAAGCAGATGCAATGATATGGGATTTTGCAAAAAAGAATTACTTTATAAAACTTGGGTTTGATAATCCAAAAGAATTGGAAAAAAAGGTAAAAGAAGACATGAAAAAACAAAAAGAAATATCGGGTGTCAAATGAGCATCGAAGCCATGAAACAGGCGCTTGAGGCGTTGGAAGCGGTTCTTAGTGATGAACAACCTTACATCGACAAAAGCAAAGCAGCGCAAAAAATTCTTCGCGCCGCGATAGCCGAGGCATCCATGCAGCGGCTCACGGATGTGCAGCAGGAGATGGAGCCGGAGCCGGTGGCGTGGATGTATGACTGGACTACATCGGATGGTGAGTTTATTAAAAACTGGACCACAAGCGAAGCAGAAACCTTGCGGGATACTGAGCCAACTATCATCAGCAATGTGAGACCACTTTACACCCACCCACCCCGCCGCGAGTGGGTTGGGCTGACGGATGAGGAGATTGAGGACTGCTGGGACGGGTATTTGTCTGACTACCAACTGGAAATGATCCGCGCCATCGAAGCCAAGCTGAAGGAGAAGAATTCGTGACCGAAACCATCAAAGCCAAATACAAAGCCACCGTACCCAGCAAGAGCAGCATTGAGATCGAACACGACGCGCTTCCGCTAGACCTTCACAAAATGATCGTGTGGATCATGACAAAACCGGAAGAAGCAAGGGCGCTGTTGCCGGAATATGATCGGCTGAGGGGCGAGAAATGAACCGCGACGACATCACCCGCATGGCGCGGGAGGCTGGCGCTATGTTCGACCATATTGCATGGCTTGAACGTGATCTTGAACCAGTGTTCCAACGCTTCGCCGCCATTGTTGCCGCAGCCGAGCGGGAGGCGTGTGCCTGTCTGCTCGAGGACTTCGAGCGGTTTGGCGACACGCGTGACTGCGCCGCCGCCATCCGAGCACGAGGTCAGGAATGAAAGTCAATGTTTCCAAGAGTTGAAAGAGCTGCAAAAGCACTTCTTGTAACTAAAACTTTAAATAAATATGAATTGGCCGATTTGGTTGCGTGTCACCAAAAAACAGCGCAGAGGATATTAAAAAAGCTAAACGAAGAAAGATACGTTCATGTCTTTAAGTGGGAAAAGTGTTATCGCGCTTGGATTCCAAGCTATAGATTTGGTGATGCAAAAGACAAAGCAAAACCAAAACCAAAAACGAATGCAGAAACACAAAGAAAAAGACGCAAAGATATAGAGGTGCGATGGAAAGAAGCACTCGTTAAACGCAAAAAAAGGTTTATTGAAAAACATCAATCCAAGCAAAGCCTTTTAAAAAGGGATATACATGTACGAGTATAACGCTTTAATAGATTATGTCGTTGATGGCGATACTTTGGATGCAATTGTTGATATTGGTTTTAAGATTTCCACAAAACAACGTTTAAGACTTTGCAGAGTTGATACCCCAGAAAGAAACGATCAAGGATATTTTGCAGCGTCAGAATTTGTCAAAGCTGTTTGCCTTGGAAAAAAGGTAAAGATTAGAACCACAAAAGCTAGCAAGTTTGGATATTACCTTGCCGAGATAATTCTTGAAGATGGAACAAACTTGAGTGATCTTTTAATTTCATCCGGGCTAGGGGTTTCTTACGAAGGTGGTAAGAAATGACAAATATAATTATTTTTGGCTTAGGGATGTGTATAGGGGGATTTTTGGGAATTTTGGCTATGGCTCTTGCTCAAATTTCAGCAATGGAAAAAGAAAATTCTTAATAAAACAGTGGAATTTTTAAAAAAATCATTCCAAAATGAAACAGCAAATTTGAAATGAGGTGATACCCAATTACATACGGAGGTCAAAAGATGAGTGAATTCGATGTTGTTTCAGTTGTCGGAATTCTATTGATTCTGTATGGTGGATTTGCTGATTAAAAAAATGGCCGCTTAATGCGGCCATCTTTTATTCTTCTTTGAAGATTGGAGTGGTAGTCACCCAGCGCAAAACAATGTTTGCAAGCGCCAGCAACGAAACAGCCGCCGCGCCTGAAGGCCCAAACAAAGCTCCACTGTTCGCCAGAATATCAACGATGGGCAACGCTGTAGCCGCTACATTTACAACAACAGTTTTATAGCCTTTCATTTGCTCACCCTTTCATAAAAACGATTTCTGCTTCACGCCTTTTTAAAAGGCCAGGCAAAACAACTCCTCCAGCTTTTACCCACTTTCTGAGCTCATCCTCTGCTCCAACCCAATCTTGAGCATTAATGCGACGGCGCAGCGTGCTTCTTTGAAGATTTCCTGCTCCTAAGTTATAGCAAAAATCCACAATGGCATTGAGCCGTCTAGGATGTTGCGCCAGAACAGGGCAAAGCCGTAACGTTGCAGGAAGATAAGTTTCATTAAGCTCATGCCTAAGTAACTTTTCCGCATCTTCCTTACTTATCGGAGCATCATCCATCGAAACTTTTTTGCCGCCAGAGTAATAAGTCGATCCATATCCAATGGTGGGCACTCCAGCAGGGCAGAGATATGGCTTTGATTGGAACCCCTCAAAGCGTTTGCATAGCTCGATGGCGATAGTGAGATCAATCACTTTTTATCTAGCCGGTCTGAAACCTTCTCTAAATTGCGCCGAATGTCACTCAATGACTCTTTGATTTGGCTCATTGATTGCGACAGTCGCTCATCCTGGTTCGCGTCAATTTGGGCTTGGACACGCCTCGACTCCTCTAAAACCGTAAGCCTACGATCAATCGTGCTCCACGCACCAAAACCAGTCAGAACGAATCCAACAAAGGTTAGGAGGTGGCCTAAATTGATCGTAGAGTCGAATTTCACGAGTCTTTTATCATTTTGCTGTGTAAACATTTTTGAAATTAAATACCCGAACCAGGAACAATATAATCAGCGCGCCCTTGAACACCAGCAGCGTGGGCAGCACGCCGAATATGCCGAACAGCTTGGAAAGCAGCGGGTTGCCCTCAGTCAGCCCTAGGCTGGGCTTTGCCATGAAGTAGACCGTGGAGGCGAGGTCTGCGAGTTGCAGGGCCATGAGGCCGTAGAAGGTTAGCAGGTAGGTCATTGAGACGCCTTGTAAGTGATGGAGCAGTGCACCCGGTACGCAGTCGCATCTGACACATCGGAAGCCCCCATCGTTGTCGCCGTTGTTTTCATGACATAAAATCTACCATTATTTGCGATACCCAATAAACTGACGGGAGGCGTTGCGAATCCGGCGCTAAGACCAATGCTTCCCGAAGCCAGGTTTGTGCCAGCGTTAAATATATTGAATGGCAGGCCGTCAATAATTAAATCTCCGCCAGCGGTTCCTTTTGTTAAAGTTGCATATAAAGCAAACTCTGCGGTCACCAAATCGTCATGCTTTGTGTATTGCCCGTATTGAGTTGTGTAGGACCACGAAGAAGTCCCTGGAGAAGAAAATGTAAATACCGGGGTCCATAATCCTTTTTCTACTTTGAAAGTTTCAACAGCACCTTCGCCAACAATGCCTTTGACAAAAAAGGTGTCTGTAAACGTGTTATCTTGCGTGCCGCTTGAAGAACCAAAGCCGACTCGAATTGATGTAACACCAGCCGGAATTTTTACTGCCGCGCACACAAAACGCGGCGCGCCAATGTCAAAATCTACTGGAGCCAACCATACGGCGGCATTGCCTAGTGTGTTAAATTCCACATAAAACCCACCATCTCCGCCGCTCGGCGCACTGTTAAGCTGCATTAGCCCGCCGAAAGAATACTGCTCTCCAGCGGTAACGCTAATAGTCTGTCGCCAAATGTTAAATCCGCCGCCCGTGTTGGTAACGCGCACGCCCTGCTTGTTGCCGATAGCGTGGCCTAATGTCGTGCTGTTGGTGCCGCCCGCTGACTGTGTGTATCCGGTCGTAGAGTTATACGGGTTGATGAGCAAATTTGGCCCGGCTTCTCGTTGATACGACAGCCGCTTAAACGTCCCTTGCGCCCGGTACGTCTGACCAGATGCAACCGTAGGCACACCAACTCGGTCAAAATTGGCAGAACCGTTAAAACGGACTTCGCCAATATCCATCTGCTTGACGCGATAGTGAGACAGCAGCGCATCACTGTCTTGCATCTCCACGCCATCAATTATTGCGTGCCGGATTCCTCCATTTGCGGCCCAAAAATCAATTTTATGGTAGGACTTGATATTTTTGACAGATACATAGTTAATGATTCCGCTGTTTGGCTCAATGTCAATGCCAGCAACTTTTGTCGCTGCTGGCGAGTTGTATCCAAACGTCCCACCTTCAATGACGATACTTTCCCCTTCGACAGCAGCGAAGTCGTTGCGGTAAGAGTTCTGGCCGATGCAGTTCAGCAGTTTGACCTGTGCTTGAGAGTTACCGATGTACCAGCCGTCATATGGGAGGCCGTCAGCTTCGCAGTTGATGAACAACACATTGCGAGCAGAATTACTGGACGCCCTGAACCCAAAAGACGAAGCTGGTACAACGTCAGCCCAACCAGTACCGGATTGGATATAGCCCTTGAGCTTCAACCCCTCGATGGTCATGTTCTGACGGAACGAGAACATGGTGTAAGAGGATGCAGTCGCGGCGCGCTGGATGGTCGCGTTGTATCCTAGAACGTGGATCTTGGAGTTGCCTATCCCGCCATTCCCACAATCACCAGAAACAAGGTAGGTGCCGGGAGGGAAGTAGATTGTTCCACCTATATCGTCCACGTATGTCTGCGCAGCCTGAATTGCAGCCGTGTCGTCAGTCGCGCCATCCCCCACAGCCCCGAAATCCTTAACAGATACAACATCTCGCAGTTTAGATTGAACGGTGCGCGTGACAGCGCCAACGCCAGACTGAACGAATGAAATTAAATCGCTGCGATACCTTTCCGTAGCCGCAGGCGCGTTATAAATAAAACTCCCATTCTTGTTTTGCACACGAATGGAGTAGTCAGAATTAACGTAAAGCCGACCAGGTGAGCCAGACTTAGCCGGGTAGCCATTGATCGTGCGGATAGGCTGTGCGGCAGGCTGCGTGAGTGCCGCGTCCCAATAAACTGCAATCGGATTGACTTGAGGGTCAAGATTAGCGGTGCCAATCCAAATGTAGCCATTCTCAAGCGGCTGACCGTCTGCCTCGGTGAAGATCGGGAAAGTGGGCTGTACTGACAAGACGGACATTTATTCGGTCTCCGGTTGGGTTTGACGGCCTGCCTGGATGGTGGCTTGCATCAATTGAGGGCTTACTTCTTCAATGGAATTTTTAAGCCACTGCACACGCGCATCCATTCCTTGAGGAAGTTTAGCGGCATCTGCGAATTTTCTAAACGCGTCACTCATTGCAGTGCGTCGGATTAGTGCTGGCGAAACTTCGGTTTTCGTTGCAGCTTCAATTGCAAGTTTTTGGAAATCATCGCTGGTAAATAACTTACCGGCAGCTTGCAATGAATCTTTTCCGGCTGCCATAAACTTAACAATATCCGGCGTGATAGCACCGCCAACAGGCCCGAGCATTGATGCAGCCGCGCCAACCGCTCTTTGAGCCGCCCCGCTTTGCATAACCTTGCCGACAAGGTTTTCAGCCTTCATTGACTCGACCAGCGCCTGATTAGCCTTGCCAGTGGTTAGCACCTGAGCTCGTGCGTCTGTGATTCTGCGGGAAATCTCGTACAGATCGCGCAATACGCGGTCTGAGTCTTTGCCAAGAATATCTACCATCTGTTTATACACAGGCGGATTGGCGCGCAGGCCGCGGTAGGTTTTGGCAAACTCAGCAAAACCAAAAGCGCCTTCCTGACCGGCACGCGCTGAGCTAGCAACAGATGCTAATCCGGTGGCAACAGTCTCTTTACGCAACTCAGGAGGAACGACTTTCATCAGCTTGTTGAACTGAGCCGCATTGCCCTTTGCCGCAGACTTAACGGCAGATTGCATAAGGGTAGCAACGCTGCCGTCAATCTCTTTACCAAACGCACCGACGATGCGATTCTCAAGCGCCTTTTTCTTGGCGGTGAGAAGATTCGCCGCGCGCAATTCTTGGCGCAATGCCTCGCCTCCAATCTCCCCAACGTTGTTTAGTTGGTCATCCGCCAGTGCCGCATATAGTCGTTTGAGCGAGCCTGCATCCATGTTGCCGTAAGGCGATTCTTTACCGGACATAGCTTGCCCGACAAGGTTCTTTTCGCGCAGCAGACGGCCATAGGTAGCAGCTGGATCGGTAGCTAATTCGTACAGCTTCTTTTCCTGAGCGGTAAGCCCTTTTTCTCCAACCTCAGACAGCACTTCATCAAGTGTTTGCGTGAGCTTAGGAAATTGCACCGCAGAAGATTTAGGAATGGCTTCATCAACGCGCTGATAGATTGCGCTTGCGTCTTTAGTAAGCTGCGCCTGAGTGCCTTTCAGACTGTCCAAAATGCGCTGCGACGTAGCTCCGGGGGCAGGCCGACCTTCAATAAATGCAGCGTCAAACTGCTGCACTACATCATCGGCTTTAGTAACAGCATTGCGAACGGTATTAACCCATGCCGCCTCAGCTTCGCCACCGGCAACAGATCGAGTCAGGCCAACAGCAGCGCGCACTTGCGGGTTATCGCTGAACACATCAAACGGAAGATCCATGCCAAGCCGCTCCGCAGCAGCGCGGGCTTCTGGATTGACTTGAGCAAGATCGGCAAGTTTCGCTTGAGCCGCCGTCGAGCCAAAACCCTTGCTTGCCGCCTTGCGAGTCAAAGCGCCAACCTCCTCAAACGCTTGAGGTGCGGCTTGCTCAGGCATGGCTTGCATAACCATTGGCGCTGCTTGAGGTTCAGTCGCAATAGTCGGCTCAATGCGCTCTGCAACAGGAGCCGCAGCCGGTCTTTGTGCGGGACGTCTTGCAGCCTGTTTGACTGCCGCAACTCCGACAGGGGCCATTGCCCCGGCAATGGTGGCAGCAATCTGCCCGCCTGGGCCTGCGCCCATTTCCTGAGCGGTCTGCCCTGCCGCGCCAGCTCCAGATCCGCCAGCCACTTGCAAGCCAGGCTGAGACGCAACCATGCGCCCAACTCCAGCAGTAATAGGTGCGGCCTGACCTGCTGCCGCTTGAATGGCCCTGCCAGCCGCCACAGTGCCGCCAGCGCCTGCCGCCCCTGCCGCGGTAGCTTGAACGATGCGCTCGGCCTGTGTGCGGGCTTCTGGAACGCCAATACGGGAAAGCAAATCCTCCATTGCTTCCGTTGGCATGGTGTATTTTGTGCCGAATAGATTATTAATTGTGCCGACGATAGGATCGCCAACCAACCCGGCAAGCGTCGCTGCCCCAGCGCCAGCAATTGCGCCAGGCACTGCGCCGACGCCACCGAACGGCAAGCCAGCCGCCGCGCCAAGTGCAGCTCCAGCAGCAGGCAGCGCAAGGCCACGAGTCACTGCGCCCATGACACCGGATGCGGTAGTTTCTGGGGCAGTCTGCGTGGGCTGCTCAACCTGAAAGCCTGTGGGCAAACCGCCTGCCGACTGACTGCCTTCTAATACGAAACCGGGTGGAAGCGGCATTGATTACCTCGCTTGAGTCCAAGTATTTCCGCCATCGACTGACATGATGCGCTGGCCGGTTTGCGGATTGACTGCGTATATAGCTTGTTGTTTTGGTGCGGCAGGAATATCCGGCGCAGATTCAGGCAACCCAGATCGAGCCGTCATGTTTTGACGCGCTTTTGTCAAAAGACGCGTTGCTTCCTTAACATTCTCTACCAATCGCTCAGGAGATTGTCGAAGGCTAAAGTTTTGCAATGCGGCAGTTAATTTTTCGCCTTCAGCATTTGACAGAGCGCCAAGGCCTTTAATGTTTGGAATTTGAGCAAGGAATGCTTGAGAGCCGAGAGTATTAACTAGTTCTTCAAAATCTGCTGTGTCTTGGCTAATCGTAGGAACACGCGCAGAAACTGGTCCAGCAGCCGCGCCAATAATGCTTTTAGGCGTGCCAATAATCCTTTGGGCCGTGTTAAGCATGTTATCAACGTTTGCCCTTGCAGATTCAAGGTCGGCAGCTTTTTCACGAACAGACGTATCCCTTTTTTCCGTCATTTCCTGCAACTTCATGCCGAGCTCTTGTCTCTTTAAGACATTGCCTTCTTTGGCAATCTGCGCGTTTAGTGCTGCAATGCTTGAATTTTGCTTTGCAATCTTAATATCTTCTTGAATCTTGGTTATATCCCAGCCCTTTTTCTGAAGATCAAGCGCAGCCTCAGACTCAGCAAATTTTGCCTTTGCCGCCGCTGTTTTTGCTTTTGCCTGCGATTCTGTTAGCTGAGACGGGGCCAATTGCTCCGCCCGCGAAGTCTCAGCCAGCTTGCTAAACGTTTCAGCAAACTTGTCTGGCGACATAACCTGAGACAAACCCATCAAGGCATAATTTTTAGCCGTTGTTGGGTCAGCATCAATCAACGAAGAAAGTGCCTTCAAACCGCTTGCGTCTTGACCTTCAGGAGTCGCCTGAATACGAGCCTCGATCAAATCTTTAGCCACCTTCGAATTGCCAGACAAAAGCGCGCTTGCCACTGGCAAAGCCGCTGCAATCTCACCCTCTTGGCGCTCTTTGCTTAGTTGCTCGAACGTGGGCTTGATAGCTGCTTGATGCTCTGGAAACATCGTCATCAAACGCGAGAATGCTTTAGGCGTGCCTTGGCTAAATGCGCTCTCAATCTCGGTACGATAGGATTGCAAGCGTTGCTCGGCTTGTTGCTTGGCTGCTTGTTGCTTTCTTACTTGCGAAATGGCTGAACCTAATTGCAAGCCTTCAAGCAAAGACCTGCCAGGATCAATTTGAGGCATCTGAGCCAGATAATTAATAGGTTCTGGCATTTTAGAATCCTCCAAAACCGGCGATTGTTCCGCCGACTCTTAAAACATCCCCAAACGACTGCCTAGCGACGCTGCCTTTAGCCAATTGCCCACCAGCCAAAGCTGCTCCTTGTTGTCCTAACAAGTTTCCAATAGATCCAGCCGTTTCCATACCAGCCGCACCTTGCCCTGCTGCGGATCGCTGGCCCAATGAAGTAAGCCCCGCCAAGTTTTGGTACTGCTGTGCAATCTGCTGTTGCAACATAGCAGGGCGAAATTGAGCCAAAGCCGCTTGAATGTTGCCTCCGCGAAGGCCACCAGTGGCAGATGCCTGCTGAAGCAATGCTTCCTCACCTTGTCGGACGGCAGATTGAAATAAAGGACTTTGCTCAAGTGCGCTGATTGCCGCTTCCTGTTCAGGAGCGCCGCGCAATCCAAGGAATGCTTGCTGTTGCTGTAACGCGGGTGTTCCTGCCTCAACGTAAGGACGAAGCAATTCTGTAAGGATGTCGAACTGTCTGCGTTGTTCTTCAATGGCTTGCTGAGAGTAAGCAGCTTGAGTGCCTGCGGCAGCTTCGGCAGCTTTAGCCTGTTGCGAGGCCCCAGTAATCCCGCCAACCACCTTCCCTACCGCGTTTCCGATAAAACTCATTTTGCTTGCTCCCAATCGCGCCGAGTCATGCCTAAAACATGAACACCTACTAATAGACCGTTTTTAAGACAGGCCCCGCGCCTCATGCCTTCGTTTTTGAACCCAAGTTTCAGGCAATAATTCTTTGCAGACCCAAGACCTTCGATAATATACGCGGTAACTCTGTTGATGTGTTTTTGAGCGAATGCCCAAATAAGGCAAAGCTTGCCAAAATCACGAGAATGCTCAATCGCCTGTTTTGACAACATGGCGTGAATGTCGATTTCTACAAAACCAGACTCGACAACCATAAAAGCGCCCACCTGCTGACCGTCTAGCTTGGCAGACAGATATTTAACGTGAGGGTGGTGAATTGGCGCGAGCGCACGATGATCGTGGCCGATCTTAGAGATATACGGATCTTTGAAAAGATCCGTCAGGGTGTCCAAATTTTGGACTTGCTCAAGCGCCAGCGCAACCAATGTTTTCCTCTTTTCGGATTCATGGCCGCCGGTCGCCAAATCACTCGGCTGTTTGATTCTACAGCATAAATCTTAGGTTATTTCTCGCCCACTTGCCCGAATTGTAAGTGATGTTGCAGCACTGGCAATCGTAGAGATAAAACCACCAGCATCAAGCGAATGCCCAACAAGCTCAGGGAATGTATAAGTCTCGTCAGGCGCGATGTTTCTAGTATCAACAATAAGATTGCCAACCCCAGATGATCCGCCCGTTGTAACAAGATTCACCCCAATAGAAACATTGCTTGCACTGGTGTTTGTCGCAGTGAATTTATCAATAATCGTTTTGCAATTATTGGCAGTGTATTGAGTCGTTTGTACGTTTTCTGCCTGCTTTGCAGGAATCAAAACTTTAACGGTAACTGTCATGAGTATTCCTTAGCTTGTAACCGCTTTGATTATCGCAAAGTTAAACACAGGCTGCTCCGTTGTGGCTCCTCCTGTGGTGGCAAAGCTTATTCTGAAGCTGCCAGCAGATACCGCAGTGACATGAATCATATAAAGGTCAGTGCCGGATTTTTGATTCAGAATTACGGTGTCGGTTGCCGCAACAGTACTATTTGTCACGGTAAAAGACTGCCACGCTGTAGATCCTGCCGCACTCACCAACGTGATAGCGCCATTGGTTTTGTTTAACGTCACCCCGGTTGTGCGGGATGTAATTTGTGTAACTGCGCCTCCAGATCCAGTGCCGTATCCAAGGCTTCCTGATCCTGTTACCTTACAATCAGTGACGTTTGCCGTCCCGCCAGAAACATTCGTTGCCGTTCCTACCGTAACCGTTGATGGCGCTACATTCTTCCAAAACGGCCCTGTGCTGTCGTATTGCAAAAGGTCATTATTTGCGACGGACGTAATCTTGACGTTGTGCAGCTCGTCCAGTTCATACCCGTTATCTACTTTGACGTAGATTGAACCTACCGTTGCGCTGACCCGCTCAATAAAGCCAAGAATAACCGTGTGATTTGGTGCGCTTGGGCGAGTGGTTGTCCAGGCTCCGGCCACGGTAGGTGATAGATAAACCGTATCCCCTGCAGTATAACCAAACGTGTTTAGCTTATAGATCGGGCCCGCTGAATGAACCCATCCTTCCCCGCCTGCTGCAATAGATTCAGCGACAAATCCAATCGTGTGAGCTGAGTTTGCATCGCTGTCGGCTTGCGCCAGTTTTACGGCAACGCGATTGCCTTGTGCCCCAGAGATATAGACCACTTGGCCTTTAGTTATCGCCACGCCAGAATCGTTATAACAAAGCGCGTATTCTTGCTGGCCGTCTATATAAGTGACATTACCGCCTTTTAAACCAACAGCCAAAGAGCCAGCGCCATCATCCCAATATGCACGCCCTGGCTTTCCATTAGGCGTTGGTGCAAGCGTGTTGGTGTCGATGTAATCGGCAACAACGAAACTATCGTGTTCCTGTGCTGGTTCCGTAGCCAGCAAGCCAACAATATCAGCCAGTCTTTGAATCTGCGCGAGCGCATCATTAGCTGATGCCTGGGCACTACCTGCACTGATGCTGATTTCATTTACAACGTCAGGCGCGATTGAATCTACTGTGGCAAATAACTTTTCAAATTGCTTTATCTGCTCTGCATCCTTGAGGAAAGATGCAAGCTGATCGCGGGTAAGCTTTAGTTTATTTGCCATCAGTAGGCGAGCGGCTCTAATTGAGCCTCAAGTCTAGCAAAAGACAGATGAGCCTGACTGTCGCCACGGAATCGCTGAATGCGCCAGTGCCCCATGCTGCCGTTTCTGAACCACACAAGGCGCTTTTGTGTCTCGCCATTCGTGCCGATCCTGATCGGCCTGTCTTGGCCCCAATTCACGCCGTCTAGCGAGTAGCTGGTTGTAATGATCGGATTGACACCAAGCGCCACACGGCCGGTAAGCGACACCAACTCAAGCTCATTGAATAGTGCGCCTTTGCCTTCGTTATAAACAATGAGCGTGCCAAACTCCCAGCGCACGATCTGTCCCCAATGGTTGCCAGTATCCTGCACCAGATATCCAACGTTTGCCGATTGCGGATCTCCAACAAGCCACTTGTCATAGGCCCATACCAGATTACGAGCGCGGTACTGTGCAAAGTCGATTGTTGAGCTACTCAAAACAAACCAGACTTGTTGCCCAAGCTCTTGAGATGCTGCGCCGTCATAAACAAGCGTGCGGTCAGGCAGGTGAATATAAAGGTGTTGATGCGACTTATCGTTGCGTGACTCTAGCTTTACGCTGGAAAGCTGATCTTCAGTGTATCCCAAAAGAATATCGTCAATCTCTTGCGTGCTGATCTTCGTGGCCGATGCGTTTGCGCCGATATAAATCCCTGGCGATTCGTTGCGCCCACTGCCAAGAAACGCTATTGCCTCAAGATATACACAGCAGGCATGAGTTCCGATGACACCCTTTTGAATCTGCGCGCCATCGATTCTTTGAAACGGGAAGAAATCACCGCCTACGTTGTCGAACACTTCAATCGTGTTTCGATTCAGCGCGTAAATCTCATTACGCAACTTAAGCAGCGCTACCACGGGATCAGGATCGACTTCTGAGGAGCCATACTTGAGAGGATTGACCTGAGTCGGATCGCTCAGCTCTGTAACCACTAAAAACTCGCCATCAGTGGTCATGAAGTATCCATCTACCCAAACCACATCAAGGACGGTGCCGAGGTCAGGATCGGTCACTTGAGTGAGTGTCGTGCCGTTCCAATAATAGAGACGCCCACCTGATGCGATGGCTAGCCGATCAAAACTGTAATCGAACGTCACCAGATCCCCGGCTCCAACATCCCCAAGCGTCGTGACGGTGCCATCGCTGGCAACGCTCACCAGCTTGGTGCCCATGACGCGATAGCACACGCCTTGCCAATTCACGCCTCCTCGATCAATGCCGGGGCCTGTGCCATTGGCAACAATGCCATCAGCAGGGCGTAAAAACCCGGCGCTGATGCCTGAGTTTTTAGGCACAGGAACAAGATTGACAGGGTAAGACGTTCGAAGGTCTGGGCCGCTGTCAGTATAAATGCCGTTGAGGATTGGAATCTGCATGGCAATTTATTTTTTTCGTGCAGCACGCACGTTATCCACTAGATTTGGATACGGGCGCCCAGCCTTCTTTGCAGATGCAATAGCAATGGCCTTTTGTTTTTTGGTCAGCTGATCAGGCTTGCCTTCTGACTTCGGACGAGATTTTTCCCAGATAGGTTTCTTTTTCACCATTTCACCTTATTGGCCCAATATGCCGCGCTCATCTTTCCCTTGGCAATGTTCTCGGAGTGCCGAGCCTTGAACGACTCCCGCCGAGCCTTATCCGCCTTAGACTCGTCCTCTCGTTTAGGCGAGCCTGAAACCCCCTGCTGACCAAAGCGAATAGTCTTAACCTTGTCGCCTTCCTTCGCCACCACGACATGAGACTTGGTTGGGTGCGAAGGCGTGCGCTTAGGCTTGTTGTATCCTTCAACGCCTGCGCGGGTTAGTCGGGAGTCTTTGGATGGCATGATTAAGCGATGCGATACCAAGAGTTGGTCGGCTGGTAAAAACGATACCGCACGAAACCACCAGCGGCGAGCGAGGTCACAGCACCATAAATGTTAGAAGCGCCGTTCGCAGCCAGAGCGAAGGTCGTAATCTGCTGCGTGCTGGTAATCAAAACCTCAGTACCATCAGCCACACCAGTATTCAGCGGGAAGGTAATCGTGCCAGTGGCAAGCGTACCGGCAGGCTGTAGAAGCATCCATTGCTGCTGCGCCACAGGGGTCGGCACCGTCTGATTAAACCCAGTGCCTGGGACGTACAGATTCGTTGCCAGCGTGGGGCTGGCAAAGCTCTGTTGAAAGTACGTCAGCAAGGCGCTGATGGACATACGCCGCGCGTCACCGTTGCTAGGCGTATAAACAGGAATTTGATCGCCAGATGAGACGGTGGCAAGCGAAGGCAGTTGATTGATAGTCGGCATTTTTAACCCCAGATGTTAAGCGGGCCATCCTGCCCGGTTTGAACGTAATCAACGGGCGTGTTAAGGAAAGGATCGTCATAAACGCGCCATGGCTTGTTTCCAGCCCCGGCAGGCATAGACCCCGGCAACTGTTGCTGCGGCGGCAACGTAGCTCTGTTTAAAAGCGTTTGATAGGCATCCCGCGCAGTGATCTTAGTCTCAGGCATTAACTGCTTGCCATAACTAGGCGCGATCCTGATAGCCAAGTTAGTGATGATCGCCTCGTTTGCGCTGTCAGGCACTTCTGACTCTGCATCAATATCGCTGAATTCAGGGCTAGAAGGCAGCGGGTACGCAAGGCGTATGCCTTTCCCGTTCCAGTCTGCAATCATCGAATCAAGGCGACGAAGCGCGCTTTCTAGCTGCTCAGGCGATACGTCAAAGCTATAAGACGCAATCCCGATCTCCTCAAGCGCAGCCGTCACAAATTGGCGTTTGCTATAGCCCATCAACTATATCCTCCGATGGAAACCACGCCGGATCATATGGCTCGACCGTGTAATCCACCACGCCATTCATCAACGCATCGTCAGGCTTTGGAAAAACCCAAGTGCCTTGTACCGTTGCCAGCGCCACGGCCCAGGCGGTTGTGTATCCTTGCGTGGTGTCTTTAACGCCTGTCTCGGCATTGACCCCGAACACAGGAAAGTGACGCTGGTCTGCATCAATTTGCACCGCCTGATCTGGCGTTAGGTCATCCTTCGGCACCACCTGACCGGTGGATACGTCGAGCAGGTCCGGTGAGTTGATGGCCTCAACCATGTTGGCATAAATGAATTCCAGCGCGGTCTGTGCAGCGGCTTCAGTTGCAAAAACAAGGTAGTCCATGGTCACACCGTGGGGGCTGAATTTTTGTATGGATGCCCGGACGGAAGAAGGCTTTCCAAGGCCCACTTCCACGCAAGATACCCCTCAAGCTTTTCAATCGAATCAGTATTCGGCGCATCGATCGCGATAACCTCAGCGATCTTTCCAAGCCATCCACGGTTAGTTGGGCTTGAATCCGTCCCGACGTACATTCCAGTTCTAAGCGTTTCAGGATTGGTGCCGTTATACCCAAAAAACGGAGAGCTAATCGTTGGCAAGGCGACAGCACTTGCTGTGGTTGAACCGTTCAAAAACTTGGTGTTGCTGTTATACCAATTTACGCTCACGTTACCCGTAAGCCAAACGCGCCCTGTGTTGGTAACGGGGAAATAAGCGAAGGCACCCCGGTAGTTATTAAACGGGTCGGGTCCGTCGTAGTCGGCAACAATAAAGATTTTATTCGCCGTAAATGCAGTGCCAGACCAAACCAAGTGTTTGCTGTTGCTTACGGTGCCCCACTCAAGCGAAGGTTTGCCGCTGATTCCCGATGCCACATACGTTGGCTGGTTTGCAGCGGTTCCTTGGGTCACGTTCCGTCCGTTTCCAGACTTATCCGCCCATGCGCTTACCGTCGAGCCGTTTAGCGTGATGGTGGATGCGTCATTGGCGTCGAGCCACAGAGCAGTTGTGATCTGCGCGGGGGTCCAAGAAGATCCTAAAACCTTAGAATCAAAACGATCTCTAGATCTGGATCTTGATAATGGAAACATTAGTACCCCTCTCCGGGGATAATATGAACTGAGCCAGTTCCAGTAGCCGTTATATAAGCTACATGAGTATCATCTTGGCATTTGCTAACGCTTATCTGAGAGTTTGGCAAAAGAGGATAATCAGCAGTCGATGCGGTAATTCCAGCGTTACCAACTCTTACATAAGAAATAACACTTGAAGATAAATTGGTAAAAACAAGTGCCTTGCTACCAAGCCCGATTACACTTGACGCGCTTGCAGTGCCAGGAGCGACAGTAATCCCACGCGTGTAATTAGGCTCAAACGATGCTTGCACAGCCATGTTATTCCCCTTTCAATGCTTGATTAATTTTATCAAGCAAAGTTTCGACGCTCCATCTCTTATCCACTTTAATTCCAAGGCTTTCGGCCTTTTGAATCATTTCTTCTTTGGTGGCGTCAGTAGAATCTGAAACTTCAGAAAAGCTGTTTTTTGCTTCGTCTGTAGTCAAAAACCACCCATCTTTGATGGCCTGCTCAATATCACTCTCATCAACAATGATATAAGCAAAATTTGATCCGTGAATCTCGTGCTGTCCTGGGTGCTTATAAAGCAT
>Ga0181352_1000453_pt1 | contig 17565 bp, 17 predicted proteins | sample Fa13VDMLBSN_FD_130103 | JGI IMG/M metagenome (GOLD analysis project Ga0181352, IMG submission 130103) | Freshwater viral communities from Lake Michigan, USA - Fa13.VD.MLB.S.N | ecosystem: Environmental > Aquatic > Freshwater > Lake | place: USA: Michigan | collected 2013-09-23 | reverse complement strand
CTTAAGAAGCGCGGCGTTAAAGTAAGTCGTTCCACACTAAAAGGTCAGACCCGTCCCTATTGGGGCTGGGCTGAACCATGTGGCCACACCTGCACCGTCTACGAACTCAGCTACGAGGTCTGACATGTTTAAGAACGCACAAGACGCTCGCGACTTCCTATTCGCTGGTAACGCAACCATCACACTCAAGTCCAAGAAGACCGACACGCACTTTACCTACAAGATCCGCAAGTCCGAGGACGGGAAGCTGTTCTTCGTGCGCCTCCTCGTCAGTCCCGAAGAGTACAGATATCTGGCTTGCATATTTGCGGATAAGCCCTATCACCTCCATCACAGCGCCAAGAGCTGCTCGGGTATCGGCGCACCTTCGTTCCAGGCTATGGCCTACGCACTAAAGCACATCTACGCTGACACAATCCCAGATGCCCTAGAGATCCGACACGAGGGGGCCTGCGGTCGGTGCGGTCGTGCACTAACCCATCCCGACTCTATCGATCGGGGGATCGGACCAGAATGCTCGAAGCTCATGTGCGAGGCTGCCTGAGATGGTTTACTGGACAAAGGATATGAACAAGGCCCTGCGCGATTACCGCGCGCAGGGTTTCTCCTTCTCAGTAATAGGGGATATGATGGGAGTTTCGAGGAATGCCATTGCTGGTCGATGCCATCGCTTGAACCTCTGCCACAAGGGAGGACCATTGCCAGTGGTACGAAAAACTAAGCCACCTGTAGAGATACCACCTCCGGTCGTTCCACAACCTGAGGTCCAATCTGTTACTAAACCTGAATTTGAACCAGTCAGCAAAGTAAGGGGCGCAGTGGCTTCTATCCTAGCTGCCGACTGGAGGAGTTGTCGGTATCCTATAGGTGATCCGAGACACGAAGACTTCCAGTTCTGCGGTAGGCCAACCGAGGTCGGTAGGCCCTACTGCGATCATCACTGCAAGATCTCTTACATAAAGCCGATGCGGTCATGACAGATATCGTTCCAATCAAAGAGGCCTTTCGCCTCGGATATGAGATCATCTCCGATAGCGACTGCAATGCCTGGTACTTGAAGGACAACAGAAGAGTCGGTCCTTACAAGCGACTCGAAGATGCAGCCTATGCTGCGATCGACGAGTATGAAGTAGAAGAAGCTTTCCGGAGAGACAATGCTTCAGAAGATCACTGATGTGGTCGGGTTAACTTTAGCTGCAATGCTGCTGTTACTCCCAACCATAGTCTTCTTCATTAGCATCTTCGCAATAGCGGAGGCTTTGCTTTGGTGTATGCTTTACTTTACGCAGTAGGAATTGCAGCTGCCGCATTGGCAGCTGTTAAACCTGGAAGGAAGAAGGAAAATAAAGATGAGTGAATACAGAAATTATAGTAGGGATAACCGCCTCCGCGCGATTGCGATTAACGCTGTTCGTGAGGCACGGATCGCTTATGAGCGTGATGACAAGCCATGGATCGACGATGATGCTGCTAGGATGGATAATATCTTCCAGACATTATTCTTGACGGAAACAGGAAGCGTCGATGCAACTCTCGAGCATTTCCCACTTGTACCAAAGCAGCAACCACAGATTGCTGAGGCGGTCCGTAAGGTCGCCGATATACTGGGGAACCTGCCTGATGAGCAGCAAGAACAATCGCTACCGTATAAAATCCCAACAAAGAAAGCTCAATAGCATATTCATCTAACAAAAACCCCCGCCTAATCAGCGGGGGTTATTAGTATCAAGTACACTGTGCGTCCAAGCTTGAATGCGTAATTTATTATGCCAAGGATTATGAAAATCTTAACTATCTTTATAAATTTCTCGTAGTCGCTGGGATGGATCATCAGGACCAGGACAACTGAATATATCCATTACCGCCGCCGCCGCCGTTTCCTCCGTTAGCGTAGTCATAGTAGAAGGGAGGTATTCCTGTGTAGACAATACCTGCACCGCCTCCACCTCCTCCGCCGCCTTGTCCTATGCTGCAAGGAGCGTATGTTGCAACTGTAGGACCAGGACCTCCAGATACGGGATTGGTCACAGAAAAAGTTGTACTTCTCCCGCCAGCTCCTCCTGGACCACCATCAGTACCGCCCGCATTGCCGTAACCGCCGCCTCCTCCGCCTGGAGAACCATCGGAGAAGGGACCACCCGAAGCACCCGGAGCCGCATTTCCGTATCCTCCGCCTCCTCCGCCAGTTGCGGCAACATAGTATCCACCTGTTCCAAAAGAAGTACTTCCTCCCGCCGCTCCTGGTCCTCCAGCAGGTGAAGCATTACTACTTCCTCCACCGCCTCCGCCGCCACCAGCTCTGACTACTATATTTAGGATGCTGTAAAGTGGAACAAGCCAAGAAGAGGTACCGAATGATAGAGTAGTTGATCCAGGAGTTACTGGAGTAGTAGACCGCTTCTCGTAGAACTGGTTCATTCCGAGGTCAGTACTAGTAAAGTAACCCGTTGCCGTATTATCCTTCCACCACTGAACGCCTCGATAGGAAGCAAGATTTGTTCCTCGACCAAACTCCTGGTTAATAGAGTTGGAACCAGTTCCACCAAGTGTTAGTGGTCCAGAAGAAGGAAGCGTCATTACTTAGACTCCAGCTTCTCAATGCGGACTGTTAGTTCGTTAATAGCTTCGATTAGAGCACCAACGAGATTGGCGTAAGCTACATACAGGTAACCATCCTCGCCCTCGGTTACAAGTTCTGGATAGACCTGCTGTAATTCTTGCGCGATTAATCCGATGTAGCGCTTTCCATCCTTCTTCGAAGTAAAGCTTACACCACGCATCTCGTTAATCTTAGATAGTGCGCCAGTAAGAGTCTGTATGTCGTCCTTCAGGCGCTCATCGGAAGTGTTATAGGCAGTTACGTTTGATGTAGCAAAGAAGTTTCCAGACGTGTAGACGTTTCCGCTGGAGACATAGAGCTGCGTTGTTCCGACAGTTAGGCCATTGGATGGAAGAGCTAAGTTCCCGACCATCGTGTCGCCAGACTTCTTCACGACGTCTGTGATGCACCCATAAACTTCAACGACGACCGAAGGCGATTGGACAACAGCATAGACTGTGTTTGCATATCCCTGAGTAACAACAAATCCGGTTGAACCACCGCCATCGCTCTTTACTGTTACTGTAAAGGCTCCGCTAGTGCCATTATAGATCGTCCACATTCCTGTAGTTGCACTAGGAAGGAATAACACACGATTACCAGTAAGAGTTCCGGAGAGAGCAATAATCTGGTTTTGGGCTTGCGTCGTATTTAGTGTGACGTCTGCGGAAGTGATGGCAGTCGAGTAAACTCCCCCCATTGCCGTATTGAGCGAGTCAAAGTTACTGTTTAGAGGCGTATTCCAGTTTGTAGAATTGTACGCCGGAGTGGCTAGATTTACTTTGGACGTCATCTATAGGTCCTCAGATATGCTGGTTAGCTACTTTGAGCGCGCGGACGACGTGCTCGTCGGGAGTTTCTAAGATCCTCTTAGTACCGTCCTGGATCTTCTTTCGTGATCTCTCGACCATCCTCATCAATGTGTCAGCGGTCATAGCAATGCGTCCACCCGTGGCGTATGCAGGCGCGGTTCCCATCTCTTCCTCTTTTGGTCTCTGGGGTACAAGTTCACGCGTCTTCACGGTTAGTGCTGTCATCGCCGAGTCAGCACGGCGTAGCGCGTCCATTGCCTTAGGATTGGTAGAGATAATCTGTATGGCTTCATCACGGACAGCTGGATCGTCGGAGACTAGCTTTGTGGCTAATTCTACTGCAGACTTTTCACCGATCTTCAGTGCACGCTCTGCAAGGAAGCCAGCAAGCATTCCCTTAGCTGCAGACTTTGCAATCTCTACTGGATCAGCGCCAGCCTCGTGGAAACCTTCCCATGCGCCACCAATGCCACCAATCATAATGCCGCCGTGGTGCTCTGCAAAGTTCTTCGCTTTAGCTATAAAGTTCGCCGCCGTATCGGAGCCACCTAGCGCCGACAGGGACTTATTCATTAACTCCTCTCGAGTAAGGAACGCCTCAAGCTTGTCAGCCTTATCCTTACCTAAGATAGCCACGTCCTTCGACTTCTGTGCGGGACTGCGTCCTATTTTAGAAACGTCTCTTGTTTCTCCAGCTCCCATGAACTTCTGAATGCGCTCCATCATGTAGCTGTGCTGCGCATGCTCCAGTTCCTCAGGAGTTAGTTTACTGATTGCTTTGACGCCTTGGTTAATAGCATCTGCCTTAGTTGTAGAAGCAAACTTCTGACCAAAGCGGAAGGCGCTCTCCTCGCCAAGATATCGTGCTGCACCTGCTCTAGCTGTCGCATATTCTGGAATAGCCGTGTCTAACTCGCCAGTTAAGCTTTTTGTAACCGACTGGCCAATTCGAACGATGTTAGGTTCACCGCGGCTAGTAGCCGTTGGTTCAGCAGCACGGATCTTACCATCTACGTTCTTCTTAATAGCGTCCCACAATTCCAAAGTCGGCTTCTGGCCTTTCTTTAGAATCGTGTTTCCCTTCTTGTCTGTTGTGAAGGGGCTACTAATTTTAGGAAGGCCCTTAGCAATCCGATCAGCATTAACTTCCTCGATTGCCTTCGGAACGGCGTCCTTTATCCAGGGATGATTCGATAGTGATTCAAGTTTTGTCGTCCACACACCGCCAGCGCCAGCCGCTCTTGCCGCATCATAGGCAGGAGTATTGACTGCCCGAGAGGCGTCCTTAATTCCTTTGATCACATCGGGATCAGCCAGGTTCTTTCCTGTTAACTTCTCAGCAAAGTCGTACAAGCGGCCCTGCTGGCCCTTAGCTCTCTCCTGGAGCGATCCAAGAAGGATGTCCCGAGCTTCCATGCTAGACTGGAGAGCAGTCTTGGCTTCGCGCTTGAGCGGAGCTCCACCGATGTCTATGGGAAGGACAGGCTGACCAGCAGCTTCCGCTTCGGCCACTTGCGCTGGTGTTAGGCGGCCTTCCGAGATGCCTCTAGAAGCCTCTAAGGCACGCTGAAATGTCTCCGGGGCTGTAGACTTACCCATTGCTTTTTGGGCAACGTCTAGCGCCTTCCCTACGCCCTTACCGAACACATCTACAATGGGAGGAATAGCTGCGCCGCCGACGCCACCGATCAGTGCTTCCTCTTTAGCTCTCTGCCAACGCTGGCCGATGTCGCCTTCGCTGGTTAGTCCAGATGCTGCGCCGTAACCTGCGCCTACCGTGCCCATACCCAATGCACGAGATGCCGCACCACCGACCAGAGGCTCAGCTGCGCGAGCAACAGCGCCAGCTGGCCGAGCAAGTGGAAGAGCCATTGCTCCAGCCAATTCACCACCGTACGTGGTAACAGGATAAGTCTTCTCAGCAGCTCGCTCAATCTCTGCTTGCTTAGCTCGCTCTTCTGCAAACGGCACCCCCTTCAGAGTAGACGTGATCAATGACCCGACGTCTGCTGAACCAGGGACTGCCCGGGCGACGCCTCGAGCTGCAAGAATAGGATATTTAACATAAGCAGGATACTCTTCCAGCTTCTCGAGAGCCTTAGGAGGCGGCTCTTTTCCAGCCTCCATAAACTCTTCTTCTGTCAGTGTTCCTTTTGGGGATGCAATGCTAAGGAACTCCTCATCGGTCATCATTGCGCAGGTCCTCCGATGATGTCCCAACTCTTCCCGTTCCACTTACCAGTAACACCCTGATCATTAGTGTGGGTGTATCCCATTGGGCGTCTCTCTTTAGGAAGAAGCGGCGCGCCTCGAGCGCCTACGCTCATCTCGGCCTCTTTGACGTACTTGCTTAGAGGATTCTGATCCAGCCATCCAACTTCAAAGTCCCCAATGTCCTGAACATTGTAGGCGTCGGGATTGCCCTTTCTCCAATCTCTATAGTCCTTGAAGTGCTGGTCCTCATAGTCAATTAGGCCTTTAGCCTGACCAAGCAATGCCGCATTAGCTTCTGGTTGGAGTTCGGGATTAGCATTGGCCTTTGTAAGACCAGTGATCTCACTGACTAGGACCTTACCGCCCATTGCTTTAACCTGGTCAAAGACATTGGCGGTAGAGTTCTTGACGAACTTTTGGAACTCAGCGGGATTGGCTGTCGCTGTGTTAGGAACATCGAAGCCTAGTGAGCGAAGACCTGCAATGATTTCACCCTTCCGCTCAGCAAACTTACCTGTCTGCAGGACGCGAAGACTGTCAATCAAGGCATCCATACGCTCTTTAGCAATTTGGCGCTGCTTGAACTGATCAAGCATTGCTCCTTCATCCTTACGGATTGCCGAGACCTGCTCTTCTGCCGAAGGTGACTGCTTAGAGATAATTGCTCCAGGAGGAGTTCCAGCACCTGGTGTACCAGGAGAAGTCATCTCCCTAGCTTCTTTACGAGTAACCTTAAAAGTAGGACCGCCTACTTTAGGTTGTACATCAACTAGTTCTAAGTCGGCCTTCGTCTGTTCCGCCTGCTGTGCTTTCTGCTTCTCAGTTTCTAGCATACCAGGAATTGGAACGATCTGGCCGCCCTTCATCACTGTTCCCGACTTCATGATGTCGGCAGCAGCGCCACGAAGCTTTAGCGCCTGGTCGTTCAGCATCTTTGACCATTCAGGATAGTCCTGTGCAGCGATGCTAGCCTTACGCTCTGCTTCCTGTGCCATTGACAACAGGTTACTCGGGTTCATCATAGGATCGACGTCTGCCCAGAATTCCTTGCCTGCAGTAGCAGTCGGAGTTGGTGTAACAGGAGGTTCAGTAGCATCCGATGCAGTTATTGGAGCAGTAGTAGAAGTCGGAACAGGAGCAGTAGTAGAAGTAGACTCAGGTAAGCTATAAGGCTTATTAGCGGTCTTGGCAAGTTCCTGTAAAGCCCGCATCTTCCGATTAGCTTCTTGTTCTTTAATCTTAAGCTCACGCTCTGTAAGAGGAAGAGCAGCTTCGGAAACGGCTGTCTTTCTAGCTTCTAGTCCTAATTGTTCAGCAGCCTTCTCTCGCTCAAATTGCTGTTGGGCTAGATCTGCATAAGCCTTAGCGCCTCCACCAATTCCTTGGAGGATCGATGGACCAAGGAAGCGACTACCGGAGGATGCCATTGTTCCGAGACCAGAGAGGAGCGGAAGAATGAACTTCTCGCTCGTTAAGAAGTCTAGGGACTTCTCTCCAAGTCCTTCAGGTTTTGATCCACGAAGAAAGCCGCTAAGACCCTCAGGACTCTTTTCAGCAGAAGGACGAACACCGCTCGTAGCTTTACCAATAGCATCAATGCCTTCGCCCCGATCTGCGTTTTCCTTACCAGCGAACGCCAGAGGAACAACGCCATCAGATTCACCGCGAAGAGCGGCATTTCTGCTGGACCAAGACTTTGCATACTTACCGTACTTATCGGGATCGCTTGCAACTAGGTTGTTCAAAAACTTCTCACGAGCAGCCATGAACCGATTAGGATCAGATCCTGATACTTCAAGAAGCTGCTTTGCACGGCGAGGACCAGAGAGAACAGCAGTATCATAGACCATCTCTCGTAGGCCAGATGGGAGCTTGTCAGCATCGACGGCGTCCCAGTAGTCCTTCTTATAGATGCTCTTAGCTTGGTCAGGTGTCAATTTGGTAACATCAATACCTGGATGAGCAGCCTGATTAATTCCGTACATGGAGGGACCTTTTCCAGCATCGTCAGGATTTAGGCCACCTTCGAACTGGAATGTCCGCTTAACTGCTTCATCAAAGCCACTAGGTGTTTCTTCGACTGTCTCTGTAGTTGTCTCGACATCGTCTCCGCTACCACCGAGGAAACGGCCAGGACGAACGCCAGTTTTAAGATCAGGATCGGATAGGAAAGCAAGTGCAGAAGGTAGGGCAGACATAATAGCTGAACCTAAGCCGCTCAGTCCTGATGCCGCAGAAGAACCTAAACTGGCTAGAACTCCTGGAGCAGCTGCAGTTGCAGCATCTTTTGCTACATCGCCAAAGCCTAAGCCACTCTTTACGTCTCCATATACTCCCTTTAGTTCTTTACCAGTCTTATAAAGACCCAGTAAATCGCTAATGCCTTCAGAAATTCCCGATTGCTTTTTCTCGGGGGATTTCCCATAAGAGAGCGAAGGCGTATCTAATCGAGCAGAAGTAATCTGTCCCGATGGAACAATACCTTTCGATGATGTTTCGGAGAGTGGCTTATACATCTCCCCCTGAGATTTAAGTATGTCATCAATACCGCCGCCCTCAGCATAATCACCACGACCAGTAACACCACCACCAAGTCTAGCAGCGTCGTCGGTAGCCTTTGCGTAGTCGACAGTGCGGTATCCCTTGTAATCACCGACGGCCTCAGGATTTCTTTCTTCTACTTCATCGGCCATCAGGCCGATCTGCGCGGGACCAAGTTCGCCAGTATCTGGATCGATCAGGCGGTAACGATAAATCTTCTGGCCGTCCTTAGTGTGACCGATGACTTCTGGATGATCGCCATCCTCACCGCTAGTTCCTGTCTTTAGGCTAGGATCAGATAGCGGGTTGCCCCAGTACGACAGAGGTTGCATAGACTGCTGTGTGCCAGTAGTCGTGCCACCATATCCTGGTCCGAGAGCGCCAGCAGCCTGTGTGAGGTACTGCGACGTAAGGAACGGATACTGCTGCTGTTGCTGGAACTGGTTGTACAGCGCTTGAAGGCCAGCCTGCTGCGTCTGCTGGCCGAGAGTTCCTGCACCAAGTAGTGCCTGAGCACCCTGAAGTCCTGCTGATTGGTATCCCGTTCCCAATCCACCAAGAGTTTGAGCTGCTTGTAGTTGGCGATTAAGATCTGCTTGCGCGCCAGTCAGTGCTTGTCCATAACCTGTTTGGAAGAGAGGACTAAGCGCTTGTCCCAGTCCTAAGTTCTGCTGTCCAGCAAGTTGTGCGCGAGCAAGTTGTCCCCGCTCTTGGCCAAATGCGCCAAGTCGGATCTGCTCTGCCTGCTGACGAGCACGTTCTTGTCCTTGCTGCTGCTGAATAGCCTGCTGAACAGGAGTAATTACCTGCTGCATGTAAGGATTCATGTACTGGCCAGCAAGACTAGGAAGCGTAGTCGTTCCTGATGCAGCTGCTAATCCACCAGCCATTCCATAGAAGGGATCAGCTGCTCCCTGATATCCTGCAATGTTTCCTACTGCTTGTAGCTGAACAGGATTGAGAGGAGCAACGAATGCGCTAGGATCGTAGCTATATGGCTGGAAGGGCCGATTAGCTGCCTGAGTCGCCGCATTCCACGCCTGACCGTACATCGCCTGCGCCTGTGGAGAGGCAGTCGTTGTCTGCGAGGTAAACTGCGTTGTTGGGGCCGAAGGGCCGGAATTTCCAGAACCGAAACTACACATGTCTTTCTATCCCCGTCTTCCCATTATAGAGGAAGTAGGCGCCGGCTGCAGGCCCTAATAGCCTCTCGTACATCCTGACCTTGCCCTTCGTTCGGTCGTTCGAGACGATCCCAATGATGAGCGGCATTCCCATCTCATCCGAGACCTTCTTACTAAATTCGCAGAGCTTTCTGGCCCTGCCGCCCTTTGCACTCCGATATTCTGGATGAACAAAGACTAGCTTCTCAGCAATAACTGGTGCGTTACTATACCACAGAGATTCAATACGTAATAACACCACACCTTCGGGCTTATTGCCCACTGGTCCTATGACACCAATTACTCCTCCGTCCTGGTGGAGCGAAGGCCAGACAATATTGAAAAGCTTGTCTGGAGCAATCTCGTCAATGCCGTTCTCCTCATTAGCCCGAATGAATAGCTCCATGCAGCCTTCTAAGTCTTCCGGCGTCCCAATTCGAACGTGGATGTCCTCCGTCATATCAACTTTCCCTTCTTCAGTCCTTCTTCGGTCCCGGCAATTTTTGCAGGGTCTTAACTGTGCTAGCTCTATACTTCTTTACAAAATCATCAAGGATGCGGTGCCCACGTTCGATGTCGCCACCTCCGACCTTCGTGCAAGACGAAGGAGAGATAACATACTCACCTCCAGCGGCGACGATCTCGGTTCCTGCCTCGTCACCAAGTTGCTGGATGCCGAACATATCATTCAAGATCTGGAAGCCAGCCATCGTATTGCCTTCACCCATCGCAGAGACGATGTCGGCGGGGATGACGTATGCTCCGGAAGGAACATTGATCGGCAAGTGATCCGTTCTTCCAGCTACAGCACTGTGTATTGGACCAACGTGGATCTTAGCATCAGCGCGCTGCGCTTCTCCACCTTCTGCTCTTCCCCGAGGATGCGCAGAGCTGAGAGCCGCGGCAACTGCTTGCTTTTGCGGATGTCCTGCATGTACCATCTCAGAGATATTCTTCGAGATGACTTCTTTCGAGGAACCTTTTAAGAGCGGCATGGTGATTCTTTTCTTAATCCAGTGAATAGATGACGTTAATCGTCTGGCCTGTACCAGGATTGATAACTAGTCCAGTTGAGAACGGCGCGCCTACTGTGTAGACGCCAATCGATGCTGTATTAGAGATCGTAACGATCGACTCTGCAGTCCTTGGGATGAATATTGATCCGCCAGAGACATATGCAGAGGATGTAAGGTTAGCATACTTAAAACTTGTCGTGCTAACAATGTCAGTAACTGCATCGCCAGCAGCCTCGTTATAGCCTGCTGGTGTAATGCCAGTAATAAATGCAGTATCCGATGTAGTAACTGTGTATGCAGGGGAGTAGGTTACTGTCGCCTTTGTACCATCGCCAGTAGCACCAGTGACGCCAAGAATGATCGTGTCATAGATTGTTCCGGCTGCTGAACCAGCAGCTAGGATAACAAAAGCAACTAGGCGTCCCGAACCTCTTACAATTTCTGTCCTTGAAGTAATAGTAGCAGATCGATACTGTCCGCTGTTATACAAGTAGGCGTTGTAGAGAGCTTTAAGCTCTTGAGACAAGTTATTAATTCCAACGACGCCGTTCTTCTGCGTTGTGAGGATATCGTCCAGCGTCGCCATTAGAATTTTCCATCAGGTTGGAATCGATATCTAGTAGCGCCTATGCGCCAGAAGGAACCTGCATCGTCACTTTGCATCTTTATAGAAACTAACCGTCCGCGGAAGCGAGGGGTTAAGTAATTAGTAGTGCTATTAAACGCGTAAGGACCAAAAGATGAGGCAGACTCTCCAGGATAATCTGTCACATAGAATGTGATCGTCAAGTCTGCGTCCTGAGATCCGCCGAAGTAACCGTACTTCATGTCGGGCCAGATCTGATCTACAAACATCTTCCACTCTCCTTCCGTAAGGACCATATATCCTGTCTGGAAGTAAGAGGTCATCGCCGCGCCATCAGCATCGGTGGATGTTTCGTGCTGGTAAATAAGCTTCTGACTCGGGGATGCTTCAGTAAATCCTGCACCTATAGGAGGACCAAGAACTGACTCGTTGATCCATGCTGTTCGAGTTAAGGTACCAAAATCCCAAGCATCGAGCAGAATGTTGTACTTGACGTACGCGTTAATCTCTCCGCCATTACTGTTTGTTGGGTAGAACCAAGAGATCTCACCAAAGCGAGAGTTCGGAGCAATGCGGATCTTGTCTAAATTATCTGTATCAAGGTCTTGGAAGATAACGTCCCAGATCGGGCAGCGGATGGGCTCGACGCCTCCTCCACCGAGGCGGAAAAACTGAGATTGTCCCATCCAGTAGATAATACCATTCATCGAAGCAGCAGCTTTTCTCCCAATCAGTCCGCAGCCATTTCCAAGCTCGTTAAACTGGTAAACGTATGGAGGACCAACATATTGCATCGCCCAGATGCCAAGATCAGTCCACACAAGGCCTTGCTGCGGTCCTTGTATGCAGGAAACAATCTTTGATCCTTTCGGAATTCTGTAAGATCCAGCCTGGTTAGTTACTGAAGCAATCCACGTATTGTAGTCGCCTACATCGCACCATCGGATCAGGAGAGGATCTGGAACGCCAGTAAATGTAGAACCCCAAGCAATGATCTGCTGCTGAGGCATAGCAACGAAGCAGCCGTCGTTAATGGGAGGAGCTTCCGTTATGATGGAAGCGCGGTCAGTATTACTTGACGGGTCCCAAGTATAGATCGCTTCACCGACAGCTCCTGCAACTAGGATCTGACCCCAATTGTCCAGAGTCCAGTCTGTCGCAGAGATGGGATTTCCCGCCAGTCCTGATGGAGGAGGAACAACGCCTGTTCCATAGCCACCGACACCATAGCCACCGACACCGTATCCTGTGCCTTCTGGAAGAGGACCAGGAGTATTATAAATCTCGATCTCTGCCTTACCAGCGTTCAGTGCAGCGACGGAGTTGAAGACAGTACCACCCGAAGTGTATGTTCCGCCTGTCGTTGCTAATGCGTACGACACTCGACCGTAAATTATGCCGCCGCTGGTATACGTACCTGGGTCAGTAGCTACGGCATACTGAACTTGCGATGCATTAGCCGATGTTACGGTGAACGTGCCATTGTATGATCCTGTTCCTGAAGACGACACGCCAACTATGATGATCGTCTCACCTACAGTGAATGTCCTGTCTTGTCCAGGAGAATTGTCAAAGGAAACAGTTGCTGTTCCTCCCGACCAGGATGCTGCAGTAATAGTTGACTGATTTCCAGCAGAAGTTACAGTAAACGTTCCGTCATATGAGCCAGGGCCGGAAGAAGTTATAGAAGATACGACGACTGTGTTTCCAGCTACAAAGTTATAATCACCTGAGTAGATGACATTTGCTGTTCCTCCTGACCAAGAAGCAGAAATTACTGTTGCCTTGGAAGCAGCTGTTCCTAGAGAAATCCTAAAGTTATTGACCGATGTGACTCTGCTGACTGTATAGTTACCGTAGAGAGTATTTGAGCCAGCGTGTAGTGTAACTAGGATAGTAAATGTATCCCCGACCGCATAGCCGTGGTTGTTCAAAGTCACGTCAGCATACGCCTGCGTGTCTGTAAAAGTAAAGACTGGGACAGCGCCACCAGAAGTTACGCTGGATGTAGCTACCTGCGGATTACCTTCGACGTCAGTCGCTGTGATGTAAAACAGGTCAAGACCGTCAACATAGGTTGTTCTGTACAGGCCAAATAAGACTAAGCCATCAACAGCTACTGGCGTCTTAATGTACGCCGTGTCGTAGTCATCAACGAAAGAGTTGGACACTTGGATCAGAACTTGAGAGCTACCAATAGTTGTCGTAAAATTAGGAGTTACGTCAAACGTTGTTGTTCTTGGTGTTAGGATTGTCCGCTGACCAGAAGTAATGACTGACAGTGAATCTCCAGCAGCAATTGTTCCAGCAATCTCCATAGATCCCGTTGCTGTTCCAGTGTAGGATATTGTTGTTGCAGTTACAGCAGTTAGCGTATATGTTCCATTGTAAGTAGTCGGGGTAACTCCGCTGACGTAGACAGTCTCGCCGATGGAGAAAGTAAGAGATCCGTCATGAGTTAACGTGACTGTAGACCCATTGCCAGACGTAGCAGTTGTTATCGCGATGCGATTCTCGCTACCAAGAGCAAGGTGAGTTCGAGCATTCGTATCCTGCCATCCCCAGAGCGCTCTGACTGTAGAGCCAACGCTAGATGGAAAGAACCTGGTCCAACCACCTAACTTCTGGACAAGTCCTAGTCCCTGCTTATCAGGAACAAATCTGACGAGCTGCGTGTATGAGAGAGTTGACTCGTTAAGAGCCATTGTTCGGTTCTCATCAACGCCAGGAACAAATTTGAGCGTAGAGTGGGGCATCTACTATCCTCTCGTCGGAGTAGCAGATGTGGAAGTAGATTGAGAACTCCAAGCAGCAGCTTCCTGCTTCTTCCTGTTCTCCTCGGCAAGTGCACTTCTCAGAAGCGTCTGGTACTGAGTCTCGTAAGTAACTGGCATCTGTGGGTCATTACCAGCTGCAGAAGAGAAGTTTCTTTGATATGCCGAGATGTAGATCATGGACGCCATGATGAATAGGTCTGGGAGATAAAGGCTTATGAAAGTAGTTAAGTTAGTCGATGACAAGCTTGAAGGCCTGTACGTCCCAACGATCTCAACGTAGTATGTTTGGTTTGAGTAAGGACCAACTAGGAACGTGTAGTTGCTCTCACCGTCGCCAAATGGGCAGAAGTATTTGGGAACACCGGTAGAGGATGAACTGCCATAAACAGCATCCAAGAACTCCTTTGTAGTAGCAAGGAGTGGGACACGAATGGCGGAGTCTGGATTGGAAGTTCCAGCAGGCGTCAGTAGGTTAATCTGCTCGCAAACTACTAAAGTCCCATTCTCCGATGGGTAGAAGTTAGCGGCCGGCACAGTAATTGTTCGGCTATTCACTGCCACTGTGTAGCTGCTATTGGCTACAGATGTGAACAGGAAGTCTAAGTCTCGGCAAATGCGATTCTCGGCGTATGTTATTGTCTGGGGAAGAATTGCCAGAAACTCTGTATTAGTAGGATCTACTACTGCCATGGTAGAGATCTGGGTTACGTAGCTTGTCGTTCCAGATACAGTGCCGTCGTAGCTGAGGCCAGTGGTCATAAGTTACTCTCCAAGACGGCAGGCGTCTCTCGTTTTCTTGTAATCCACGATCATCTGAGCTACGGATGAGCCCCTAGGGAGCTTCCTTAACTCTTCTGCGGCCTTCTTCTGGGTATCTGCACTATACTCTATTAATGGCGGACATCCACCTCTAGAAGGAACAGAATTGCAAGATGCAAGGCTAAAACTTACTATTATTAAGATCCTGGATGACCTGATCAACAGTCTTCTCCTTTAGCATCTCAGCCGCCTGCTTCTCTTTTAGCTTTGCGTCATTGTCAGCAACTTCCCGAAGCGCCTCCTGTCGTCCAGCGTCCTTAGCTACGGCCATGACAGCCCGCGCGACTAGGTACAGGAGAATAACAGCAGCTGTGAGTATAGCAGCAAAGATCACTGCTGCTTGTTCCCACCAGTTACATCGCTGTCCTTGGCAGTTGCACCGACACCCAAGATAGCAAGGATAGGAGGCCAAACCTGGTCGAAGGGAGGAAGCGGAATGGCTGAAGGCCATACGCCAGCATAATTTAGAGCATAGGGAACAACAGCCAAGAGGGCTGTCACGGTTGTCTTCCAGCTGATCGTCATATTCTTAAACATCCACTTCTCCTCTTCAGTTGCATGGGTTTCTTGTATTATCCCTAGCCAGGCACTCATAGTACTTGGCGCTCTCGCATCCCGTTAGCATCACAGCGACGCCTACTAGGGCAAAGATGTAAATAGCAGCTACTGCCAGGAACCTCATGGTCTCTTGCATCATGGCGTTGCTCTTGATTGGGTGATAGCATCAAGGTAAGAGTTCGCGTAGCCAGCGATTAGCTTAGCTCGGTCAGTACCATTAATGATTGCCCTAGCTCCGACGTAATCAGGAGCTTTGCCGGTCTTGATGTAATCTGATAACTTCTTTCCTGTGAACATGCCCAGGATCATTCCCCGGAAGGCGACGTCCAGGGAAACAGGCCAGGTCAGGGCTAAGTCAGGATCTTTAATTCCAAACTTTAAGTAGTTCGTCTTCCAGGTGATCTGGATCAGGCCCCTACCGATCCAAGGCCAGTAGCGCTTGGACTTTAGGTATTGGATAGATCCCCACTCCGTAATAGGCTGCATCTTGAAGCCTGTCTCGTGGGTAACTGTCGCCAGCAAGTAGGCCAATTCTTCGTCTGGCATCTTAGGCCAGTTAGAGTCCCGATAGGCCAGGATCTTATTGATCCCGTTGACCTGCATCTGGGTCATCTTTCCGCCGAATACCGCCCGGCGTATCCGATCAAAGAAGTATTCTGCGTTCATCGATCCACCTTCTTATTAACAGCATCGATGATCTTGTCAAGCTTGTTAAATACTTGGTTCAGTACATTATTGAATTCGTCCCTGGTGACATACTGGCCAGCAACCAGGATCTCTATCGAGGCAACCTTCTCAGCCAATTCTCGGTCTGCATTCTGTAGCTCTTTTAGGGATGTCCAGACATTGTTCAACCACCAGCCTAGCATTGCGCTGATGAGTCCTATTCCTATGTTGAACAGCATCTGGTGGTCCATATCAAGTCACCGTTTTCTTGCCTTGGAACCACAGGAGGTTCTCTTTGAGGCGTTGATCATTTGGGTCTATATCGCACGCAATCTGACCCTGCTCTGCAGCGATGTCTTTCATTCCCAGATTCCAGGCTGCGATTGCTGCCAGATCGTGAGGATGAGAACCCCAAACTGCTGGGTCCACAGTATACACTAATTCTCTGTTTTTGATACTCAGAGCTCGCATCGCGGCCCCAAAACATTCTTGCCATCGCTGCTGCATGTAGTAGAGGTTCGACAGACCACACCAGGGCTCCCGAGTATCTGGGGATTCAGCTGCGGATCTGAGCCACCAAGCTTCAGCCTCCGCAGGATTTCCTTTTCCCTCATAGCACTTTGCCAGCGTCCTCATTGCATAGGATCGCTCATTGATCCAAGTCGCACCTGGTAATGCAAGATAGCGCTTCAGCTCCTCTATTGACTCGTCCCATCGTGCGTAGAACGATAACTCACGTGCATAGTAAAAAGCGTTGCGAGGACATATTGGGTCTTCCTTGACAGACAACGCCAGCAGATCTAAGTACTGTCCTCTGCTCTTTGTCGGATCTGGATGATGGCTAACCAGAAGCTTATCCGTAAAGGCGTAGACCTCATTGATACGCGCATCGAATCTTGGATATTCGTGGCAGGGATGGTGCCAATAATAGCCATGACGGGCATGGATCTTTTCGTAACCAAATTTTACGCCCATCCCCCAGTCGAACATATAGCGCAAACGTGTAGTGCGCGGTGTCCAGACCCGCTCAATCTCATCGCGCCAGCCGGGCTCGAGGACTTCGTCGACGTCCATGCAAATGCAGATATCAACGTCTTTCGGAATAAGCGCGATATTGGCGTTTCTTGCATGATCAAATCGCCAAGGCGTGATGCATATTTCATACGTCTGGATACCGCACTCTTTAGCAATTTCAACAGTCCTATCTTCGCTGCCTGTGTCAGCAATAACGAGCAGGTCTGCGTCCTTTGCTGAATCAGCCCAACGCTTGACGAATTTTTCTTCATTCTTGCTGATCGTATAAACGCAGATCTTTGGTCTTACTTTTTGGTTTGACCAGCAGTAAACGCCAATCTCGTTTTCTATGTATCCGACTGTTGGTTCGCCAAACGTCCTGCGAAATTCTTCGTCAGTCCAATTATCAGTAATGTGCTTCTCATATGGATTGCCGTTGTAAGCATCCTGCGGATAGTGGCCAATTGGAATGCTGACGATGACGGTGTCGGCAATAGTTTTTACAAAAGCCAAAAGATTCCGGGCTGTTTCTTTTTCCATATGCTCAAGGACATCACCAAGTATGGCGACATCAAAGTGACCGAGCTCTTTTAGTTTTACGTCGCAAACGTCAGAAAGTATCAGTGTCTGATACAGATCTTTCAGCTTAAATTCTTCGATGTAGGGTTCCCACACCTCAACGCCTGTCCAGCGCGCTTCTGGGAACATCTTGGCGTATGTGCCGCTGCCGCAGCCAATGTCGAGCATACGCTCATGCTTAACGCGACCGACTATATTGCGGATGTAAGCTTTTCCGCTCT
>Ga0181352_1000452_pt1 | contig 17566 bp, 9 predicted proteins | sample Fa13VDMLBSN_FD_130103 | JGI IMG/M metagenome (GOLD analysis project Ga0181352, IMG submission 130103) | Freshwater viral communities from Lake Michigan, USA - Fa13.VD.MLB.S.N | ecosystem: Environmental > Aquatic > Freshwater > Lake | place: USA: Michigan | collected 2013-09-23 | reverse complement strand
TGACTCAGTTCTTTCAGCTATTTCCTTTGAAGTTAATCGGGCTTGAGCAAGAGCGTTTTGAAACTTACCCACATTCTCCTTCCCAACAATGTCACTTAGCTTGCCACCCTCATTCAACGCCTTTGACAACTGATCAGCCAAACGCTTCACTTCCATTCGTGGAGAGTTTACCGCAATAGCCTTCAGTCCAAGCATCTTGGCCAGCTTGTTCATGAACTCGACAAACTTCTCTCGGAAGCTAGGTTCGAATGTATCGATGTCAATATCCCCGGCAGCTACACGAGCCATAGTTTCTACTACGGTTTCGTCTTCGATTGCTGAAGGACCCTGCTCTTGGTAGTATTCAGAAGAAGCAACAGCCTCAGCAGCCTCAGCCACCCCAGCGTTCTTAACAGCCTCTGCTTTCAGACCATCAACAATGGCACTGTACAGTTTCGGGTTGGTGTTGCGAATTATATTTACAACTGGGTGGATACCTTCGTGGAATGCGATCGTCTTACCTTCCGCGCCCTTGATTCTCTCCTTGTTGAGATAAATCTTACCAGTGTTATTATCTAATAAGAATATACCGTCAGCACCACCCTCGAAGTTACGTTGCTTACCCTTTTCTTCAAATGATTTAGGATCGAGAACCTCAACTCCGATGTTTGCCTCTCCAAGGAAGCTGGCCACCTTCTCAGCAGCAATCTCTCCATCGGATGTTTCAAACATCTTTGCCAGACGCTCACGGCGGCTAGGCTTAACAACTGGTTCAGCGGTGACTTCGGGAGTAACTTTAGGGGCTGTCTCTTGGTCTTTGAGGGATTGTAATTTATTAAAAAGTTTTGCAGCGTCGGGAGAAATTTGTTTAGATTTTTCAAAACGGACTTTTGCTCCTTTTTGCTCAATCTGTTTTATTAATTCAGTTGCTACTCCTTTTCTTGAAAACTCAGGGGCTACCGCAATATGCTGTACACCTCCATCACTTTGTAATTCTATAACGCCAACTTTATTTCCATTACCATCAATAGCACTAATACTTTCTTTATCCCCTTTATAAGTTAGTGGCGATTCAGTATCTAATTCCCCTCTTTGTTTTGCTCTATTGTACGACTTGCCACTGCCTATTGTGTCTAATATCCTAGTTACATAAGATGATTTACCCTCCCTGCTTTCTTTATTAGAAGCAAAGGCGTCACCCTCTCCTTCGTAATTCCAATTACTTTTAATCTTTTCGGTTGGGGCTACTTCTTCTTTTGGCGCTTGAAGAACTCCACCTGCTTCAGGCGCTTCTGCGCTTGGGACTTCGACAGGTTGGGCTGCGACAGGTTCTTGCCCTTCTCGGACTTGACTTGGTATCCCTTGGATGTTTTCTTGATCACGGGCTTCTGTTTTTGTTTCGGCAGTTCCTTCGAGTGTACGAATGTCCTGCTCTAATTGTTTTTGAACGCTTGCGATTTGACCGCGAGTCATCATCCGGTTTGGATCGGACTTCATGTCGGTCAACTCCTTGTACTTCTTGTATAGGTAGTTTGACGCAGCCTGCTTTACAGACTGGGCTACAGGTAATCCCTGCTCTGTTCTTTCCACTGCGAATGGAACCATTGGCTTCATGTCGCCAAGGAACGTATCGAGTTCGCTAACACCCTTCTCTTCACGCTGCTTCTGGAGTTCTACGATCTCCTGGTCGCGCTCGTCTTCCTGAACCGGAAACTCTTCGCCCTCCATAGACTTGTTGAACTCGTCTTCGATGGCCTTGAGCTTTGCGTCCTTGGACTTCTGCTTATCCTGCTCCATTTGCATGGAGAACATCTGGTTCACCTCATCTTCGAGTTTCTTAATCTCGGCATCTTTTCTCTCATCAGGAATGCGAAGCTCTTTCATTCGCTCCTGCTCCTTCTTCATTACTTCGGCTTGCTGGGCCAAAGCCAATGCGTGATTCTGCTCTTCACGGCTCATAACATTCCAGCCGCTGTGCGAACTCATCGCGTCATAAATCTTAACAGCATCATCAATGTCAGTTAAGTCTATTTTACTTATCTTGTCGGAAGCAGTACCCTTCATTTTTTCATGAGGGCGTCTTTCTACAATTTCTCGCATCACCTCTTCCTGAACAGGACTTTTTGGAGTTGGGCGAGAAAATACGGCAGACATACTAGGACCAGCAATGAATCCTCCTAAGATGGCATCAGTATATGTCTCTGGATTAAACGTGTCGTTGAAGTATTCTTTTTCCCCAATTAAGTTTATTGCCTCTTTAGTTACATCTTCTGCGCCCTGGCTAATAACTTCTTCTCCTGCTTCTTTTGTACCAACCTTACCATACGTTCCGATAGATCCGGGAGCCGCTCTTAATATGCCCTGTACCGATGTTTTTAAGGCTTCTTTAGCCGGTAAACCCTTACCTATTCCAGACTTAAAGCCTTGCCAAATACTAGCCCTAGCTGCTCCAGCCTCAAGATACTTAAAATCGGGAATCATCAACTCTAACGCCGCTTGTTGTGCTGCTAAATAAGTGCCAGCCCAGGCCGCGTCTTGCGGGTTCATGCCAGCATCTAATGCTTCTTGGTAATAAGCGCCTTCCAAAGTTAAAAATCCTGTACCAAACCCCGCTGCAAGTTTTCCTATTTTTGTTGCTCCGCCAGTCGCTCCTCCGAGTGCAAGCACCCCAGCGGATCCTATTGCGTTACCACCAATAACAGCTAAACGAGCGGATAATGGAAGGTCTGACATTCTTGTCCCTGCGGGGAGTGGTGCGCCAAAATCTTCCTCCAAAACTCTTTCAGCACCCATGACGCTATCGTACATCTTGTCAAAAACATCATAGTCTGTATCGCCAGTAAGATCACCAAAAACTTTAGCTACTTTATACGGACTCAACGCTAGGTCTACACTAGCGTCTCCGAGTTTTTTAAAGAACTCAACCGTCTTACCGTCTCCGGCCTGTATTGCCTCAAATCGCTTTCTCTTACCTTCTTCAATTTGCGATTCCTCTCCTGCTATTTTGCCGTACTGTAGCGCGTTTTGACTATACGTAGCAGCGATACCCTTTATGTTATTTTTGATATCAGCGTACTCGCCGTACATATAATTCAATCGGCTCTTATCCGATGGAGTAACGGCTATCTTTTCAAGTTCATCAATATTACGAGCAAGCAAATCCAATCTAGAGTAGTTAGAATCGTAAGCCTTATCTATTGCCTCAAGTTCAATTTGTCTCAAAAAACTTTCATCCTCTGAGATCCTGTCTTTCTTGCTTTTTGATTTTAACTGGTTGTATTTAGACTCATAATACTCACCCTTATTTGGGTCAACTGACTTGACGTATTGAAGGTAGTCCTTAGTTATATCAGAGGCATACTCTTCAGACTCACCGCGAGTCGGCATTTGAAATACTTCTTTTTCAATGACTTTTCGATTAAACTGATCGTCTGCGGCTTTTGTCTCTAATCTTTTTACACCTTTTGCCGCAGCCTCTTTTTTCGCTACTTCAACAGGACTTTCCGTTATAGGAACCTTGGTAGCATCAGGTCTTTCAGTTATATCAACCTCAAAATATTTTGACTGAGGTTTAGGCTTTTCCTTTTCTTTAACGGGTTTTTCTTCAGCCCTGTATGGAACCTCTATTGCGGATTTAGTTATTTTCTCAGTTAACTTCTCCCCAAAACTCGGCGCAGAAGGCTTTCCAGGCTGCTGAACAGGCTGGCCAGAAGCGGGTTGCGTACCCCCTTTTTTTTTTATCTCAGAGATAAACGCTTCGCGAAATTGACGCAAATCATCATCACTCGCACCTTCGTTGGCGTAATTGGTTAACTCTTCAGTTAATCTTTTTTTCTCTTCTGGTGTAAGGGTGTCTGCCATATTATCCTCCATTAGCTATTCGAGCAGCTCGTTGAGCTGGGGTTTCTTTTTGTCCTGTTGTGGGTGTAGATCCGGCTCCTTGTGCTGTTCTGGTTCTAAACTCGTCAAAGATATTGGGATATCCTTGAGCATCAAAGTTACCTTTGTTTTTATCGTAATCGATTTCTACTTGTATTTGTTTAGCGAGTTTGGTTCCATCTAATTGAACCTCTTCAATGGTTCCGTAACCCACAGCAGCCACAGCTCCTCCAGGCTTCAAATAAAAACCGTCAGCTGGAACGAAATTCATTACAGGATTTCCGTTAACATCGTATACGTAAACAGGCTTTGTTTTACCAAGGGCTATCTTGTTAACGCTATAAGACTGATCCCATTTTGAATCAGTTTCTTTAGATTGACCAGTAATCAAAACGTCTGGTTCTTTTTTAGAACCTCCGCCACCTCCGCTGCCACTGCCGCCCTGTGGAGTAGGTTGAACATCAGTCTTCACCGGGTAACGCTTCTGGCCCTCTTGGGAAACACGCTCAGAAAACATATCCACAGTTTCTCCAGGCTTCTTCAGTGACTCGTAAATCTCTTGTCCTTGCGCGTCATTGGTGATGTAGTCAAGAACCAAGCTACGATGGGCTTCCTTGTTACGAGAAGTCACCTTCTTACGACCAGTATCTATAACCTCTTCTTTTGGAATCGTCTCGTCGATGAACTCGATCAAGTCATAATTCAACTTGAATGGGTTGGATTCTGTACGTAGCTTAGCCCTATCTTGTGGACTCTTATTAGGATCAGCGTAATCCTTCAACCATTGAGTAGCGTGGTCTTTATTGTACTTGCTCTGTTTGTCTTGGTTAAGGATGTTGAATGACTGATTGTAGTAGGTTTCATTGTCCTTAGCGGCAGAAGAAGCCTTTCGAATTTTATTTTCAAGCTCCCTGGCCTTTCTCATTAGACTTGGATCCATTGTTTCTGGATCAATCCCCTGAGACTTGAGGTCTATGATAAAGTCATTGTATTCATTTACAGCCTTGCTTACGTACTCATAGTCAGACTGCCAAACATCGGGCATATCTTCAAGCAAAGAATTCCAGGTCTTCTGCTGCTGCTCGTATTCCTTTCTTTTCTTCTCTTCTTGAGCTAAAACATCCTTTTGGATGTTGTATATCTGATTGTAAAATTGAGACGTGTCAAAGACGGTAGCTTCGCCACCACCCTGAGAAGTCACTCTTCCTTGGCTTGCTACTTTCATTTATTACATTCTTTGATATGAGTTCAACATATTGAGAACATCCTTAAACGATGTCGTAGGCATAAGCCCCGATTGGTTTACAGGAAGTTGTCCTTGAAAACTACTAATACTTGGTGTTTGCGGAAAAAAAGTTCTACCGATCATCGAACTAGTAGGCATGAGACCACTTTGATTTACAGGTAGTTGCCCTGAAGTTCCTGGGATATTATTGTTGCCAAAAAACACATTTCTGCCGGTTATAGTTGTCCCATTCATTAACCCTGTAGGCGATGATCCACCTGTTGGTAATTGACTTGCTCCTATGCTACCTATTTTTTCTACCCCCTCACTCAATGATGGACGGACAGCGTCCGCTCCACCCATCATACTCATACCCATTGTCCCCAAACTCGTTGCTGCGCCCATAAGGTTCTGCATCCCGCCTTCTTTCATCTGAGCAGCCGCCTCAGCTCTTTCGTACCAATCCTTCTGCTTGTCAGCCGTTACCTTTTCTTGGTAACCAGCCATGTTTTGCATTGCTCCGTAAAGATTTTGTTGTCTCTGCTGGTAGTCTTGAGCGGCTTGAATACCTAGATTTAATTGGTTTTCTTGTCCTTGCTCACCAAGTGCTGTTGCTACTCCAAGCAAGTCTTGTGATGACGTTGCCGCACGAGAAGCATTTCCGTAAGCCTTTTGAGCCTGTAAGTCCATCATGGCCTGCATACTAGCCTGACCAGCCATCTCTCGTGAAGAAGCCAAGCCTTGAGCAAGAGCGTATGCTTTTTTAGCTTCTTCTGGGATTTCATAGTTCACCCTATCACCAAGCTCCTTCTGCATTTTTCTTCCCTTAACAAGCTGAGACGCGGCAGTGACCCCCTGTATGATGGCTGGTGCTGCTAATAACGCTAATGGTATAGGCATCTTTTTATTTTTTTAATCAACCACTTGGTTAATGGGCAAATTTAGGATAAAACACCCTTAATTCCAACTGAGAAAAGAATCGAAGGCGTGTCGTTAATTGTTGGGTCGTACTCTAATGTATGTGTTAAAGCATTCGCTCTAACGTCTTGGCCATTGCAAAGCGCTCGCTCACTCATATACCATGTCCCGTCAATCGCAACAGTTCCCGGACTTAATCCAATTAAAGTTATTGTTGTTCTGTTAGAAGGCGAATCGTAAGTTGCCCCAGCAGCGACAACACCGGTGTATATGTTCCCGTCATCTTGAATGATGGTTATTGTCTCTCCCACCAGACCTGTCTGATCGCCATCCAAGGCCCAACCGTCTATAGGAAATGCTGGCGGGTCATAAATGGTTACCGACTCGTTTGCGTCTACAAGAAACTTTGGATCGTATAAGTTTTTTCTGTAGTTGACCTTTCCGTATCCTTCGTAGGTGCTAATCAGATTGGTTGGCATAGTGGTTTTCATACCACGTGGATAGCTTCTATTTGGTTCAGACTCAGCCGTTATAGAAAAAAGATCGTCCGATATCAACGTGATGTCTTGGTAACGCTTCAACATCAGTGGGCTTTCATTGGATACAAAAGAAACCTTTTGAATAAACGAGTCGCCGTGGAAGGTCCATTGATTTGGCTGGTTGTGAAGATACATTTGATTGTTTGCACCCCAACCAACCAACGTCTGACCTAAATTACAAAACTGCTGGAAGTTGTAGTCGTATGTGGATCTCCATCTCATGTTCACGTAATCGAACACTACGTGATCATAAGCCAAGTCGGTAGTAACATAAAAATAGCCCGGCACATTCCAATCCGCAGGGTCTTGGTCTCCCCCGTCTAGGGTGATTACACTGCTCCCCAATGAACCAACTCGTATGGAGTCAACAACTCCGCTGTACACGTTCCCGTTTTCAAGCACAATTAATATTTCTTGACCATAAAGGAAGTTGTAATTTATTGGATTCAAAGGATTGCCAGCAGGTAGAAGCCATTCCCTATCTGGTTGAAATGGGGGGTTGTAAAGACTAGAGATAGAACCAAAAAAAGGAGCGTCAAACCTAAAGGCAAATCCAACCTCTCCCACAGACTCGTTTACATAAGTTCTTACCATGGGGTTAGAACTAGCATTGTAAGCTGCTGCAAGGGCCTTTGTCTTTGTTCTGAACTTGTAATCTTTCCCGCTATCCTGATCTATCTCACTAACCACTGTTTGACCATTTCCACCGGAATAAACAAATACCCCGGCATTATTATCAAAGTACATCGTAGCTCCATTAGGGAGAATCGCGGTAGCCCCTGGGTTTGTACATCCCAAAAGACTCTTGTAGTCAAACCACGAGGCAAATGTCTTATTCGATACGCGAACAGTGGAATCCGACCCCACCTCGTTGGGATAGTACTGAATATAGATAGAGTTCTCTTTCTTCTTTTGAAGGCATTTCAAGGTCTTACCCTCGCGTCCAGACATAAGCGCCTTGATGACCGGACCGAACGTAGGATTCATGTCCTCTATGTTCTGGTTATCCAAAGCAAAAGAAGACAAGCCGTTTATCTGTGTCCCAACGATAAATGAATCCGAATGAATAGCCGCCGCTTGACGATGAGTCATTCTGGCGTTTGGGTCTTCAATCCTTATTCGACCATCATTGTAAATCTTACTTGACCAGTAGTCTGAATAGTGCGGATCTTCAATGTAATAATAAGCTACGGCCTGAGTACCAACAAGCCCGGTTTGATACTCTCTTATTCTTACGTATACATCTCCATAGGCTAAAGAAAACGTGGCTGGTTCAGTGGAAATCAACAAACTCACTTTTTGACATTGAGATGTAGTGCCGATAGGTGCTGATAAATTAGTATTAAATGCAATATACGCCATGCTACCTGTTGCAGGGAAACTTGTACCCCCACCAGCTTCGGTAAGAGTCACAACAGTCAAATTAGTTACCTTGTTGTATGCGGCGGAGCCTATATTAACAGATATAGTGGCAGTGGTTCCGTCAATATTGTATATAGTTATGGAATAATCGTCAACACTACTATCTAGATATGAAGAATCGCCACCTATGTAGAAATAATATGGGCCAACGCCGCCTACCTGAGCGTAAAACAACGGAGGCGCACAATGCGCTCTATATTGGGTATGAGGATTTTTTATATCAATAGCTTCCGTTATATCTTTCCAAGTAGATATAAAAAGATTTCCGTCGTCGTCTACTGATGGGCGTGGCGTATAAACTTCTAACAATTGACCAAACAAAAAATCGCCAACAGAACTATCAAAGTCGTCAAATGCAATAAGCAGTGGGTCAAACAGGTTGGTGTAAATAACTTTTCTACCCTCAGTACCGTTGTCTTTTACATCTAAAACGTCTAACTCTAGATAGGGTATATAAGCAACAGAACCAGCCGTAATGCCTCCAGGTCTTCTTCTTATGAAACGAACCTTGTCTCCAACCTTAATTTCATGTTGAATAGTGGCCCCTATGTTTTGGGCCTGATAAAATCTATCTAGTTCTATTTTATATCTATTGTCCGTAACATCGTCGACGGAAATAGAACTCGTGTAGAAACCGCCGGCTGGTTGTACAGCGTTTGAATTCGTAGTGTATTGACCAAAACTTAAAATCTCTGTTGCTGGCTTAGCAACTATCCAGTATTTAGTTGCCCATACTGGGGGGATGTGATTTATCGTAAATCTTGGATTTATAGTACATGGACTTTCAGACGAATACACAAAGCCAGACCTATCTAACTCCCAAAACCAAGGCACAAACAGATTCATTGAATCTACTGTATAAACAGTGCTGTCTCTGTACGCTCTGTCCCCGTAAACAATCCCAAATTCATGAGTTGCGCCAGCCTTTAAAGATGGCGTTGCATATGTAGGAGTCCAAACAAAAACTGGCTTATTTGGTGTTGGTGGATCCGATGTATTTGCATCATACGTTATCGTAAGTAAAGTGCTGTTTGCGGTAGTAGAACCGCCAATTGTGTTGGGCATTTGTGCGGAAAATGACAGCCCAATCGCATTCATTACCGATATGTTTTGATCAACAATCGCAGCGTTAGCAAGAGCGTTGTTTATGTCTTGTTCTGTTACCGTGTAAGATATGAACCCGCCATTTACATCGGTAAAGCTAAACGTAGTGCCACTTGAAAAAGGAAACACTGTATATGGATCAAAACTGTAGTCTGGACTTGGCGCACTTGCAAAAGTTCTGTTTGTAAACTGAAATGTTCCTACTCCTGTCCATTGCACTCTAAATAAACCAAGTGGATTTAAAGGGTTCCAGTTAATCTCATTCAGTTGATAATCAACTTGAACATTTAATATAAATGGCTCTTCAGTGGGCTTGTCATACCCCTCTCTAAAGTTAACATATGTCAACTGGTTTGTAGGAAGATACTCTTGGCAATCAGCTACTATGGGTAACCTGTCGTAATTTTTAAAGACATCAGTTGCCGCAACAGTTGACACACCGCCGTAGTAATCTACTGAATGAATAGTGTTGTCTAAAATAGAGTCTTGGTCTTTGTCAAGCTGCAAGAAGACCGCAAACGGAGGTGTTACTCCAAAAGAATCCTTATCAAACTGCTGTACCGCAATGTTAAACTTTCTAATGATACTAGGACCGGTCTTAAACTGTATACGGATTCCATTACTATTGTTTGGAGAAATCCAGTTTGTTCCCGAAACAAGTTCTGATTGCTGAGGAAGGTCAAGATTAGAGTACATAGACCAAACACCCGGCTCATCATTCTCGTAAATAGGCTGAATAATAAACTTAAACAACTTGTTTCGCAACTTGTTGTCGGCTTTGGTAGAGTTAGTAAAATAGTTCACTAATGGTGGTTCCAAAGGCCACTTAATCGCATCAATTGTTTGAAGCGTTATGGCTGGGTAATCACCATCAAGGGCTTTTCTAAGATTTATCTGGTATGGCGGATTAAATAAACGAGTGCCATCAGCATCATACATTTCTGGGTCCCAGCGCCCATCAGTCCACTTCAAAATGTCATCAATCACATTAGCGTGAAAGATTGGCCAATCCCGGCTAAAGTTTAACTGCGAAGATTCTAAAACTAGCGTGTGTTCTTGGGTTGTAATGTTGTATACCCAAATCTGATGATCTAGGTCAGCCTTGAATACAAAATAGACAATCGAGTTTTCTTTCAGCCATTGGGTGGCGCCCAAGATTTGATCTTCAATTTCTATTTGGTTTGGACCGTCTACAGGAATAACCAAAGTACCGTCCGACGTTTCAACAGAATAGGCATTGCCGGAATTATAACCCAATCGACAATACGAGAAGTCGCGGTAGTCGCCCTTGGGCATTCCCTGTGGGGTGTCGTCGGTGTTTATCCCGCCACCAAATGTTATTACCTCGTTGAAACTCATTATCCAAGATTAAATTCTGAACTTTGTGCAAGGGCGTCAATCATCTCACTAAGTCGTGGAGCCTTGACAAGCAAGTTAGCGCTCCACTGAGCTGCTTCGTATTGAATCTGTAACTCTTTGTATTTCGCCTTGTCCTCGCTACCTCCTTTGTGCAGGCAGTATTCGCTCATCAAATATAAACGGAAAGGCTCGGCATAAGCTACGTCTATCAATGTATTCTCATCCACGGCAGCACCGTTTGAGAAGTATTCAATTACCAACTGACCATCTGGTATGTTGTGGCTGAAAATGATATTGTTACCATCAATGCGATAGTAGTTTTCATTTCGACCGCCGCCAGCTGTGTAGTTGGGATAGTTGTAGAAATAACCAAAGTAACCAGTTGGGAAAAATCCATCAACAACTACATCATCCTGTGCGTCACTTTCACATTGGAAAAATTCCTCCGGATAGGTAAGTGAGGTGTCGGGGGTAAGCGTCCAAATGCGACGGCCCGACTTGAGACCCACCTTTGATATCCTCATGCAATCACCGGGCATGGTGAACACTCGCGCTCCAGTATCAATCTTAGCGTAGATAGTTCTAAGCGACACATTGCCATCGAGCGGAGACTTTTCACTCAAGTAGTCAATGGCTACCTGGGTCATCCAAGTTAACTCACGGCCAACGGGATTCTTGCCCAAACGATATAGGGCTGAGGTAGCAATATATTTTATGTTCTTAATGGTCATCCGTTACTGTATAATCTTGATGTATCCTTCGCAAGTGATTGAGCGTCAATAGCATCGTTGTTCAAGTCGTCTTGGAACCCTTGAGTAGCAAGAACCTGCAAGCACATCTGGAACAACATCATCTCACCCTTGCCTGTCTCGTCGCTTGGAATAATCAAGACATCGTCGTCAGCCATTTGGTACACGTTAGGAACCATTGTAACGGTCACGCTTCCCTCTGGCGCTCTATTAAATCGGAGCTTGTCCTTGAAAAGTATTGCTGCTGACTTGTTTCCGCCGCGCAGGATGTTGATTGCCGTAGCCTCGGCCTTGGTCTGTACGATGTAGCCGTTATCCCCCGTGGACTCATCCTCTACGCTAAAGATAGCCATAGTCCCTGCAATTGGTTGCGGACTCAATGTCACGTAGTAACCGTTGCCATCAGAAGCTGGAGTAAACGTATATGGAACCGCCATGTCGCTTGCCTCGTAAGGATCGCGTGATACGATGTCGGCAAGGGCTAGGTTTAGTACCCGTGAAATAATTGAACGTGGGTACAAACGGCGCAAGTCTTCGGGGGTGTCCCCGCCTGTTAACCTGTGCTGTATTAGTTCTATGGCCTGACGCTTGGTTATCATACTTTACTTGGCATTTGAGTCTGAATATTCCATTGGTTTTCATTACCAATTCCAACGTAGGTCTTGATCAAATCTGTCAAGTGGTCTACACAGCTTTCTGGATACTCAAATTCAACGCTTGCACTTGGAGTACCTATCAGGGCTGTAGTTGCATTGGTGTGGAATGAACCCGGAGGTAAATATACGGGAATTCCGTTCTCAATTTGATAATCAAATACAGGTTGAATTGGCTCTCGAATGTAAGTAAAGGTTATCCGTGGCATATACGGATAGATGTAGTATTTGTCGTTTCGTGTGACTAAAATCGGGTCGTTCTCCTGTGGGTTGTCAACCGGGCTTGTAATTGAGTTACGCATCTTGGCGTCAAACTCGTGTTGACTCACAAACTCAACGCTGCGGTAGTTGGTCTCGTATGAACACTCCTTATTCAGTATCTCAAGGAAACTTGCAGTCGCCTGATACCAAATGTCGGCAGGAATGGTTGCATATCCCCCGCGTTCTGGGCTTCCTGCTAAAACAGGTGTGAACGCCAACGCTGGATACTGAGGAGAACCCAACGTCTTGATAAATGTCTGAAGGTCACTTGTAATCTCTCGGCTGTCTTCAAAGTTGTCTACCAGCGTGTTTAAGTAACGCTGGTTAACAATCTTGATGGCCCGGTTAAAGTCATCGGGCGTGATGTAGCCACCCCTCAGATCCTTTCCGGCTCTGAAGAGAAGCTCATCATATATTTGTCCGAGGTTAGTAGTCATTATCTGTACACTTCAATTACCATATACATTGGAGAGATAGTAGTTGATTGGGCCCCTGTTGTTGTGTTATAGAAAATAACATTTACCACATTGTTACTAATTCTCTCAGCCTTAATCATTAAAGAGTCCGCCTTTGGAGTACCCGTTACCATCACAGTCGTGAAAGTAGTCAGTACGTTTGCCGGAAGCGTCAAGTGATAATTATTAGTTAATTGCTGGACAAAGGTTGGGGTTGAAAGTGTCGGGTCGTACATATTGTTACCCAAAACTTGAACTCCTCCAGCATCACTTATTTTCAAAGCAATTTTACCAGTTATCGAAGCGTTTAGCGTAGTCGTAACATTAGTTGCTCCACTATAGAACAATAAACTATTGTTATAATCTGACTGACTTACACGAAGTTTTTCTAACGCTCCAAAAACATTGGTTATAGTAGATCCATCAATGGTTGCGCTATATGTAACATCGCTTGCTGATGGGGTGTTTACTACAGGGTTGTTTGGGTCTGCATTGTTTACTAAAACTCCGGTAACACTTTCTACAAGGCCGCCTATTTCAATGTTGATGTCGGTAATGTCGCCCGTAATGGCAGCAAACTCAGCAGCGTTACTTACTAGCGTTAAATTTATGCTGTCAATGTTTGCTTGAACATTGGTTCCTAGAACTGGAGATCCAGGAGGCTGAGCATTTGAAAGAACACCAGAGGCAGCCACAATAATGGATCCTGGATCGTAATAAATAGCCCAAGTAGCATTTTCTGCCGTAGCACTTGTACATCGATAGAGAACGCCGGTAGTTACATTTTGCCATATGGCTCCAAATTCAACACCCACGGTCTCGTCATCGTTAGCGTCAGGCACTCCAGTTTTAAGTCGATACTGAATTGATTGAATAAGGCTCTCGATTGTAGCGCTTGAGTTTACAGAAACCCAAACGTAATTATCTTCGTCACAACATCCGCAATCACATCCAGAAGCATCTAACTGTAACTGAATGTTTGCCAAAGCTGCTCTATAGGCGTCTATGTCTCCACAAGCACGATAGGTTTGGGCTTCAGCGTAGTACATCAACACGTTGTCTACAAACGGTTGATATTTCGATATTCTATTCCTTTGTAGCTCAGTAATGTGTGCGCTTCTCAAGTTGTCAATGCAACTGTTCAAACCACACAATGACCCCGTACAGCTAACCCTAAACTCTTCGGTGGCGTTTGCTGTATAGTTGATTATCAAGCCATCGGTTTGAATCTGCCTGATACTCTGGGTCATTACAACCGTATATGTTCCTGTTGCCAGAACATTGTTGGTGTAAGGAAGTGGAGCGTTTAAAATTTGAGAAATAAACCCTACTTGACTAGCAGTCCAAGAGGGGTAGCTTATATCCGCCGAAACGCCAATAACAGTCTGGCCAGCAGGTATGGCTGTAGCGTTTGACACGCCAAATGTTCCGTTAGGGGCTACATCGCAATCATATGAGAAATTGATTTTACCATCAGCCTTTGGACATCCAGTATACGTGTAAGAATTGCTTGACTGTAGATTGGTGATGTCAAATCTAAACTTGGTGTATGGCTCAGTCATAACCTCGTTCACAGTTATGAGAACGTCGGAAGGCGCTGTAACCATAACAGCTGATGCAACAGTAACGTCTTGAATTCCAGCACCGGGAGTGAAAACCGTTAACTCATTTCCTTCCTGTAAAAAGTCAACCATAAACTCAGCGTTTAAGGTGGACTCATCTGTCAAAAATGTCTGAACGCTTTGGAAGTCTATGTCGTAAGTAAAGCCCGCATTTACCGTGTCAATTCTCAGAGAGTAATCAACCTGGTAAATACCGTGAGCGATCTCACCATTTACATCTAGTTCTAAGTCAAATTCGCGAAAAGTGGCCCCCGTAGCTAAGTCTATCAGGGGGTCACTTGTCAATGTTCTTGAAAATATCTGCTGTCCTTGAAAATAAACAACACCCAACCCCTTAACACTATACAAGTTAAGAAGGACGCCTATAGAGGCGTAATCCGTTGTATCTGTAATACGTCCTTTTTTACTTACCGTATCAATAGTAAGGGTTGTAGTACTTATCATTTTCTTACAATTTTCTTAGTTTACCTAACAATTCTTCATTTACCTTGAGGTGGTCAATCAATGCAAATGCAGCCTCGCTACCGGTTTGCGTTGATTCAAAAAATGGTGCTTTTAACCACTTTGTTCCATCGCCTCTACGGTCGCGAATATACCACAAACCGTCTTCATTTTTGATAAAATTCTCACTCAAAAGTCTGTTTACCAGCTCGTGGATGGTCTCGCCCTCCGCTGACTTGGTTTGTACCGGCTTTGCTGAGTTAAGAATTTCAAAAGCATTTTTCTTGAATGTATCGCTACCATTCTTGATTGCATCGTGCAGCATTACGCGGGTCTCGTCTTCTGTGTGAAGTGGAGCCATACCCAAGCCGTCGATTGCTTTCAGGATTGTCTTATAGTCAGTATCGAAGTAAATAAGGTTTTCAAGCTCGCGAGCGGCTTTTGCCATGCTGATCTTGCTCTTAGCTTCAATATCTTTCTTCTCATATTCATATCTCACATTGTGAGACTTGTGCAAAGAATGATTGCCGTCTACAATCGGACACATATAGTGGATGTAGAACAAAAGATCTTTTTGATGTGGCTGAATAGTGAACCCATCAGCAATACGAAGTCTGGCCCCCTGATAATTGTAGTTGCCATTAATTACAGTTGGAGCAACACTTGTGTACATCAGCGTGTATTCAGACTCTGTTTCTTTATCGTAGAAGTTTGCACTTGTCTTTATTGATGAAGCTCCCGGAGCTTGAATCATCAATATTGGTTCAGAGTCTGGATTATTCGTTGGAACCTTGTATGTTTTGAGTTTGTAACGATCAGAAACCCTTAAAACAACTGGTCTTTTTTCGTTAAAAAAATATGGGAACTCATTCCTTAATTCTTGCTCTGCCCATTCTGGAACATCTATAGGCTGGTTGTTGCTTAGATCAAATAACATATCGTTTTATTTTTTGTTTGTATGAAAACCGGGAGAAGTTTCCCCCTCCCGGTTTTGAATTTACTAAGATTAGGCTGTGAACAAACCGTATTTGTTAGCGTTTACAAACTTGTAAGCTACTTCAGATACGATGTGAACACCGAGTTGCCATACGTCAGTCTTGTTGGCTGCCGCACGACCACCTGTCTGCCACATATTCATGAATGCACCTGGCTTGTGGCACAGACGGATATACTTACCCATGTTACCAATACCATCGTCAACGCCTCCATTGGTACTCAATGGAATCAAGAACGCAAGGTTTTTCCAAGTGTTGTCTGTTTGACCAGCAGCGTTAGAACCAACACCAAACATAGTTGGGTTGTCGAAGATACCCATACGAACAAATCCGAAGTTCTTGTTATTGAACACGAGGTTGTTGAATGAGAAGGTCTTGCTCATCAAATCAGCGTAAGCACCCTCACCCCAGAAAGTCTTCTCCATTTGAACTTTGTTAACCTGTACGTTCAATTGAAGTGGGTTCTGAGCGATTGAGCCTCCTGTAAACAAGTTCTGCTCAAGCAAAGATTGCATATAACCACTTGCCCAAACCATGTAGTTCTTTACAGAGCCATCTTGTGAAGACAATGCCGCTTCCATTTCGTAGAAGTCAGCTGTGTTAGGACCAGTCAAACCACCGGTAGAAACAACAGTGCTAGAACCACCATTTGTTCCAGAGCCATTGTTCTGGATTGCATCATACAAACCTTGAGTGGTTTGGAACGAAGTAGTAGTAAGACCTGTGTTATAACCTGTAGCGGTTGAAGGAACACCAGCAAAGAAAGTGTTCACAAGAGCAACTTGGTGTTCACGCTGCAAGTAGATAATGTCGCGTGAGTTAGAGTATGGAGTTTGAACCCCGTTCTCCAATTGTGAGTACCAAAGTTGGTTGTAAAGAGCTTCTGAGCTAGAGGTGGTATCGTTACGGAAAGTTTGCAAAGGAGAGGTGTGAACCGTATCGAATGTAAACTTAGAAGCCAATGCACCACCATTTTCAGGAGCAGAATTACCTACGTAGTACATCAATCCAGCAGGAGCAGCAGCGCCTGTTGTAATCAATGCAGCCATAGTTACAGTGTTAGCAGCTGACTTAGCGGTAATTTGATACAATGCACCTGTAGTTGCATCTTTCCAAATATCGCCTATGTTCGGCCAAGAGTAATCAACACCGCCAATAGTTTGCACGTTAGCGGCATTTAATGTAACTGTATACGGACCCGCACCAGCAGATGTTACGGTAATTGGAGCTTCCATACGAGTCATTTCAAACCAACGAACACGTGGGTTCTTCGCGATTTCGCGGTTACCTACAGCGTTCATGATTTGGTTCATCGCATCAAAATACTCATCACCAAAAGGAAGATACGCTACTGCGTCAAAATCTTCCATGATAGCATCCCAGTTATTCTGGATGCCACCAAATGTCATCCCGCCATTGTTGGCTGATGATATCGACAACGGATTAATCGTTGCGCTTTGTACAAATGCCATTTTATTAAACTTTTTTAATAGTTAATTATGATTTTAGCGCCTGCGATGGCAAAGGAATTCCGCGCTCCATGAGATCTCTTTGAGCCGCAGTCAATCCTTTTTGATCGACAGCCGTTTTGCCTACTCTGTTTGGCGTTTTAGGCTGACCATTGTAGACTTCTTTTACCACCTTTTTTTCGGTTTGAGCAGTGAGTGATTTGGCAATCTGAATCCCTAGATCCCCAGACTGAACCTTATGAATGAGGATCTGATTAGACAACCATTCACGCACGGCTTGTTTACCTTCCTTTGTGGTAGTATCAAAGGCTTGACCTAAATAACCTGCATACTGCGACTTCAAAATCGATTCGACCTCTTCGTTTGAAACTTTTAACGAAACTTCCGTATCGCCGAATTTGTAGGGGACTTCTTTTAGCTGCTTGGCGTAGGACTCTGCCTCGGCAAGTGCTATTGTCTGTCTTTCCGCAATCTGCTTTTGAGTTTGGCTCTTTAG
>Ga0181352_1000451_pt1 | contig 17583 bp, 26 predicted proteins | sample Fa13VDMLBSN_FD_130103 | JGI IMG/M metagenome (GOLD analysis project Ga0181352, IMG submission 130103) | Freshwater viral communities from Lake Michigan, USA - Fa13.VD.MLB.S.N | ecosystem: Environmental > Aquatic > Freshwater > Lake | place: USA: Michigan | collected 2013-09-23 | reverse complement strand
TCAATGACGATCGTTTCAACGTCAGGAAGTTTCACAGCCTCGTCGATAAGGTCGATCACACGATTGAACTGGAGTTCACGGGGGAGGGGTTTGCCGGTAGCGTCAGTGAACGGGGAGTCGTATTTGAATTCGCCCGTGAATCCAACGGAGCGAAGGTGACGAACTGGACCGCCAAGGTTGTCGTCACAGTCTATGGCATAAACTTTGGGTAGCTGCAAAGCAAAGGTTGTCTTACCGGAACCTGGGGAACCGATGAAGAGGAGAGACTTTGGGAGGGATGGTGTGTAGGTGGTGGAGGATTTCATTTAGGATTGAATGTCGTGGATTTCGCAGAAGAGTTGTTTGAATAGTTCAGTCGCGTCTTCTTTGGTTAAAGTAAAAAAGACTGATTCATCCGAGTGAGACTTCAGAGCAAAAAGATAACGATCGTCTTCTGAGTTTAGGGCTAGGAATTGTAAGTGTTGTACTTCTGCTTTCATATCATAGGTTAGGTTTGGGTTCTTTTTTTATCCAGATTATTTTGTCGAATGTATCGAGTTTAGAAAATGCTTTCTGGATTAAAGCATCAAACTCAGGCACTGACAGGTTTCCAGGTGTTGATGTCATAAGCGTCGGAGAGAAGGTAGTGAAGACGTGAAGAAGGTGGCAGAGAACAAACGTCAAAGTAAGGACACTTGCCGTATTTACCCACACACCAAGTTGTTTTGCGTGGCCAGACGTTAGACGAAAGGTTGTGAAGAAACTCACCTATGAGCGCAAGGACGTCAGAGTTCCATTCGTCAAAGTGCCACTGTTCGTAACGGTGAAAGGAACGATGTGGTTCCCAGCCAGTGCCGGATTTGGTCGGCTTACGACAGGCTTCAACGTTAAGAAGAAAGCCTTTGACGTTAAGTTCTGGGAACGCATGGCGCATTGCGTTGACATAGCCTACTGGTTGCATAGCTATGTTGAACCCATTGAAGAAGTCTTCAGATAGGATGGAGGTGGTCTTGTGATCGACTAGCCACACGTCATTGTTAGACTCGGCAAGTAAGTCACAGATACCAGTCCATTTGATCTTGACGTCAAGGGGGCCAGTAGCTTTGGATTCGAACTCTGCGTCGTCAGTGATGGTGCCAAAGTCGTAGTGGGAGAATACTGACGAGTCAATAGTCGTGTTGCCAAGGTCCAGTGAGAATGAGAACTCAACAAGCGGCTTGTCGTCTTTAACAACTGGATGCAGGTTCTCGGATTTATACTGTGCCACATACTTCACAAAGCACTCGAAACAATACTCCGGTGTTCTATATTCATTCACCAGGTTCAGGTGAGGAAACTTCGAGAACTCGTGATATATACCTTTGTGACACAAAGCCATAAGCTCTGTGGGTTCAGTTGTTAAACGGAGCTTGTAGTAGATTTCAAGCGCAGCGTGCATGGCAGCTCCAAAGGCTAGGGCTGCACGGGGTTTGGATGTGCGGGAGTGGACGAGTTTGTAGAATGCGGAACGGTTACATGCAAGGAAGCATTCGAGGGACGACCAGTCGAAGTGAAGGGAGAGTGTGGTGGGAGAAGTCCAGGTGAATAGTTTACGCGCTGGGGGCACGAGGTCGGATTGGGATGTGGACTGTGGGAGTGTTACTGTGCGGTTCAGGTTTAGTGGGAGGAAGGACATAGTGGATGCGGGTGAGTATGGACGGCGGGGTGTATGAGGCGAGAGGGATGAATTTGGAGGAGATGACGGATTCGGTCGGGAAGTTTATTTCCCGTGGGGCGAACCAGAGGAGGGAGACTTGACCTGTGAGGTGACCACGGGAGTTGATGTAGATGTCACAGGTGCCCATCCAGGTTTCAAAGAAGGTGCGCAAATGCGTCAGAAGTGGTTTCATGTTTCTTGCCTTTGGATAGAGACTTGGATTCTTTCTTGGCGATAGAGCGTCGGGCAGCTGGGGCGTGTTGGACCTGGCCGAGCTGGGCGATGAGGGCATCGAGTTCGTTGTTGTTGAGAGAGGTAAACTCCATGTCAAGGAGCTGGTGGATTGGCACGTCGCTGAACAAGTCGGCGGAGTTGGTTTTTGATTGAAGTAAATTCATCGGGGGTGGATGGTGGGGTGAGGTGGAGGTTGAGGAACTCGTTGAAGAAGGAGAAGAAGAGATTGGAAAGGATGGCGTCTTGGAGTCCTTGGTCTGGGTAGTATTGTTTTAGCTTGCGCCAGGAGTCTTCGGAGACGTCACAGGAGATACGTTTGAGTGGGACGTTGGAGGATGCTTGTTTGTATGGGTTGTGCAGAGACATTAGATCAGGATGTAATTGGGGGTGAGTGTTCCGGCAATCGTGTCTTGGATAACTTCGATGTTAGGGAAGGAGGAGTATAGCTCTGGGAGGAAAGAGGTGTCGAAGTCGGTAAGGAGAACAGGCGGAGTGATTTGGTCATGGTTTTTGAGGAGGGCGATTGCTGTGACGAAAGAGTGGTTTGTACCGTCGATGACGAGCTGTGGAAGTGGTGGGTGGGTGGTTAGTTCTTGGGTGGTGACTTCTGCTACAACGCGGTTGCGGAATGGCGGTTTGCGTGGTCCGATTTCGACGAAGCCTCCGTTGTCACGGATGGACCAGTTGGCGAGGATGTCGCGGATGGTGGGGGCTGGGATTGATTCTTCATGCCACTTGGGTGAGATCACGTAGGACTTCATGGTTTCTCTGATGGCATTGCGGATGTACGCAGATGACATACCGGAGGCGGAGATGTCCCAGGAGATGGGAGAGTCTGAGTTGTAGGCTACGCAGGCTTGGGTTAGGAGGTTGCGGTAGCGGAGGAAGTGATCGTGGGAGGTCATGTGTAGAAAGTAAGGTACCAGCTTCCGTGGTTCTGCTCGGCTGGCTGCGAGGCTGTTATGAAATAGTGTTACCCGTTGTTATAACACAAGCCACTCACGGCTTGACTAAGCTGGCAACATGGGCCGAAAGGTTAGATGGTCCACGATTCGCACGTGTAGTTGCCAGATACGTCTGACACTTACTAAAGCTACCATCTGTTTAAAAAGGTGAAGCAGGCCGGAATTGCACCGGCTAGATAATACGTTACTCAATACACTAAGCTCTTGTTATAAACGCCCTAACCCGTATCGCCACTCTGTTTGGATTGCTCCAGCGAAGTTTGATTTCAGACTTATCTTAATGTATTTGCATGTCACTGTCCACGCCGCTGCTTCGAAATTGATGAGTGGGGATGGAATCGAACCACCTAAATCCAGTTAGCAGCGCCCCGATCAAGAGTTGCCGTTCACCACTCGTTGAGCCACCACATTGTCAGCAGGTTGCTCGGTCTCTGGAGGATTACCTCGGTCGCGTGTCGTCGGCCAACGTCCGGCTGTTGTTTTGCTGTCTGTCTGCTACCCGGAACTCATATACATTGACAGAGGGTTGGTCACTCTTAACCCACAACGTAGCCATGTTTTGTTTTAACGAGGCTCACTATTGGCTTCATGCTCGACGTTCTGTATAATAAACTAACACACCAGAACGCTTAGTGTTAGCCAGAGGGTGAAGACTTTTACGACCAATTCTCACCTGACGGTCGGCAGGTTTACTTTAGCTAGCATGTAACTTTGGCTCTCTGCAAGCCCTTGCATCTGATTGTAGTATCGTCTCTCTGGTGCAAGTCAGGTAGGGTCTTCGCCCTTCATACGGCAGTCCCTTTGTAACCAGTGGGATCAGCAAATCTCTGGTGAGGTGCAAGCGGTAGAGGTTAGAACCCTCACGCTTTACCCGCAAATCAACACACTGGTCAGGTCGTTCACAAGTTGCTTGGTCCTAGACGAGACTTGGCCCAGTTCGCCATCAGTGCTTAACCATGTGCCCTCACTGCAGTGTGCTGATTTGAAGGTAGGCAGTTTTACAACATGCCCAGGTTGTTTGTTGGTTAGGTCAAAGAACCCATAGCTTCGGCACGGCGACGCTTGTCGTCGATTTGAAGTGCACGAGCAAGTCCTTCAATAGTGAAGCCACCGAAGGCTTCGATGGAAAGCCCAGGGTTGAGAGCTTCGAGTTTGCTGGTGATGCTGTCTTCTGTGACAGGGAGACCGTCGGAACCGATTGCACCAGCTTCGACCTTGGCAAGGATAACCTTGGCAGAGGTGACGAATTCTTTGGCAGGTGCGGCTTGGCGCTCGGCATCTGGGATTTCGAAGGGGATCGTGGCGGCGACTTCGTTACCGATACGGGTGTAGTCTTCGGCGGAGATGGCACCGGACTCCTGGAGGAAAGCGAGGTATTTGGACTCGGTTTCAAGGACAGGGGAACGGCTGCCGTCTTTCTTTGGAGCGGAGAGGATGGGTTCACCGTTGCGGGTTTGCGGACGGCGAGCGACTCCGGTTGTTTCTTCGAGAAGTTTTACGAAGGCCTTGCGGAACGCGGAGTTCCAAGGGCCGTAGAACGTCTGGCGGATTGCGGCGAGGAGGACTCCGGATTCTCCGAAAGCGGCTTTGGCTTCGTCGAGTGTGGCTGGGACTTGAACGGTGAGGTCGAGGTCGCAGGTGGAGTTAGTATATGGGATCATGGGTGTGTTTATGTTTGTTTGGTTTTGTAGTTCACCGGGTGGTGAAAGGAATAGCAAAGCGGGGTGCTTTGTAAGGTGGTAAGTATAGGCGGGAAAAGGGGTTTATGCAAATCATTTTTTGTTATTTGTTTTGCAAGTTTCTATAATTTCTAGAAACCCATATCCTCTGTAGCTGCATTTGCTGGAGTTTTTTTGGTGGTGGGTTCGGCAGGTGAACCAACAGCAGACTTGATGCGCGCAAGTTCTTCTTTGGTTTCTTTGAGTTCTTTGGTGAGCTTTTGGTTTGCGGTGTAATGTTCCATCCAGCGAGATTCGGAGGAGCGGAGCTGCGCTTGGAGTTCAACTAGTGGTGCAGGGATCGCTTCGATGGAGTAATCGTCTGGGACGATAGTGAGTGTTGGTTGTTCTTTGATGTGTTCGTGTTTTTCGTCTTTGCCCCAGCCGGAAGTGCGGACGGATCGTGAGTTTGCGAGGCAAGCGATGAAGGTTGCTGCGTCAGTGAGGGAGAATAGAGTGTAGTCTCCGGGTAGTGTTACTTTTAGTTGCATAGTGGTGTTGTGTTTTTTGTTGTTTACTTCTCTGGCATATCAACGTCGATCAGGTGGGTTATAGCACGGGTGATGGCGACGTAGATGAGGTTGTTTTCTTGGGTGAGCATCCAAGGTAGGGTTGCTCGGCGGGATGGCATGTAGAGGTTGCGGCCAAGGAGGTAGACTGTGGGGAATTCGAGGCCTTTGGATTTGTGGACAGTGGAGAAGGTGAGGGTTGGCGGGAGGTTGGGGTCGTAGTCGGAGAAAAGGGTTTCGATTGAGGATTCAAGTTTTTTGATGGAGTCGTTGGGCTGTAGGGTGCTGGCTAGCAAAGAACAACAGGTGAGTTTATCGTCGAGGGTTTCGAACTTCCAAGGAGAAAGTTTGGACTGTTGTTCAGCGCGGTAAGCGTGAAGGAGTTTGGTGAAGGAACGGATGTCGGTTGCTTTGAGTTTCCAGATGATGGAAAGGAGTTGTCGTGCTACGTCTTTGCCTTCTACACGGCAGTGGATGTGGTGGCGTAGGCAGTAGATTGCGGTTTCGATCAGTGGGGCGTTGAGGCGACAAAGGATTGCGGAGGTTGGTGGGATGGTGGGAAGGCGTTTATTGAAATCATCCAGGATAATTTTTGTGACAGAACCTTCTGGAGCGTCTGGTAGATGTGTGATGTGTGGGTTGTATTTCTGGGCGAGCTTGATGACGGAGCGAGAACACCGACGTGAGACTGTGAGACGTAAGGTTGTTGCGTTGAAGGTTGAGGTGAGTAGGTCAAGCGCGTCGTGGTCTGCCCCGGTGAATCCGTAGATGGCTTGGTGTGGATCTCCGACTGCGATGAGACGACCTTTTGGTTTGAGCGGAACCCAAGCTTCTCGAGACTGCGGTTGTAGTCCGTCTTGTTCGGCACACGGGTTGTCGTTGATGTCGTCGAACTGTTTCAGCATCCGTTTGATTAACTCCCGCCGGACCGCGTTGATGTCTTGTGCTTCATCGACTATGACGAAGTCATACTGTGGAATAGGCCAGTTGTGAAGGAGTGGGAGGTATATCAAGTCCGCGATGTCGAGGGTCTTAGTGTCCGCGTTGGATAAAGTCAAGATGTTTTCTGCGATTGTGAAGTAGCGAGACAAAGGAAACTTATCGTCGTCATGGTCGATGTCATGATGATTGAAGAGGGACTCCCAGGTAGAGCGGATGTTGGGTAGGAAGATACCCACACCAGCGTCTTTGCCCAGGGAGATTAGGCGTTCGATGGATTTGGCTACGGCGTATGGGATAGGGATTGGATACTTGGATAGAAGTTTGTGGATTTTATACTTGTCGATGGTATCCCGGCGGAAGGTGCCTAGATGGTTTTCACAGGCGCGTTTGCCGTATTTGTGTGCAGTGCGGACGGTGGTGTTTAAGATGCCGCGTTTACGCACCTTGGTGTCGAGCTCGGTTTCGATTTTGGAGTTGAAGGATAGCAGCGCGCAGGTTGCGGTGGGGTAGGTGTTGTTGATGGCACAGAGGATGGCTTCAAGGGTGTAGGATTTACCGGAACCTGCTGGCGCGATGAGGACTAGGTTGGAGGTGGTGGTTGTGACGAAGTTGACAGCTGCGACTTGTTCGTCGGATAGGTTTGTGATAAGTGCTGGAGGCGTGGGTGCTTTGGTGGTAAGGGAGATGTTCATAGATTTGGTACGCTTTCGATGAAGTCGTTGATTCGTTGGTGGGTGTGTGTGATGTCGGCTTGTGTTGCGTGTTCGAACTGGATGATTGTTATGACAAGGGTCCAGTTAGATGTGTCGACAAAGCAAGCTGAGTGGATACCGTGGCCTTGGGATAGTAAACAACCGTTGTTGACGTCTTGGGCGATGTCGACTAGGTTGATGATCCAGTCGTCGAGTGAGAAGTTGTCTGGACGATGGACAACGCGGGTGAATTGCTTCATGGTGTGAAGTGTTTGTCAGTGAAGAGTGTGTGGAGGTATGCAGTGTCAAGGTGTAAGTAATGACGAGGTAGATTCATTACGAAGTTGAGGAATGTAACGTCACCTTGCAGTTCGTCAGAGCAGTATTGTGCCGCGCGGTTGTATGCAGCTAGAGTCTGGAATGGGTTTGGTGGTGCGGTTTCATCAGTGGTGATGTAGGTGAATTGCTCGAAGCAGGTGACATTCCAAGTTTGCGGTGAGAATTCCTGCTTGGCGTAACCTACCCAGATACGAAAGACTCTGGTGCCTGGATTGTTGAACGCAGCTTTGAACTCGGTGACAGTTGGTAACCGCCATCCGTCAGGTATTTTGTCTGGCGGTACGTTCTCTGGGTTATGGAGGATTGTTTCTTCGACCTCAGAAGTAAGCCGAGCGTCGAAACAATCTTGACACAGTGAACCTTCGGAACAGTCACCTGCGACTGGGTTTACGCTAGAAAACCGTGTGTCACAGTCAACGCAACGATGGGCGAAGTGCTCGTCGTATTGTGTGTCGGTAGGGATGATGGAGTTTTGGTCTTTGAAGCTCATTGTGGTTTGCGTGTGGAAAGTTCAACTTTAACCGCGTCTTGGACAGATTTCATAAGTTCTGTCAAATGATCTGGTTCTTGGTTTAGTATGTAAACCGAGAGTTCTTGGTGGAAGTTGTGTAGGGTGAGGGCATCGGAGGTGGCGATGGTGGAGAGGAGAAGGGTGGTGGAAGAGATGAGGTGGTGGAGGGAGATGTTGTTCATGTTGTTATGGTGTTTCGATGTGGAAGAAGCTGGAACCGTTTGGGTTGTAGCGTCGGGTGATGTAGTATTGTTGGCGTTTGATCCGGATGTGTGCGGCGATGATGCGGTTGGAGGAGTTGGTTTCTGCGTGGAGGATGGGGTATGGGAATGAGTTTGTGGGTGTGTTGAGGAGGTGGTTTAGGTTTGGTGGGTTCATGTTAGTTGACGTTGGAGTTCAGTGAGTTTGTTGCGTAGTTCTACGATGGTAGCCATCATGTCGGCGTGACGGTCGATGAGGCGTTGGTTTAGCTCGTCTACATCGGCGGCGTGTTGGGCTCTGGCCTCGTCTCGCTCGCGTCTCGCCTCCACGAGCTGCGATGCTAGGCTTTGGCTAATGTGAGCATTACGCTCGGCACCTCGGTTCGCATCGCGGAGTAGTTTTCGTGACTCGTCTCGCTCGCGTTCGAGTTTGTTTACGAGTGCAGCTAAATCAATTTGACTCTCTAGTGCTTTTTCAAGGCGGGCTGTTTCTGGTGTGTTGGTGTTCATTCAGTCCAAAGGTTGAGGGTTAATCCGAGGGCTTCGGCACGCTGGGCGGCGGTGGCATGGAGTATGTTGAAGCAGGCATCGTTGCTGAGCGGTTTCCACCCTTGCCCATTGTCGTTTCCAGTCAACCTACCCAACTCAGACGCATAGAAATTACGTTGCGAGTATTGAGCATCATCAGGAAGGAGGCTCTTCTCCCGCTCATGCACTGCGTTGAGGTCGTTGAAGTAGTCGGGAATGTTTGGAATATAGGGATAGACTTTACCTGTATTGTTGCAGTGTTTGCATTCAGCCCAAATAGTGATGCCATAATCGTCCCCTGCTTCAAACGGCGTATTTCCTCGACAACTAGGGCACACAGTTTTAGGCTTGATGTTCAAGCCCGCAAACTCCGCCAGTTTGATTCGTTTTTGTTCTTGTGTGAGTTTCACATCGTTTCCTCCCAAAGTTTGAGAAGTTGTTGGAGTTGGTGCTTTGCGGCGTGAGAGACTTCGTTGCAGAGCCGGTCATGTCCGCTGGCATCTGGAGCGCCATCTGCGTAACCCTCGGTGTCGTCGTAAAGCCGTCCCAGCCCTTCCACCGCCACCAACAGCATCTTCGCCATCGTCGGCGAGATGTTGCGGCTGCGGGCGATGAAGGCGGCGTCAGTCGGCCAGTCTATTGACGTCAGTGTTGGATTGCGCATCGGAGCAAAACAGACGTCTTTGTCTTTACCGTTGCCGACAATATTCCATCCTTTCACCCACCTCCCCGGCGTGATCGTCTCCGACAGCGTGATGAACTCGCGGAGTTCGGTTTTAAGGGTTTCGATGGTCATTGTGCCGTCGATGGCGGCTTGGATTTGTTCGTCGGTGTAGTCGTGTTTCATATGTGTTCGTTTATTTGTTAAACCGAGGGTGGTGTTTTTTAGATGCCTGAAGTCGAGAATGTTATGTAACTCCAAGATCTTTTAATTTGCTTTGCGCGGCTTGCAATCTTTCTTGGACGTGAGTTTGAAGTCTTTCGTTTACTTCAGCAGCTAATGCTTTTCTGAAAGTTTCTTCAAACAACCATTGAGATTGAAAACATACCCAAAAATTGTTTGTATTAAGTCCAGTTTCCAGTGTGTCGATAAGCTCGACAATCTTCATGGATTCTTTGATTTGTTCTTTTGTCATGGTGTGTAAGTGTTGAGTTTTTTATTGAACGTTGCGATGAAGAAGTCCTTGTCTTCGGTGATGGCTTCTGGGGTGAGTTCGAGGAAGTAGGTGAGGTTGAGGGCCACTAAAGCCGCTTTCCAGGATTTGAAGGTGGAAAGCTTGTGGAAGAGTAAGGTGTCTGGTTGTTCGTTGAAGAAGGTGACGTATGCCGCGCGAAGGCGTTCGGTTCGTTTTGCGGAGGAGGCGTTTTTGTCGTCCCATGACCAGTGGGTGGATTTGTCTGGGAGTGTTTGGCCTGTGATTTTTGCAGAGCGTATGGGGGCTGGACGGGTGTCACGGGAGATGGAAACTTCTACCCGGTGGCGCGTGTCGGTGTTTGTGAGAGACTTGAGCTGTTGGTGAAGCGCCAGGGTTATGACTGGGTTTGTGGAGCGGAGGAGTTCAGCTTGGGTCTCGCGGCGGAGTTTGGTGAGGGAGTATAGTGGGGACATGGTGTTATTTGGTTGTTAGTCGTTTGATTTCGTGGTTGAGGAAGTCGATGCGGACTTGTTTGCGGAGAGTTAGCCAAGTTGGACGATCAAGCTCACCGTTGGAGTAGAATAGACAGTCTCCGTAAGGACTGAAGTTTTGAACATGTGGTTGATTTGATGCTTCGGCAAGTTTTCTGATTTCTTGTTTATGCTCCGTCCAGAGTTCTTGAAACTCTAACGAAGATACACAGAGGTAATCAGACTGACTTGCAAGCAGTTGTTTTTTGATACGTCTAAGCGCCGTGGCGTTCCATCGTTTGGTGAATGTGCGGTGGTTCATATTGATTTTGTTTTAGTTACCTAACTTCTTCTGGATGCCACAAATGCTGATGCAGCTGGTGCAAGTAGAAACCATATCCGATGATTCCTTCGTATTCTAGTAAATGGTTCCAGATGCTTTGTTCGTCAGTTTGCTTGGCTAACCAAGCTGTTGCGGATGGGACGTCTGCGTCGAATGTTTGTAGAATTCGATTCCAGACGTATGGGGTGATGTCGGTGGGGTTCATGGGTGTTTGTGGTATGTGGTTTAAAGCACTCACCACGTTTCGTGGTTGGTCCCTTATATTTGTTACAATATAGTATGTATCCAACCACGTTCCGTGGTGAGTTGAAGGTAAACTTTAACGTGGGTTAGATGAATAAACTCACGAGTAACACAAGAAGGTGTATCGCGGTGAGGATGAGTAGTCCGAGTTTCATGAGGCTTTTGCTTCCGCATCGCGGAGGCCGTCTAGGGTGTCTATGATTAAAGTGGTGTAACCGAGAAAACCGTTGTATTTCAGCCAGGTGTCGAAGGCTTCATAAACAGTTAGTTTTGCTATGGCCGAGTAACCTTTGTCGTTGTCTGGAAGTTCTTTGGCTTCGAGAAGTTCAGTGAGGACTTCATCTGGAATGTAGTCTGGGTTTAACATGGTGGAGGTGTTGTGGTTTGAATCAGGCACCTGACGGTGCGGTGGAGTTTGTTTGTGTGGACGTTAGCAAGGTGACGTGCTATGCTGTAATCCAGTGTCCTATCACAAAACCAAGCAAAACGCCCAATGCGGCTAGGAGTAAAAGATTCAGGATAACGTCGATGGCTTTGTAAATCATAGTGTAGTTTGTGTTTTGGTTTGTGGGTTTACTGTCTGAACGGAGGTAAAGTTTTGCGGTGTTGGTGTAAAGCTGTAAAGCGCCGGTGACTACAATTTAAGGTTGTTTCAAAAGCGCGTATGATGATGATGGGGCCCTTAAAAGGGCTTGAGATTTACTATAATCTTTAGAATATGGGTCTTTTATATGTTCATTTGAACACTATTTTTTTTATAGTAAATCTCAAGCGGTTCCCCCCCCCCTACATCATCATACGGTCTTTGGGAAGCACCGCTTTTTGCAGCCTTTGCGGGTTTGTGTGGCTAACCCACAAGGAACGCTGTAGTGCAGAAATAAAGTCAACAAACTAAAAGACCGGAGGATGTCGATTCCTTCCGGTCTTTTGGTGTTTATGGGCTTTACGCTTTCAGTTCTGGGCGCTTGCCTAGGTAGCGAAGAATTTTTTCTTCGGACAGCCCGTCGGCGCGCATCTCAGCGGCTTTCAGGTCGTATGTCTTCTGCCGCCCTTCGATGTTACTGCCACGGCCAGTGGAGTGATTCCATGCCACGAGCCAAGCGGTAGCATCGAAGTCGCCATCATCCGCAGGGAATGCGGAGTCGTTGCCAGCTTCCATGCTTTTCGTATCTTTTTCGGTAGTAACTCCGTAGGCATGAAGGAAGCCAGATACACAGCCGCCGGCTTTCACTGTCTCTTTCTTAGCTTCTTTCTGCCCTTGCACCTCGGCGTCAAACGCTAGGCCTGCAAGTTTTAGCCATTCGTCACGGCTGATAGTGTAGTCATAATTCTTATCTCCATTAGTTGCTTTGATACTTAGTTTCATAGTAGTATTACAAGGCACGTTCCCACCCGCCTAGGAATTGCCCTAGGCTGCCGATAGGATCATGCCCTGTAGTCTGCTATGTGGGTTAGCCTGTCGAAACCCACACTAGGACTTTTGAAACTGTCAAAGATCAAATAACCTCCAGCCCGAAGCTTTTCCGCCCCGTCATAGTATAGGTCAAAGGGTATCCTTCCCACAGGGGGTAAGGGTGTGTGTATATGTCATCCACCCACGCGCGAAAGAATTCATGGGTTATAGTGGTTATAAAAAGCAAAGGTGTTTATTATTGAGACTAGGTATAGATAAAGCGTTTTACGGGCCGATACCGCTTTCGCTATGATCACCCTCCCCGCCCCGCAAAGCGCCCGGACGGCCTACCGCTGGCCCCGCATTGGGCTTTCCTCTTTACCTTTCACCCGCCGCGCAAGCGGTGAGCCGCGTTCTGGCGTTAGGCGTTAGCTAAAGTAAAACACACTATCACCTCCAAACTGTCCGTTTACCTAACCTAACCCACAGTTTAAACTTTAAACAATACCAAACCTACAAAAGATATGCTAAATAAACCGCCCGCTTTCGCTTTCCCGCTTTCCGTGCTACACTCCCGCATGACAACCCGCCCGCCAATTACCCCTTTACCTCCAGTCATAACCCTGCACGTCACCCGCGATGCGCTTGCTGCCCTAGCTTCCACACAACCAAAATAACACCACCGCCCCATGCCGTCCTTCACCATCCTCCCACTCTCGCCGCTGACGCTCGCCTCAGATCGCCAGGCGGTTCCTGGGTTAGGTGAACAAACGGAGGTAGTCCGTCCAGCGTGGATGTATTCGGCGGTGACACTTTCTGCTAATGGGCATTCGCTGATTGAAATTGCTCAGTCGCTTTCTAAAGACGTCAAAGCGGTTAGTCAGCTGCTTACTTCTGAATGGGCGAAGAGTGCAGTGCTAGAACAGGTTTCTGAAGGGCGAAACTTTGCACCGGAAGTAAAGTCTCTGGCAGCTTCCACTCGGGATGCTATCCTCACACTGCAAGAACTTATGATCTCGGGTGACAATAAAACTCGCTTTGCAGCCGCAAAGGAAATACTTAACCGCACTTTAGGTGTCCCTACACAAAAGGTCCAGCACATCGGAACTGGTGCGAAAATGGACGTTCGAGATGAAATTGAAACGCTCCGTAAACAACTTAACATTACAAACTGATGACTGTAGCAATTCCAAATAATGCTTCGACCGTTGCCGTTGCAGACAACACGACAGGGGTGAAGTATCACGCCGTGTGGTTTCAGAACTTCTCCACGACTGTAGGGATTTATCTGAACTGTGATGGTGCAGCTACTGCCGCACAGTTTTATCTTCCACCTGGTTTATCGTCCACGGCACCTGGGACACTTGTAGTTCAGTCGTCCGGAGGTGATGAGACTCTTGTCAACAATCCTTGGTATGCCTTCCAAGCCTCCGGAGGTTCGGTTAATCTTAACTGTGGTCGCTGGTAACCTCGAATAAAACTATGCCAAATCCTTCTTATAACGTTGAAAATTCGCAGCCTGCAGTTGCTACGGCAGCCACCGCAGGCAGCTAAGGTTGTTGCGGCAGCTTAAACTTTCAGATGGTAAAACTTTTCTCCAGTAACTTCTTTTGCTTGGCTCGCGGTAATGCGTGTAGCCCAGAAGGTGTTGCGCCGTCTGAGCCTACTGTGGCCCCGACGTTATCACTACACGTTGAAGTCGGCACGGAGAGCATTGCCATGCTGGACTGGACAGCAAGTAACAACCCTGGAGGTGCCACGGGGTTTGGTTACCGCATTTGGCGCGGAGAACCGGCAGCTCCTGATGTGAACGATCCGCCTTTTGCGACCGTTGGCAATGTGTTGGTTTATGACGACGACAACACGGGCAGCCCTGGTGATTATCATTACATTGTGCGGGCCTTCAATGATGAAGGGGAGGGGCCGAGTAGCAATACAGCTAACATTGTCCTGCCGGGGGAGCCTGACGGCCCGACACTTCTCGGGCCAAACAGCACCTCAAACTCACAATATGTTTATGACGACTTCACCCTCACTTGGTCAGCAGTTCCAGGAGCCACGCTTTATGACGTGTATGGCTCCGCTGTTGACTCGGGTTACACGCTTTGGGATGGTGATGTGGCGGCGACTTCGCTGTCCATCGACTTCGCCACGGCCTTTGGAACGAACTGGTGGTATGTCGTGGCTCACGACGGCGGTGGGAATTTCTCCGCACAAAGCAATCACTTGGAATGCACTCCCATCATGGAGACTCCGACTTATACCTACCGCCGCCCTGGCGGTGTTGACACTTATCGCCGCCCAGGTGGAACAGACACTTACCTTCGCCCCTAATGGCTGACCTCACCACATCTTCCGCCGTTGATACCTTGATGGGCTCTGCCGATCAGGCCGCTCTGCGCACCAATCTCGGACTTGGCACCGCTGCCACAACCGATGCCACGGCCTATGCCACCGCTGCACAAGGAGCGTTAGCTGATTCTGCCACACAACCAGGCGACCTTGGCGGAGCCGCTGTCCTCAATGTCGGCACCACGGCAGGCACCGTTGCTGCTGGTGATGATTCGCGGATGACGAATTCCCGAACACCGACTGCTCACGCATCCACCCACGTCAACGGCACCGATGACATTCAGAGCGCCACCGCTTCCCAGAAGGGGCTTGCTACCGCAGCGCAGATCACCAAACTTGATGGCATCGCAGCAGGCGCTGATGTGACAGGTTCTAATAATGCCGCCACAGCCACGGCACTCCAGACCGCTCGCACACTCAACGGCACCAGCTTCGACGGCACGGCCAATATCACTGTGCCACGAACAGGAGTGGTGCGTGAGGTCTGGATCGGTGCAGGAGCAATGACGCCACGCACCACGAACGGCGCTGCTGCTGCCACGGTTGAGATGGCGACCAATGACAACACCTTCGACCTCCTCGACTTCGACACCGCCACGGAAGAGGGCGCGTGCTTTGCCATCTCCCTGCCTCAAGCATGGAATGCAGGCACCGTGAAGGCCAAGGTCTATTGGACTGCCGCCAGTGGCTCTGGCGGGGTCGCATGGGGCTTGCGTGCCACCAGCTACGCGGACGACGACGCACTGGATACCGCCTACGGCACCGAGCAGGTCGTGACCGACACCCTCATCACCGCCAACGACAACCACATCACCTCCGCCACCGCTGCCATCACGATTGGCAACACGCCCGCCGTTGATGACCTGCTCCTTTTTGAAATCACCCGCGAAGTCGCCAACGGCTCTGACACTCTTGGAGTCGATGCGCGACTCATCGGCGTGAAGCTGCAATACACCGAAACCTCAACGGAGCCCTCCGCATGGTAAGCTCTAACCTCCAGCATCGTCGAAAGGCATTCCGCTCTAGCGGGCCAACGGACCCGTATTGGGCCTATGTCGTGTCCTTGCTGCATCTCGACGGAACCAACGGCAGCACAACGATCACCGATGTAAAAGGTAACACATGCACGGCCAACAACGGAGCTGCCATCTCCACGGCACAATCTAAGTTTGGCGGCGCCTCCCTGCTGCTCGATGGCACGAACGACCACGTGCGGATCACCAATCCAGGCAGTGCCTTCGATCTCGGGCCGAGTGACTTTACTTTCGACTGGTGGTTTCAGACAGCCAACGTCGCCATCTCTTCGAGCAAGCCCATCATCTCATGGAGGCACAGCGGTGACGCGAATAACTCGCAGTTAGTCGTCAACCTGCGAGGAAACGCGCTGCGTGTCGGCATCAGCTTTGACGGCAGCACCGATGCCACCCTTGCCGCATTCGGCACGGGCTCCATGTCCCTGGTCAATAACACTTGGCATTTCTGCCGTCTGATCCGCAGCGGCCCTGACTACAAGCTCTACATCGACGGCGTGCAGCGTGGCAGCACCTACACCCCAGCCGGAAACCCTTCGTTTAGCAACCTCTCTCGCGATTGCTGGTTGGGCAAAAACAACCTGACCTACTACCCTGGCTACATCGACGATTTCAGAGTCACCATCGGCGTTGCGCGTGACGGTTCCGAAGTCCCAACGGCTGCTTTCCCAGATTCCTGATCATGCATCTCACCCTTGACTCCCAACTTCGCACTACCAGCGTCCCCGCCGAGATTGCCAATCTCAAGCGCAAGGGCTGGGTGGAGACAACTCCACCGCCCTACGACTCGGTCACGCATTACCCTCCAACGTGGCAATCCGGACAGTGGATTGCTGGCGGCGAGCTGCCGCCTGAGCCCCCCGTCATCGTCACCATGCGCAGCTTCCGGCTTGCGTGCGGGCGAGCTTTGATGATCCAGATCAACGCCGCCATTGCCGCCATCGAGGACATTGAACAACGCTGGCAGGCACAGCAGTTCCTTGCCACCTCGCCGACCGTTTCGCGCAGTCATCCTTTGGTGCTCTCGCTCTCCGCAGCCCTAGACAAAACGGCCGCCGAAGTGGACTCCATCTTTGCCTCAGCTCAACAACTCGACCTTGGCTAACTTATGTTACAAAACCACCTCTATGAAACCCTATCCCTCCTCGCCGCCGCCGCGATAGCCACCTCCAGTGCTGCCGCCACGATAGTCCACCCGTCTGGTGAAGTCCTCACCTCCGCTGTTATGTGGTCACTACTCCCGCTCATCGGCGCAATCCTCATCTCCGGAATGTCTTTTCTTCTGGGTTCAGTTGACGAACCAAGGAAACGGGTGATTGGTAGAGCTTTGGGGGCTATATTGTTTGGGGTTTCTGGACCGAGGTTTGCGCTGTATTATCGCCCTGATCTTGCGGATATGATCGACGATCCGATTATGATGGTAGCGGCTGGTGCGATTTTTGGGTTGATTGGTTACGCTGTGTGTGCAACGATGATTAATTGGGTTATGATTAAAGCGCCGAGTAAGTTGGAAAATAGACTTAACAATCTTATCTATGAAAACAAAAATAATTCTGATGACAACAGCCGTGATGCTAAGTAGCTGCGCGGGGACTTCGGTTACTGTGCCGTATAAAGGTGTTGATTACACCTTGTCGATGAAGATGTCTGGCAAAACTGTAGCCGATGTCAATCCTAATGACGTCATGGTTACTTCGCCAGACCCGGCCACCGCTTCGTTCACGAAAGTTGTTCTTGAAACTTTGACAGGAATGTTCAAATGACTACAGGTTTAAAGCTTTACAACCATGCTTTGGAAGATTACGGTCTCTCGGAGATTTCAGGTCCTGGTTCTAATGCTAGGATCAAAAAGGCCATTGCTCTTGCCGCTGACTGGCTTGACCCAGATGATAGCAAAACCGCCTGGTGTGGTTGCATGATGGGCTTGTGGTTTACAGAGCTTGGTTTAACACCTGTCAAAGATTTCTTTCGGGCGAACAACTGGAAGAATGTAGGTAAGAAGGTTTTGCTGTCTGAAGCCAAACAAGGTGACGTAGTTGTTATGGACCGCCAGGGTGGGAAACACGTTGCTTTGTTTTCTAAAGCCGCTGCCGGGATGGTATATCTCCTTGGTGGTAATCAGAGAAACCAAGTGAACATTTCTTCTTTTAACCAGGCCTTCGTCGAAGAAGTCCGCCGTATTGACTAATGAACCCACACGAAGACATAGCCAAACTTGAAAAGCTCCGTCGGCTGAAACAGCTGCAACGGGAGTCTGGGCTATGTGGGTATATGCCACACAAGAAACAGGAGTTGTTTCACT
>Ga0181352_1000450_pt1 | contig 17625 bp, 20 predicted proteins | sample Fa13VDMLBSN_FD_130103 | JGI IMG/M metagenome (GOLD analysis project Ga0181352, IMG submission 130103) | Freshwater viral communities from Lake Michigan, USA - Fa13.VD.MLB.S.N | ecosystem: Environmental > Aquatic > Freshwater > Lake | place: USA: Michigan | collected 2013-09-23 | reverse complement strand
AACGTATCGATGTTTGTAAAGCCTGACATCAAAGCGGCCTTCATTACTCCGATCACGGCATTGCTGAGATTGGAAGTTGAAGCTAATGCAAAAGAAATTATGGAGCAAAGACGATGAAACCCTCTGTGCAAAACTTTGTGATCACACTCAACCAAGAAACCTTTGACTTACTGCAAGAGGTAAGGGAAGGGCTCGTGGCTAAGCTAGGCTTTCAGCCTACCAATGGTCAGGTAGTCAAACATCTGATAGCTTTCTACAACGGGGAGGCGGAGTAATCGACATCGTGTCGATGTATCCGAACCATATGCCATTAGTTGTATTAGCTAGAGGACAGGTAATTTATAAGAAGGGCGATAAGCCCCGCATAGGTTCTCTCGTAAGCGAGAACGTAATACTAAAGCAACAGAAACAGTTGCTTGATATCCAAATGCTCTCTAGGAGTATGTCTTTTATTCAACATTCTTTATTGAAGGAAAAATCAAATGGGCTATAACACAGCATTCGTGCGCAAGGTAGCAGGGGGCTTTGTAGCCTATAAGCTACAGTACGAAAAAACTAAACCTATCCGTGGGCATAAGGACAAGATTCGCCCATTGGGTAGCCGTCAGCATCACATCATGGCTGACATACACATGCCTGATGACAACACAGTACATCTTAGGTACTACGGACAGACGCTCGTTGAGTGGCGTTCTGACAATACCTATTCTGTATTCGCACCTAAGTATTACAGCGCGTACACGCCTGACAACATCCATAACTTCTTACCCGATACGAGTCAGAACTTTGAGTGGAGTGACGGGCGTATGTTCTATTGCACAGATCACACGCGTAGGGAGATGTACGAGATACCCCGTTATGTAGGTAGGCTTGACTTTCAGTATGTAGGCGGTAAATCGTTCTTGCTCACCGCCCCAGTTGCGTACAACATCAGGGCTAAGCGGGGCAAGGTGAAGGAGTACATGCAGAGGTACGAAGGGTTCTTATCGTGGGCGCAAGTTGTGCTCGCGGTTACGGACACGTTCGACTCCAAAGAGGTTAGCCCCTCGTTCGAGAAATTCGCCAGCGAGTTAGGATTCTTTACTGCTGAAGAATACAGGGCTAGCAATGAGCAGAAGCTATCAGTACAAGAGCGTGATGATCTGTGGGATGAGCGCTATGCGCGTGATGCTATTCCGTTCGGTTACGGCTACAACGATTGGCGTAGAGGCGTAGGCTTTCATCCTATGGCGTGTAAGAAGGCGCAGTCTATGCTAGACAGGGGTGACCCTGAAGAGTGGGTGCAAATGTTACATATCATCGCTTCCCAAGCGGGTAGCCATGTGTGGAACTCGCAGTCCAGCGCAAGGAAAATAACCATGCAAGACATGCTTGATTGGATGAAATCGTTTGTGTCTTACATGCACAGAGACCAAGTGTTTGATCGCGTGCGCTTACCCAAAGGTGCTAAACCATCGCGCACCAACACTAAGTTCTTTAAAGAGAATCATTTCGTACCACGGAAACTTCGACAAGTTGTCGATAGTTCCAATGTTAAATCAGTTGCACAATTTTAAGGAGAATACCATGACAGAGAATACATTGACGATCACGGGCCCCGTGGTCTCCCTATCATCCATGGCCATGCTTGTGGAGTTACGCATCAGCACATGGACTGCGCGTAAGCGTGACAACGAGACGACCATGGATGTCAACACATCCAAGGAAGCTGACCAAGATGCGGGCTCGGTATACAAGTACCTCATGGCGGGCAGTGATCACCTCAAGAAGATAGAGAAGTACTCGGCCAAGTGCAGAGCATGGAACTCAACGCAGACCTTGCCTTGGATGAAGGGTGTCGGCTTGTTACCCATGGAGAACTTCTTCAAGTATCGCGAGCAACTCGGTACGATGGAAGCCAACTTCCATGCGCTAGTCAAGGACTTCATCATTGCTTATCCACAGATAAAGAATGACCAAGCGTTCAAGCTAGGCAAGTACTACCGCGCTGATGAGTTTCCCGATGTGGAAACCCTACCTCGTCGCTTCAAGTTCGAGTACAACTTTCTGCCTGTGCCTGAGAGTGGTGACTTCCGTATCAACTGTGAGGCTCGCGTCAAGGCTGATCTGCAAGAGCAGTACGACAAGATGTTTAGCGACAAGCTAGCCGAAGCTATGCGTGACCCATGGGAGAGATTACATACTGTGTTACTGCATATGACTGACAAGCTGACTGACAAAGAAGACGGAGAGCGTAAGATTTTTCGCGACTCTTTGATCGACAACGCAGTAGACCTGTGCGACCTGCTGACCCGACTCAACGTCACCAAAGACCCCGAGTTAGAGAAGGCACGTCGTATGCTAGAGCAAGCGGTAACGATGACGGACCTGGAAGACCTGCGTTCAATGCCTGATGCACGAGCAGAACTTAAACACAATGTCCAAGACATCCTCAACAAATTCAACTGGTAATACATATGTACGCAAACATTCAACTACCCCCAAACCTTGTAATCGACCCATTCCTTATGGAGTTGGTAAGTAAACTTGCGCTTGACATGCCCTCGTTCACATTCAATACGAAGGGTATGGCTAAGAACGAACTTAACTACGCCACTAGCCTAAACGCAATGGTGGATTCTAAAATCAAAGCGCCTGAGGGCAAAGAGTTCCTTAGAGAAGTGCGTGTCTACAAAGGCGCAGAGCATCTAGGTTCTTTAAGTATCGACAGGCGGTACAGGAGCAGAAGTAGTGGTGAAGATATCTACTGCATCAAGTCGTGGCGTATTGATAACCAACGGGGCAGTGCCAACACCAGCACTACCAACAAGTTGACGGGCGCGGTACGCATCGTGAAGAAGACGTTTATACCTATGAACTCAGCAGAGATAATCGGTAAGGCGAGCGGAGAACTATACGGCGCGTTCAACGCCACGATACGTGATCTCATACGCCCGATACAGCATGCCACTATGGTTCCCAACACCATCATCATGCAGAGGTATGTGTATCTATTGCTACGTAATGAGGAGATACCCGAGGAGATGGATAAGCAGATACGTGGTGATATGCTTAGTGAGAAGTATGAGAAGGCGATGGCAGAGGCTTTGCTTGCAGAGCGTATGCACACTAGCCACTACGCGACTGTTGTACATTACAACAATGCGTTCTTGTACAAGCGACATAAGTCTGATGCGCCAGAATACAGAGAGTTCGATGAGCTGCCGGAGAAAGTTCAGAGTGCTGTTGCTGTGCTACAACTCATGGAAGACTCAGAGTTAGTGAACGACGTAGGCTATCGATTCAACGATAAAAACTTCTACGTACTCGACGAACTATTCAACGTATAAGAGTAGCGATCAACAAGAGACCCGCCTAGTGCGGGTCTTTTTTTGTCTATGGACTAATCGACAAATTGTCGATGTGTCTTAGTGTTAACACCTACAAAATATTTTTATAAAAAGACTTGACATAGTCCAGTTATGCCTTACATTAGAGGTATGGCAAAAACACCCGAAGCTAAAGTTAAACGCGAAGTAGCACAGATACTCAAAGAGTATGATGCCTACTACTTCTTTCCCCCTGCCAACGGCTTCGGTCGATCAGGCATCCCCGATATTATAGCGTGCTATCGCGGGCAGTTCATAGCTATCGAATGCAAGGCGGGCAAGAATACCACAACCGCGTTACAACGTAGAGAACTCCTTGCGATTCAAGACGCAGGGGGCTATCAGCTTGTGGTCAACGAATCAAACATAGATCAAGTAGTAGCAGTCCTTCACCAACTAGAGAGCCAACCATGATAGACAAACTCTTACGCCCCTTCATACCCAACCAACTCAAAGCCCTGTGCGAGAAACTTGAGTCACAAGACCTTGATGCCCGTTCCCTGTCAAGGATAAAAAATGTCCTTAGTGATTTAGAACTTACGCGCTTTGAGCGCTACATTGTGCAACGTGTTTATAAACGGGTTAGGCGTATACATGACATGAACCGCGTCATGGAAGAAATTATTATTGGGCAGAGTGAGTACGACATCAACATGGACATCAACGCCAAGTTGCGTGCGTCTATGGATTCGGGGGTTTATACAGGCCGTATGGCGCAACAAAACGCAATGTGGAACGGCCAAGTCCCACAACCCGAGCCAAGCAAGCGTGTGATCGTTAGACCCCGAGCCACAACTCCATGATCACAATCGACTTCGAGACTTATTACAGTCGCGAGTATTCTTTAACCCGTCTAACGACGGAGGAGTATGTGCGTGATGACCAGTTCCAAGTGATTGGCGTGGCGGTCAAAGTGAATTCCGAACCGGCCGAATGGTTTTCCGGCACCTTGGAAGAAACGGCCGAATGGCTTGCGCAGTTCGATTGGAAGAATCACTTCGTGTTAGCCCACAACGCACAGTTTGATGCGGCTATCCTAACTTGGGTTTTTGGGCAAAAGCCTAGAGCTTGGCTTGATACGCTGTCTATGGCTAGAGCAATGTTTGGTATTACTGTGGGCGGTAGCTTAGCTAAGTTGGTTGAGCATTTTGGTATCGGTACAAAAGGCTTAGAGGTAAACGATGCTAAGGGTTTACGCTTAGAGGATTTCCCTGCCGATCAATTGGCGCAGTATGGTGAGTATTGCAAGAACGACGTCGAGTTAACCTATAAGCTGTATCACGAAATGGCTGGCTTTCCAGCGGTCGAGAAACGACTCATCGACATCACCATCCGCATGTTCAGCGACCCACTACTAGAGTTAGATGTGGATAAGCTAGAAGATCACCTGAAGGGCGTGCGTGATCGCAAGGAAAGATTGTTTACCGAAGCGGGCATTACGAAAGAAATACTTAACAGTAGCGCCAAGTTTGCCGAGTTACTTGTTCAGCAAGGCGTTGAACCACCGATCAAGATTAGTCCCGCAACAGGCAAAGATACGTTTGCCTTTGCTAAAAGCGATGCTGAGTTCATGGCTTTACTCGAGCACCCTAACGAAATAGTGCAAGCGTTAGTTGCCGCACGGGTTGGCGCTAAGTCTACGCTCGAAGAGACACGCACCGAGCGATTCATATCTATTGCACGTCGCGGGCACATCGGCGGCGCTCTTCGTCGTCTACCTATTCCGTTGAAATACTACGCGGCTCACACCGGTCGATGGGGTGGCTCTGATAAGGTAAACCTACAAAACCTACCGAGCCGTGGCGCAGAGGGCGGCAAACTCAAGCGTTGCCTTGTTGCACCTCGCGGGCACGTCATCATCGACTGTGACTCGTCGCAGATTGAAGCGCGGGTGTTGGCGTGGCTCGCAGGGCAGACTGATATCTTGGAAAGGTTTAGTAGGAAAGAAGACGTGTACAAGTACATGGCCGCTCGTATCTTTAACGTAGCTATCAACGAGGTTACGCCCGAACAACGTTTCATTGGTAAGACCACCGTACTTGGCGCGGGCTACGGCATGGGCGCTATTAAGTTCCAAATACAACTGAAGACGATGGGCAAAGATGTTGACATTGATACATGCAAGTTCATCATTCGGCAGTACCGCAATGCCAATCCGCAGATAGCTAGTTGGTGGAACCACCTGACGATGGCGCTTGAGTGCATGCTACACAACAAGCCGTTGGATATTGATAAGGTCGGTTTGATGACGCTTGAGCCCTTCACCGGGATTAGCTTACCGAACGGCCTGATGCAGAATTATCCTGAGTTGACACGCCACAGCAGTGGAGAGTTTACCTATAAGACGCGTATGGGCGTCAATAAGATTTACGGTGGCAAGGTGGCTGAGAATCTTTGCCAAGCGGTTGCCCGTTGCATCATTGGCGAACAGATCATTCAGATTGAAAAGCTGTATCGCGTAGTGCTGACTGTGCATGATGCGATTGCTTGCGTTGTACCCGCAGAGGATGCGGTTTACGCAAAAGAATATATTGAAGCATGTATGAGGATGCCTCCCGCATGGGCGAAGGGGCTACCTCTTGATTGTGAGTCAGGCATGGCTCTGAATTATGGAGATTGTTAATGGCAAATATTACATGGTCGTACAGTAGCTTATCGCTGTACCAACAGTGCCCTAAAAAGTACTACCACCTCAAGGTGGCCAAAGACATCAAGGAACCACTAAGCGAGGCAATCACATTCGGTAACACGATTCATAAGATTGCTGAAGAATACGTTGGTAAGGGTGTACCTATTCCAGAGAAGTACAAAGAGATTGAACCAGCTCTTGAAGCTATCCGCAACATGGAGGGTGAGAAGTTGTGCGAGAACAAGCTAGGCTTGACCGCTGACCTTGAGCCTTGCGGCTTCTTTGACAAGAAGGTGTGGTGGCGTGGCATTGCTGACATCATTATTTTGCAGGGTGATCGTGCCCTGACTATTGACTACAAGACTGGCAAGAAGAGCCAGTACGCTGATCTCAAACAACTAGAGGTGTTGTCGCTTGCGATCTTCAAGCACTTCCCTCAGGTAAAGAAAGTCAAAGCGGGCTTGATGTTCCTGTTCGCTGATGACTTCGTAAAGGCTGACTATCTACCGGACAACCAAGAAGAGGCTTGGACTCCGTGGATTTCAGAGGTTGGGCAGTTGCAATCCTCCGTTGAAAACAACGTGTGGAACGCGAAGCCTAACTTTACTTGCCGTGGCTGGTGCCCAGTCACATCATGTGTTCACAACCAAGGAAAAAACAATGGCTAAAAAGCTATCTATTGCAGCAAAAGTGCGAGCGTATGTTCTCGCTAACCCAACCGTGTCTTCGGCTGAAGTCGCTAAAAAGTTTGACATCACGGCTAACCGCGTCTCTACCATCAAGTGGCAACTTAAAGCAATGCCCAAAAAGAACGTAGATAAGCTTTCTGAGATAGCTTACAAGGTAACTAAGGGTAAAGACAAGCCGTTAATTATGGAATACACGCCACCTAAGAAACCATACGTGTCGTTTCTTGGCGCATCAGACCCAGTGAATAACCCATCCCACTACAAGGATGGCGGCATTGAAACGATTGACTACATCGAAGCAAAGCGTTTGGGTTACCACCTCGGTAATGCTGTGAAGTACATCAGCAGAGCGGGCAAGAAGGGCACGAACCAAGGACTCGAGGACTTAAAGAAAGCCCAGTGGTACTTGAACCGCGCTATCGAGAAGAACGAAGTTGGTCCGGTTACAAGATGAAACAGAAGGCTGTACTAGAGTTTGAGTTCCCTCATGATGAAGACGCATTGCTGTTTGCCATCAAGGGACCCGACATGTACGAAGCGTTGAGTGAAATCAAACTCGCTGTAACAGGCGAGTTCACTCACAAAGCTGACATGGCCGCGGTACTCGCTCGTGTTCGCGTTCTTACTGATGATGTATTAGCAAAGACAGGGTCGCTATGAAACAACTTACACCAGAACAACGTAAAGCATCTGCGGCAAAGGGCGTAGCTACACGTCAAGCAAACATTGCAAAACGTAAAGCCCAACATGAGGAAGCACTTGCGTATGCCAACGGATTGAGCTCAAAGGTTGAACTGTTGAGGCAAACACTAGAGAGGTTACAGGCGCAGGTGGCTATGCAAGAGTTGTCTAACAGAATAACAGGTAAGGTGTTGTTACAGCCTGAGCAAATTGTCAAGGCGGCTATACCATGGCACACGGCAAGCGGTGTTTATTTTTTGGTCAATGGCGATGAGGTTGTTTACGTTGGCCAGTCAGTCAACATATACAACCGTATTCCTCAACACCATGACAAAAAGTTTGATAAATACATGTATATCCCATGCAAACCTGAATTGCTTAACGCCTTGGAGTCTTTGTACATCCATTGCTTCCGACCAAAATTAAATTTTAGTAGTGAGGGCGTGCTGTTTTCCCCGATGACCCTGACAAAATTATTAGAAGAGGTAGCCAAACATGACGTGGCCCTTCCCACCGTTCCCAAACCCAAAAGACAAAGGCACGAAAGTGCCGAAGTTCAACCCTGAAAACTATGAGGATGCACCGAGATGAATGACGATGACGATATCCAGGAATACGTTTCTAGCAAAGACGTAAACGACATACGCAACAAAGTTTTAGAAGAGGTTGCGCATGAGTTTGAAATGATGCGTATTGCCTTTGGTGATACGGCCGCAAGTTTTGCGCAGTACGTACGGGAGATGAAAAATGCCAAGACCTAAACCACCCGAGCCGTTGATAGGCAGGCAGGTGAGAATGTCCGACAGACATTGGTTGATACTGCAAGACCTTGGTGGAGCTGAATGGCTACGAACCATACTTGACAAGAAAGCCCCCATGCCTAAAAAATACTATGATGCTCGTTTAAATCCACCCATAGGAGAACCTCATGCCATACGTAAACAAACCACGCCCTTACAAGAAGGAATACGATCAACAACAGGAGCGGGGCGAATTACCCAAACGTATGGAGCGTCAAAAGGCTAGACGTGCCATGGATGCTAAGGGTGTAGATCGCACAGGCAAAGACATTGACCATGTCATCCCTCTATCCAAAGGTGGAACCAACGCGCCTAGTAACTTGAAGCTCAAGTCTCCTAGCGCTAACCGTTCCTTCAGTCGTAACTCAGACCACACGGTCAAGATAAACAAACCTAAAAAATGATCAACGATTCGTACAAATGGCCAAGGCCCCTAGGCTTTACGCCATTTGATCATCAGCGAGAGACAGCAAATTTCTTAACTGACAACTCCCGCGCATTCTGTTTTAACGAACAGGGTACAGGGAAGACAGCTTCTGTTATTTGGGCGGCAGACTATCTGATGAAGGCGGGCATGATCAAGCGTGTCTTGGTTGTGTGCCCCTTGTCTATCATGCAGTCGGCTTGGCAGAACGATCTGTTTAAGTTTGCCGTGCACCGCACAGTTGATGTCGCATACGGCAGTGCAGAGAAGCGCAACAAGATTGCTAACAGTACGGCCGAGTTTGTAATCATTAACTACGATGGTCTCCCTGCTATCGCAGAGTCTGCTATCAACTCTAAGATGTTTGATCTTGTTGTAATTGACGAGGCAAACGCCTACAAGAACGTGCAGACCAAGCGTTGGAAGCTCATGCGTAAGCTGATCACGCCTGATACTTGGTTATGGATGTTGACTGGTACACCTGCCGCGCAGTCACCCGTAGATGCTTACGGGCTTGGTAAACTGTGCGTACCCCAGCGGGCACCGCGATTCTTTGGTGACTACCGAGAGTCAGTCATGCAAGCAATGGGTCCGTTCCGCTGGATACCACGCCCCAACTCAGAGAAGATCGTGTTTGAGATGCTTCAGCCAGCAATCAGGTTTGAGAAATCCCAGTGTCTTGATTTACCTGACGTTACGTTTGTTACTCGACAAGCCCCGCTTACGCCACAACAACGTAAGTATTACAAGGAGCTAAAGGATCAGATGTTAATGGAAGCTGCCGGTGAAGAAATTAGCTCGGTCAACGCCGCGGCTAAGATGAACAAGCTGCTCCAGATTTCTTGTGGTTCTGTGTACACAGACAGTGGCGCGGTAATTGACTTTGATGTCAGCAACCGCCTTGCTATTGTTGAAGAGGTCATCAATGAGTCAAGCCACAAGGTACTTGTGTTTGTGCCTTACCGCCACACAATTACTTTACTACGTGATTACCTGACGAAAGCTGGAATCAAGTGCGAAGTGATCAACGGTGATGTACAAGTGCGTAACCGCACAAGCATTTTTAAACGGTTCCAGGAAGGCACGGACCTTAAAGTTCTTATCATCCAACCACAAGCCGCGGCACACGGAGTTACCCTAACTGCGGCCGACACAATCATCTGGTACGCTCCGGTTACGTCTACTGAAACATACTTGCAAGCCAATGCACGTATTGACAGGCCGGGTCAACGCAACCCGATGACCGTAGTGCACATTGAAGGAAGCCCCGTTGAGCGCAAGCTTTACTTCATGTTGCAGAACAACATCACTAACCATGAAAAAGTTATTGATTTGTACAAAAAAGAGCTTGACGAGTCTTGACAAAGTCTAGTTTAGCCATATAATACAAACACCAACCAAGGAATAAAATGGATGACAAAGCCATGGACGAACTGTCCGCTAAATACATAGAGATTCGCACGGCACGCGAACATCTACAGCATGAGCATGATGCCAAAGACGCAGTACTAGCAGAGCAAATGGCAGAGGTCGAGAGCAAGATGCTCGACGTTATGAACAGCGCTAATGCAACCAGTGTCTCAACCAAGAACGCGGTAGTTATGCGCCGCGTCTCTAGTCGCTACAACCCCACTAACTGGGAGAGTGTCTATGAAATGATTCGTAGGCACGGAGCCTTCGGTGTATTGCACAAACGAGTGCATGACACCAACATGAAGCAGTTCCTCGAAGAACATCCTGACGAGTACCCCGCTGGTCTGAATGTAGAAAATCGTTACACAATCGTAGTCCGTCGTAAATCAACTATTTAAGGAAAAACATGAGCAACCTCACAACCCTCAAAGACATGCCAGCACACTTACAGAACGTTAAGTTGGATGACTTTACCAAAGCCTTCTCCTCCTCTGGCGGTAGCATCAAGCGCATCACATTGCGCGGGCGTGTCTTCCGTCTCGTTGATGGCGGTAAAGAAATTTCTAAGAACACCGATCCGTACATGGACGTTGTTATTGTTAACGGTAGCAAGACGGTGCAAAAAACTTGGTACGCTGGCGAGTACAACCCTGATGAGACGAGCATCCCTGACTGCTGGTCTAGCGATGGTGAGCGCCCCGACGCAGATGTACCTGATCCACAGGGCGCACGTTGCAAAGAGTGCCCACAATCGATCAAAGGTTCAGCCGGAGCGGGCCGTGCCGCATGCCGCTTCTCTATGCGCTTAGCTGTTGTCCTTGCTAACAACACACGCGGTGACATTTACCAACTCATCCTGCCACAGAAATCTTTGTTTGGTCAGGGCGATGTTGATCACATGCCCTTCTTGCAGTACGCCAAGTACGTGGCTCAGTCAGGCTACAACTTGAACATGATGGCTACCCGTATGACGTTTGATACTGACGCTGACTTTCCGAAACTTACGTTCAGTAACGCTGAGTTCTTGGACAGTGATGGTTACGCTGACGCTGTAGATCAGGGTGAGTCACCAATTGCCGTTAACGCTGGCAAGCTGAACTTTACCGCTAAGAAACCCGAAGCCTCTATCCCCCGTATGGTTGCACCTGCTGGCTCCGCCGCCGCAAAGCTGGCCGCTCCTGTTGCCGAAGATGCCCCTCCCGTCAAGCGGGCAGAGAAGCCCAAGGAAATTCCAAAGCCTAAGTCATCAGGCATGGCAAGCATGGTTGATGAATGGGGAGATGAGAAGTGATTGGGTACTCACAGCAGACTGTTCGCGCTAATCGGGATGCCGATGGCCGAAACACTGGCGTAAAGTTAGGGCGATTCTGCATTGCCCGTGAGATTCCTGTGACTGACGTGATGGATTTCTTTGGCGTGTCTAAACAATGTGTCTACAACTGGTTCATTGGGCGACACGAGCCTAACAAGATGTTCTCCGAAGCAATCACGGAATACTTAAAACGCGCTAAGTAAGGTTTAGGGGGCGACTAGCTCGACGGAGCGAACGGGGTTTCCGTCACCCCCTCGTCGCCCCCTCTCTTTTTGACGGTGAATGGATTCAAAATGGCGGACATAGAATTACTGAGGCGCGTTGTATCAAGCGAAGATGGCTGGTATTGCGTCGTAGGAATAGATAAGAACGATAAAGTTAAGCAGACTTTCCATAAGACACTCGAAGAAGTGCAAGCGCAGGCTGAGCAGAACGTTGAAGATGAACGTAATACATTCTTTGCGCTCGGCAAATTTAAAACCGATGAGAACCGTAAGGTCGAAAACGTTGGTTGGATGCAAGCCTTTTTCTTGGACATTGATTGTGGCCCAGCTAAGGCCGCACCTGATAAGCATGGGCGTATCCAAGGTTACATTGATCAGGCTACCGGCATTATGGCCGTTAAGGATTTATGCAAAATCCTCAAGCTACCAAAGCCAACGATTGTTAACTCGGGTCGGGGTATCCACGTCTATTGGCCGCTTACAGAATCAGTTGATGTAAGCAAGTGGCTACCTGTAGCGCAAACATTTAAAGCTCGATGCGTTGAGGCCAACATCATTGTTGACCCCGCAGTACCGGCAGATGCCGCTCGTGTGTTGCGCATACCCGACACTCTTAATTTTAAAGATGACCCTGCATCAGCGGTTATCTTAGAAGGCGTTAGTCCGCATTCGACGCCAATGACGTTTGAGGATTTTGCCGCATTGATGGGGCCTTTGGTTCCTACTAGGCCAGCGCATCTGCCTAAGCAACTGGATGACTTTACAAAAGCAATGCTCGGTAACCGGCAGTCACGGTTCAAAATTATTATAGACAAGACATTGGCAGGCGAAGGGTGCGCTCAGCTTGAGTACATTGCAGACAACCAAGATGCCGTCGAGGAACCACTATGGCGGGCGGGGTTGTCCATTGCTAAGCATTGCGTTGATGGTGATAAAGCCATTCACATGATTTCAAAGCAGCACCCAAACTACAGTGCCGCGGCAACAGAACGCAAAGCACAGGGCATCAAAGGTCCCTATACGTGCGAATTGTTTAACGATTTCCGTCCTGGCGTTTGTACATCGTGCCAGCACTGGCAGAAGATTAAATCCCCAATCACGATTGGCCACGAGATTGCCCGCGCTGAGCCGGATGAACCTATACCCATAGTGGGGGCGGATGGCATCACCGCTGAGTTTGTTGTGCCTGCTATCCCCTCGTTGTATTTTCGTGGGCGTAACGGCGGCATCTATCGCACTGTGAAGAAAGGTGAGATGGATGAGGACTCAGAAGATGGTAGCGAAGAGAAGGTCATCTGCGTTTACGAGTACGACCTATTCGTTATGAAGCGTATGTTTGATCCCGCAGCGGGCGAGACTCTTTTATTACGCCTGTCGCTACCACGCGACGGAGCCAAGGAATTTACGATTTCAACCGAAGCTTTGTTAGGCAAGGATGAGTTTCGTAAAACGGTGTCATTCCATGGAGTGCTAGCCAAGCCTTCTCAGATGGCAAATATTCTCAACTACGTTATAGATTGCGCAAAAGAAATGCAGGTATCACAAGAGGCAGAAATCATGAGAGTTCAATTTGGTTGGTCAGAAGAGAACGACAAGTTCATTATAGGTACGCGGGAGATCGGCCCGAGTTACGTACGCTACAGCCCCCCATCTAAAGCTACTAAAGATTTGGCCCCGCACATGCGGGCGGTGGGTGATCTTGAAGAGTGGAAGAAGATTATCAATGTGTACAACATGCCCGGGTTTGAGCCCCATGCCTTCGCGGTAGCCTCTGCCTTTGGCGCACCCCTGCTCAAGTTTATGGGTGTTCGCGGTAGCGTGATCAACTTGCTTAACAACCGATCCGGTACGGGCAAGTCAACCATCCTAGAAGTTATGAATAGCGTGTGGGGCCACCCTAACCACATGATGCTCCAGTGGAAAGACTCCATGGCCGTTAAGCTACACCGCATGGTTGTGATGAACAACCTGCCGCTGGCGGTTGATGAGGTTACCAAGATGTCTGGTGATGACTTCTCTGATCTTGCTTATAGCGTGACGCAAGGTGCGCCGCGTCGTCGTATGAAGGCATCTGCCAATGAGGAGCGCGAAGCCCAAGGATTTTGGGCCACCATCATGGTCTGCTCATCCAACGCCAGCATGACTGACAAATTGCAAGCCCTGAAGTCTACGTCTGAGGGTGAGTTGATGCGCTTGATGCAGTACCGGATTGACCCAACAGACAACTTGACCAAAGCTGAAGCTAAGATCATATTTGGTGGATTGCAGCGCCACTATGGTTTGGCAGGGGGTATCTACGCCCAGTACTTAGTTCAGAACTTAGAAGAAATTATTGATAGCTGTATGCAAACACAGGCTATCTTTGACAAAAGAGCTCAGATTGAAACGCCCGAGCGGTTTTGGTCAGCCACCGCTGCCGTTAATTTGACGTCCATGACCATTGCAAGAAACCTTGGCCTTTGGGATATCGACCCACCACGGGTTATGAATTGGGCTGTTAATCAGATCGGTAGCATGCAAGATGAGTCAAGGATTGGCCAAACTGATTACGCCGCTATCGTTGGTGAGTACCTGCTCAAGCACAACGCCAACACACTGGTTATTAACCGCCATAGCACGTCTAAGTCTGGTATTGCCGCCACACCTATCTCCATGCCCCGTGCGGCTATCCTTGTTCGTTTTGAGCCTGATACAAAGCTCATCCACGTACTACGGACATCGCTCAAGGCTTTCTGCGTAGAGCGTCAGATTACGTTTAGTGATCTGGTTGATAAGCTGTTTAAAGAAGGCTCGTTTATTCAGTCTACCCGCGTACGCCTTGACGCTGGTACAGACATGCAATCCCCACCCGTAGAGGTGCTGGTGTTTGATGCCGACAAGTTAGGGATTATACCTAGCGCCGCTGGTGATGAAGATTGATGGGGTAACTTACGAAATAGATTGGATCGAGTTCCGCATAGGGAGCTCGTTCTTTATACCGTGTGTTGGCGTCACCGCAGGAAAACAGCTTATAGAACGTAAGATGAAACGCCTGGGGTTTGCGGTCATCGTAAAAATAGTTATTGAAGACAACGTAAAAGGCTTGCGCGTCTGGAGAAAGAAGAAGTAAACTAACGCCAACAGTCCTTGGTTGGGTTGTTAGTTGCCTTTGAATCCTTGATGAAGTGAAGAGATTACCCCGCTAGGGAAACTTAGCGGGGTTTTTTTAATCTTCGTTGTTCTCGGATATGGCGTTCACGTAGTCAGCGCCACCCAATACGTTACGCATCTTCTTGTCAATGTACAGACCATGGTCTGTCTGCGCAGATTTCTTCATGCGGTCTAGGATTGATCTTACGATTGCATCAGCGGGTATGGCCACACTGCTGTGTTTGTCGTTGAACTTGTAAATCTTCTCCAGCGCTTTGTCCGTAACATCCGCATCGCCAGACATAAAGCCGAGCGCAAACAGATTCAGCAGATTGGTACGTTCCTTCTGCACCGCTACCTCTTGGCCTTTAATCTGGATGTTGTAGAACTGACGCTCTGCAAGTTCAGCGTTACGGATACCAAGTGACTGCATCACTAAATAGAACGGCCCCATCTCTTCCATCAACGGGTCGCCCTTCAGGGTGGTTGCACCTTCTCTTGCGTAACGTACGGCTGTTGCTGGGGCTTTTGCAAAAGCGGGCAGTATGGATTCAATTGCCCGGTCAGCCTGGCCCTCATTCCATAACTGAGTAGCACGAGCTGCTGTGACGGTCAGTCCCACTGTGGGACCTAGCAGGTCTACCAAGAATGACTGCAAGGCTTCTACTTCGTCTTGATTCTTGCGGCTATCACGGAACCACATGTCATCAAGTTTAGTACGGCTGGCAAGGTCAATACCTGCGGCGTTACCGATACCACGAGTGAGCGCCGTACCAATGTTTACGCCAAAAGTATTTATTGCCCAATTTATAAACTCTATCTCAAAGTCAAATGGTTCTTCCTCGTCGCTTAGCCCGTTGATTACAGCGTTAAAAATGCTTGCCACGGTTGAGAAGCCCCAGAGACCAGTTACCCCTGAGAATATGCCCGCCATGCCCATGGTCCCAACAAACCGTGCGCGTGCTTCGCGTCTGATCTCTGGCGATTGGCCTTTGTACATGTTCAGGCAGTTGTGCACCAAGAAGAATGTCATCTGCTGTGGGAACTGCTTGAACTGCAAGATTACGCCAGCTACTGGGTTCTGGAAGAAGCGTGGCTTGTTCGCCGCGGAGTAATCAAACATAGCCCTGTGGGTCACGTCCTTGGCCTCAAGCAAAGCTTCTTCAAACGCCGCGTCTTTGTCTTTACGGTTTTTGCGTGCATCCATAGCCTGCCGGAACGCAGACATAGCCATCACTTCGCGGTTAAACCGCTCAGCGTTGTGGAACAACCCAGTCATCAACTGCATGCCCTTGTGCGCGGCACCGAACTGATCGCCTGATGGCGCTGCGGCAAGGCCCGATTGATCGTATGCGGCTGTAATGTCGATTAGACCATCACCAACAAATCGCTCGTACGCCTGCTTCTCGGCCGCGGTCATACCTTCAAATCGGCCCATGGATGGGAAGTAACCTTGTTTTTTATTACCAAACCCCGTGCTTATAATTTGCACAGCCGCTTTCTTCGTATGCCATAACGCGTTAACAGTTGCTTGCGCGTAAGACATACCGGGGTTCATTCGCAGGTTCATACCCACCAGTGTTGGGATACCGATGATGGCACCGCCTAATACGTTGGTGATAGCTGATGCTGGCGCTGTTAGATACCAGATAAAGCCTACGTTAGACAACAGCGATGGTGTGATAAATCCAAACAGATTAAACTGATCTGGTGGGTTGAGCATAAGCTTCAACCGGCTTTCCATCTCAGTAACATAATCGCTTAGCTCGTTGTTTTCTTTGATGATCTTAGGATCATAGCCATCTCGTCTGTCCTTGATCTGCATACGCGCAGCTTCAATGTTTGAGAACATATCAGGCGAGTTTTCAAACCGCGATAGCTGGTAACTCATATGGAACGATGAGCGTGCAAAGTTACGCAACGCATCTTCTGAGTAGCCAGCAATGTTGCTGCGATTCATGAACGCCTTACGGAAACTCTGCTCTGGCTGGTTAGCCAAGTAGTTTTGGTAGATACTGTCTTTTAGTACCTGCTTCTGTAGATCAACTTCGGCCTCTGAACCTTTAAACTCAGCGCTGTCAATTGCTTCAAACGAGTTTTGCAAGAACTGAGATTGTCTTGCATGCAAGTCCATCTGGCCCTTGTAAGTGCTACCCTCTTTTAAGCCGTCCGCTAGTTTAGGGTCCTTTTGGAGTCGTTGCGCCAAGTGCTTTTCTTTTTGCCCTTGGGTCTCAAACATGTAGTACTCACGTTTTTCGTTCTCGCCAACCTGATACCAAAAGCGGCCATGGCGCATGAGCGGGAAGTATGGGCCCCTAGCCCTGCTCTTCTCAAACTCTTCTTTGATGTCGTTCATTTTCTTATCGGTGACACCAAGAGCTTTCATGTCCGCAATACGTTTGTTAAGCACAATCTGGTACTCTGAGTACCGTGACTCATAAAACTTGCGCACATCTTTGTAAATTGTTTTAGCCTCGGGCGTTAGCTTCACCCACATGTCGCTGATGTCTTTGTTCTCAGCTTTCTGCGCAGCGGTGTATTTGTTAGCTTCCCACGTCATAGGATCAGGATCAAACTGCTTAATTGTTGCAGCGTGCATCACCCGCGCCAACATCCGTGACATCTCTGGGTTCTTACGTTGCATCTCTTCCCAACGCTGTGAGATTTCTCCAGACTCTTGCAAGATGTTGTTCTTGCGGGAAAGGAATCGCTCCGTCACTCGGATAAAGTTGCCAACTTGTGGGATACGTCCACGAACTAAATCATCAATCTGACGTAGTGTTAACGCACCAAGAAGTTGTGGGCGTGTAGCGGATGTAGCAGTGCTAAGAATGTACGGCATATCACGACGTATTTCGTCCCACTGCGTAGGCGTCATTAGCTTTCTAACTGTGGTTGACGTAGGCTGCGGCATGCCAGCGGGCACGGCCTTCAGCGCAATCCTTGACATCGCTTT
>Ga0181352_1000449_pt1 | contig 17645 bp, 12 predicted proteins | sample Fa13VDMLBSN_FD_130103 | JGI IMG/M metagenome (GOLD analysis project Ga0181352, IMG submission 130103) | Freshwater viral communities from Lake Michigan, USA - Fa13.VD.MLB.S.N | ecosystem: Environmental > Aquatic > Freshwater > Lake | place: USA: Michigan | collected 2013-09-23 | reverse complement strand
GGGTCTGTCGAAAGCATTCGGTGCCAAAGATGGCGGTGAAGTGCCGGGGTATGCCGAAGGCGGGATCACGGGTGGGGCCGAAGGCCAACCCACAACGCTTGAAGTCAGCAAGATCAAGACTGCTCTGCTGAAAGGTGCAGACCCGCGCGGTATGCCGCCGTCCATCGCGTTGCTGCTGGCGGTGTCCGACCCTCGGGTAAAAGAAGCTATGGCGCTGCGGCAGGGCGCTCAGATTCAATCAGCGCTCGACCAAGGTCGGCAGCAGCCCCAACGCACAGTGCTGGACGATGAGATGGCGCAGATGGACGCGGGTCTCGGCAGTCTGGACACTGACATGGACTACGCCAGCGGCGGGATTGTGGCGTTTGCTGAAGCAGGTCCGGTCAATCTATTCTCCGCGCAGGACATATTGCCGGAAGACCTCGAAGAAGCCCGCCGTCAAGGCCGTAGCCCATATGTAGAAGAGTCCCCCAAAGAACGCGCAGCTCGTATGAGAGCATTACAGCAGGCCCGTGCTGCGTCTTCTGGCATCGGCGCTGCACCCGCAAGTACCGCTGGGAATACGCCGTCTATGCTTTCACGGGGGCTGGGAGCCCTCGGACGGTTCGTGACTAGTCCGTTTACCGCTGGCGCGGGGCTAATGTCGTATAGTCCAGAAGCAGGTGCAGGTTCTGATGTGATCCGTGATGCTCGCACGGGGTTGCCGTTGAACTCGCGTGTGCCTAGCACTGTCGGTGAACCTGAGCAACAGACTAGCGGGCCTACCTCAACATCGCGTCCCGCCGCGCCCAAACCTGAGCAAACTCAGCAGGTGCCAGCTGCTCGTGCGAAAGCATCGGCCAGCCAAGCGGTTGTCCCCCGCGACGAGTTTGCGGACATCCGTAAAATGGTTGATGACCAAGGCAAAAAACTGCAGACTGAGGATGAAGCTGAGAAGTCTCGACGTGAGTTCTTCAAGAAAGCTATCCCGGATGATCTGCAGCAACGACTTGACGCATACAAAGCTGAAGCCGCTGATGCTGTGAAGGAGCGTGACAAGGATCGCTGGTTGGCTGTTGCTATGGGCGGGTTCTCAGCAGCTGCCGGTCAATCGCCCTACGCGTTGCGGAACTTCGCTGAGGGTCTTGGTCTGACGACTAAAGAAATGATGTCCATTAACAAGGACTTCCGCAAGCTGGAGCAAGAACGCAACAAGCTTATGCGGGAAGAGCAGCGTCTGGACCGCGCGGAGAAGATCGGTGTCGAGAAAGATATTCTTGCCGCACGGGACCGCGCTACGACTCGTCGAGACTCTTTCGATCAGTATAAAACACAGGTCGAGCTTAACCTTGCCAAGATCGGGCAGGACAAGTGGAAAACGCTGGAAGAGAGCCGCAGTCGTGAGCGAGTAGCGGGTATCTACGCGGGTAGCAGGGGAGCGGCGGCAGACACCAAAACACAGATGAACGCCATGCAGATTCGATATAACCAACTTGTTAATGAGGGTAAAAAAGACACCCCAGAGGCGAAAGAGTTGCTATCGGGCATCGAGGAGCTATCCAAGGCGACTAAGACAAAAGACAATCCAGTCGCACAAATCATAGAAGCCGCGCGGGCAAAAAAAGAAGCTGGTAAAACTTCGAGTGGTGCTACAGTCTCCGGCTGGTAATTAAGGAACGATAATGCCGCGCAACGTAACTGTCACGTTTGAGGATGGCACTAAGCACGTCTACCAGAACGCTCCTGACGACATAACGCCGGAACTAGTAGAAGCTCGGGCGTTAAAAGATTTCTCGAAGCGTGTAATTGGTCTCGACGGCGGTCGGGGTGTGCCCCAAGGAGGAGGCTCTTGGATTGGCGACGTAGGCCGGTCGTTCGCTCAGGGTGTTGTCGGCGCGGGGAAAAGTCTCGTTGATGTGTTCGGTGCCGAGACTGCGCCGTCGCAGTATTTGGAAGGGGTACAGCAACAGCTGCAACAAGGTCTGACCCCTGCCCGTCAGGCAGAAATTCAACGCCGCAAGCAGCTCGAAGAGGAAGCGGCCAAGTCAGGCAATCTTCTCAACGAGATCGGCACCTTCCTCGGTGGCGTAGCTGAAGCACCGGTGCAGTCTCTGGCGCAAGGTCTTGGCTCAGTCGTGCCATTTATTGGCACGGGTGTTGTTGGCGGTATAGCTAAACTCGGTGCTCCCGCAGTCCGGGCGCTTAACACCGTCGTCGGCGCGGCGATGGGGACAGGTTCGGTAAAGGGCTCTCTTTACGATAACGTAGAGGCGGAGCTCAAGAAGCAGGGCATGTCTCCTGATGAGGCTAAGGCTAAGGCGCAGGAAGCGCAGGCTTACTTAGGGGAGAACTTCCTCAGCATTGTGGCCGGTGGCGCTCTGGGTGCTTACGGCGCGCGGACTGGCGTTGAGAAGCTGCTGACCAAAGAAGGCAAGGAAGCCGCCGCAGCAGGGGTGGGCCGCAGGGTTGGCAAGGCGATATTGGAAGAGGCTCCGGTCGAGGCCGCACAAGCAGGCCAAGAACAGCTGGCGATCAACCTCGCGCTGCAGAAACAAGGTGTAGATGTCGACGCCTTCCGCGGTGTAGCTGGTGCAGCCGCGCGCGATGCCGCGATCGGAGCCTTGGCCGCTGGCACTGTTGGTGCTGTGCGTGGTCCGGAGACTCAACGTCCCACACCCGCCCCTACCACGGAAGCTGAAGCCGAGGCTGAAGCAGCTCCTGAGACACCTCTCACGCCCGAAGAGCAGAAGAAAAAAGAAGCGGATGCCAAGCTCACCGGCATTGACTTTGGTGCGTTGTCAAAGGCCACAAAAACCGGCAAGGCAACGCTTAAAGAAGCCCCGGCTGTAGCTCCCGCTCCCGCTACGGTTCCCGCTCCCGCTCCCGCTACGGCTCCCACTGAAAATGTGGACGTCACGGCAGATATACCCGCAGCTGACGATATCACTCGTGCCGCCCCGATCCTCAAAAGTATGGGGTTTACTGACTTCAGCAAAATCACTACGCCTGAGCAGCAAGCTGAATTGGTTCGGCTTGCGGGTAGATACGCTGCTGCTACAGTCGCCCCCGAAAAAGCAAACATTAAAAAGAAAATTGGTAAGCTGCTTGAAACAGGTAATGTAGAAATCAAAAAGCCGAAAGGTCGCAAAAATGAAAAACCTGTCGTGGGAGGAGAACAACTTGCCGGTGCAGAAACAGTTGAGCGACGAGATGTTAGTGGAGCAGGCGTGGGAGTGCCTGTATCTGGGGCACCCGCCGACACATCCGCAGTTGCTGGAACTGGACGCGGAGGACTGGATGTTGCTCAAGGACCTGCTGTTACAGCTGTTGAAGGAAAAGGCAAACCAGCTGGTGCATTAACGGCTGAAGAAGAGATTTCAGCTGAAGAGCAAGCTGCACTACAAGAAGAGCTCGCCGCTGAACAGGGTATCGCGGCGGAGCCAATGGTTGAAGCTAAACCCCAGAAAAAACGCGGCAAGAAGTCCAAGGCCGAAGAACCCAAGGCTGAATCAGTAGTCGCGGGAGAAGCGCTTCAAAAACAAGCGGCGTTCCTGAAAGCAGAAGAAGAAAAAATAGAAGGAGCATTAGAACGCACTAATGCCAGTACAGAAGAAAAAGAGCTAATAGCTGACTCGCTACGGGCTTTAGATACTAACATCCCTCAAGATACCTATGAACGGCATCTGGATTTTCTGTATACCACTAAAAACGGGGTCAATGTTCTTCGTGAAGCTGGGATATCAGAGAAACAAATTGCGGAGACTAAAAATCGGGTAGAAGCCACGCAGAGAAAAGACGAAGTGCGGGCTAATAGAGGCACAAAAAAGTCAGCACAGATAAAGTATTTTGCTGAGAACGATAAATTAGAGGAGCTTCAATCTAACCTAGACGAGCTTGTCAAAAATAACTCCCCAGAAGAAGAAATAAAAGCGGCTCAAGATTTAGTCCAAAAACAAGCTGAAGTAGTAAAAAATGCTAAGGCAAGAGCAAAAAAGCTGGGCGTAGATACGACATACGCAAAATCGCTTACTGGTAGACTCCGTCGAGCCGATCGTGCCGCTCGTGGTGGTGTCGGTATGGGTAAGCCAGCGGTTCAGCAGATCGTGGACCGCATCAAGGCTAAGTGGAAAGGCGCACCCAAGATTGAGGTGGTCGCTTCCTACGATGCGCTGCCTCGGCCATTACGGGAATTCCTTACTAACCACGATGCTGAAGACGCGCGGGGTGTGTTCTACATACCGACCAAAACGGTGTATATCATCGCGGCTAATAACGACACTGAAGCTAATGTCGTGCATACATTGGCGCATGAGACTATCGGTCACTTCGGTTTGCGTAAAGTGCTGGGTGATAAATACGCCGGGATGATGAATCTCGCGTATATGAATCCCTCTGTCAAAGCGTTGGCTGACAACTACATAGAAGAAAATCCCGGCACCAGTAAGGCTGTGGCTGTAGAGGAAGCTTTGGCCGAGCTGGTTGAGCTTGGTCAGGCAGACAAACCCGCCCTGCGGCGTCTTATGGATCGCATCACATCCATGATCCGGCAGTTCCTGCGATATATCAGCAACAACAAGATTGCCGACCAGTTCTCCGATGCTGAAGTGCGCGACCTCCTTGCAGCATCGCGCGAGCTGGTAGAGTCCGGTGAAGGTTCGTCGACCACGATATCAACCGTGGCTCCTGAAGCACTGCTGGCTCGTGGTGATCGTAAGGGGAGTGAGCTTAAAGCCAAAGCAGCTATGGCTGGTAGCCCACGGGAAGAACTGAAAGAACTTTCAAAAGCGATAGGCGAGAAATACGAAGCCGACCTAACCAAAGCATCGCTCTACAAGAAAGTACGTGGCCTGTTTACCAGCGCCGAAGGCAGGACGGAACTTGTTCGTAGGTTCCAGAACGACCGTATTGTCGCCAAACGTCTGGAAGACACGCTAAATAAAACGGGGTTGCTCAAGTCTTCAGGAGACACGCTCAACAACATCTACACCCAGTTGACGTTGGCCAGCGGTCGTGCGGACGAGGAGTTTAATAAGCACGTCTACTTCCCGTTGAAGGATTTGGAGCAATCGATATTCAACTACACCAAAGCGTCCGGGCTCGACCTTAACGCGGCGTTGCAGAAGTTGCATTTCTACATGATCGGTATGCACGAACAGGAGCGCCGTCAGGTCAAATATATCCGCACGGTGCCGCTGGACAACGCCACCAAGATAACGGTGGAAGAGCTTGGCATCACGGACACCCCTGCGGAAATCCGCAGGCGCATCTATCAGACGCTTGAGAGCAACGAGAATTTGGTTAAGTCCGGCGGGGCGAAGTATCTTCGCAACCTGCTGAACGATCTGGTGGTTAAATACAAGAAAGAAGGCGGCTCCAGCCCCAACGGATATAAGAGCACCGACATCAACAACAGCGAATACAACGTAGTGGCTGAGATGTCGCGTGAAGCTGTTGACCTGATCCGGTCAGACCTTGCGAACGACCCTAATAAAGAGCTTGTTTACGCTATAACAGGAGACCCGCGGGAAAAAGAAAATAACGGGACTTTGAAAAAAGTACATGACGGCACTACCGACCTTAATAAACAAGCAAATTACTGGACGCAGCCGGTTAGTAACTATGTAGATTTTTACGGTTATAAGAACTACGTGCCGTTCAAGGGGCGTCCTGAACCCCGCGTCGGTGCCAATGAAGAATACGGTCGTGAAGCATTTGATGACCCCAATAGCAAACGGTTTAGCGGGGATTACGTCGACGCAGCCCAGTCTTTTGAAGGCCGCACTTCTATCTCGGAAAACCCACTACTGCAATCGATGGCGGACGCGGCGAGGGCGTCTCTACGGCTCGCGCGCAAGGATGTGACGCTTGCTGTATATAACCTGATCACGGACAAGAATAATCCCACCGGCAAGCCTTTGGTGAGGGGAAAGATAACTACAATCAAATTCAATGAACGTGATTCGCAGGATATGAAGCAGTATAAGGGCAACAACTACATCCATCACTTTAACCGCGATGGGTCTATTTCCGTCTTGAAGTTAAACGACCCGAATCTGGTAGAGGCTATCCGCAGGTCGTTCCGTAAATCGCAGCCGTTGATTCAGCTGCTGAACTCCGGCACCAGTCTGATGGGTCAGCTTCATACGCGGTACAACCCGGCATTTGCGCCGATGAACTTCGTGCGTGACGCGCTGACCAACGCGGCGATCATGGGAGTAGAGGGTAAGGCTGGATTTGACTATCTCAGCGCCGTCGCGTCAAAAGTAGCTAGTGGTGGGATGTTTAAGGTGGGCAAGGTCGCCAAGCTGTATGCTCAACGCAATATGGCTGCGATCGAGGAGATGGCTAAGAAAGACGACTTCATCAAGGAAATGCTCGAATATATCGGGGCGGGTGGCCGCGTGTCGTATGTTCAAGGTATTACCGCTATGGGCCAGATGGATGAGCTGGTCAAGGACATCGGGCGCAGCAGATTGATCCGCGGTAAAGAGCAGCTTGATAAGTGGGTCGATGTCTGGACTGATACCTTTGAATTAGCAAGCCGCACCGCCGCATACAGCACTGCCAAAAAACAAGCCTTGGCGGAAGGTAAGAGCGAAGCTGACGCTAGAGTAGTCGCCGCGGCATATGCCAAAAACCTCGCTAACTTCGAGCAAGTGGGCGAGTGGGGTAGAGCTGCGGGCGCTATGTTCATGTTCTTCCGTCCCGCTGCAACGGGCGCGGTTCGTGCAATAGACGCGCTGGCTCCGGCGTTCCAGAATGTTGATAAGTTGATCGATCGGTTACCTGAAAATATCAGGAGCAACGAGGAAGCCGTGGCCAAGTTCCGTGCGGCGCATCTCAAACAGCAGGAGGTAGCGCGGCGCATGATGGCGTCTATCGCGGGTGCAGGCATAGCGCTCTACATGATGGCATGGATGATGTCCGATGATGACGAGATGGGCCGCAACCGTGTAGCCACGGATGATATGGCCCGCTGGACACGGTATCTGCGCTTGCCTGTGCCGGGCACCGACATATTCCTGCAGCTGCCGTGGGGCTTTGGCCCGGGGGCGTTTGCTGCTGGCGGGGCACAGATTGCGGGGGCAGTGGTGGGTAAGACTAGCATCGGGGACGCGCTAGGTAATATAGCCACGATTGGTTTGGACTCTTTCTTGCCCATACCGGTATCCCGCATCAACCCGATCGAGAACCCTGCCGCTTGGCTGGTTGACTCCGCGTTGCCGTCGCTGGCTCGCCCGTTGGTCGAGTATATGATGAACGTCGACAGCCTTGGACGTGAGATATACAACAACCGTAAGACGCGTTATGGTGACGCTTACACTGGCGGCGATAACATTCCGGAGCTTTACAAGGACTTGGCGCGGGCGATGGCAGACGGCACGTTGGCCAAGGTCGATGTTAGCCCGAACACGCTGTATTTCTTCGCCAACAACTACCTCGACGCGGTAACACGGGTCACGCACAACCTCTACAACATGGGGTTGACGATGGCCGGGAAGAAAGACTTTGATCCCAAAACAGATACGATGATCTTTGAAAGCTTCATCGGTAAGAAGAGTAACTTCGATGCACGTGAGTTTTCCTCAGTCGAAAAACAGATCGAAGCGAAGATTGGCCGCATGAAGATGTTCCGGGAAGCCAACCCTGAGAAATATCTTGAGTATATCGAGAACCACCCGCTCGATCCTGCGCTGGAAGAGCTTTACAACAAGGCCGTCGGCGGGATGCTGAAACCGCTGCGTGAAGCGGCGAACGATATCCGTAAGATGGACTTGACCCCGAAAGAGCGTAAAGAAATTCTTGACGAGTTGAATTTGACGCAGAACATGGTCAAGCGGAATCTTATCGACGCGTTCGAGGCATACAACGTCCGGCCTTAACGGATACGCCAGACCCGAACCCCTAGGTGCCCCTCTTTTGAAGAGGGGTATGCTTTCACCCGGTACTTGGCACGTTTAGCGGCGCTGTCCACGATATACAGCATCTCCGCGGGGCGGAGGGTAGGGATAAAAAAGCTGTCCCCGACCTCCATCCCGTCAAACGGGAATATCCACTCAGGTTCCTGTATTTTCCGCGGGTCCATCAAACAGCTCCTTCGGTATCTCAAACTTGAACCCGTAGACCGCGATCGCCGGGGCATGGAACCCTGCCTTCCAACCAGAGGTCAATCGCTGCTTTTTCGTAGGCACCAGCAGCCCCTCTTCCTGCATGGCGAACTCAAACTCTTTCGCACTGATCTGCCGCTTGTTCAAATACTCACGGAATAGCGTTTTTGATATATAGGTCACCCCTTCCTCGACGTCGCCACGTCCCACCAACGCTGTACGGGGTTCGCTGACCACTTTGGAGCCCTCGAACACAATCAGGCCGGTATGGTGGGCGTTGATGAACTCCGAGATGATCGCAGAGTAGTCTATGTCCACCGACTTAGCAGTATCCTCGGCAACCCGGATGATATGCTTCATTGTCACCCTGTAAATCCGCTCCACGTCCATCGTTATGATGCCTGACTCGACCGCAATCTCCGCCCCAACGAAGGCTGTCATCAACCCCTCGTAGAACCGCAGCGATGCGTCGAACTTGTAGTCCGACTGGAACCGCCTGATCCACTTGGCGATGCGCTTGTCCACCTCCTCCATACCCAGCCGCATACACGCCTTGATGAACATCGGGCCAGCGTGACCGTAGTTATGTTGTATCGCGGTGAATATGTCCGGGCCAAGATTAGGGTCATCATCCAGAGCCTGTGGGCGCTCCACGATGAATTCGATAGCCCGTGCCAGTTCGCCCCCGGCGTAAGCCTTGAAGCCCTCTAGCTTACCGCTGATTGCCTGATTCGACGTCATCAGCAGGATCAGAGCCGCGGACAGCTCGAGCTCCCGTTCCGCATTGACCGACCCCTGCATCCTGACCTTGGCCTTACCCTGCGACACCCTGTGGATGAGCCCTGAGATTTCTTCGCCACTCCAGTTCGATATCTCGTCTAGCCCGAACATCAAGCTGTGCAGGGTCAGATACCTGCCGGTCAGCCCGTTGTCGGTGGACTCCTGAATCGAGCCCTCCTTGGGGTGCATGAAAACGCTTGCACCAGCATACATCGCGCCGGTCTTACCGTTACCCGACTTACCTGTGAAACATACGGTCACGCCGGACACCTTGGGGTGTCTAGTCATCAGTGGAGAACCAAAACCACAAAACAGACCAAATGCGTGGAGCTCGAATCCCGGCATGTTCAGCTTCTCGACCGCGGCTCGCCATGCGTCGTAGGTGCCAGCAGGGCGGATGAGCTTGCTGAGTTTCTTTACATACGGCGAAGGCGACGTCGGGACTTCGGTGCCGTCCAGTCTGATCTCACACGCGCCGGTGACGAACGCGGTCTTGTCTTCAGTCCAACCGAACTGCATCCGCATGATCTCGGCTTCTTTGGTGCTGACGAGATACTGCCCCCACTTCTCGAAATACTTCATAAAATGAGCTGCTCCAGATGAATTGAATGTCGCGCCGTTGGACACCATCAGCTTGGTGAAGTCTTCCTTCTTATACGACACACTCATCGGCATAAGGAACTCACGCTCTGGGTCTTGCGGCAGCACGAGGCGCGTCACCATGCACTCCCCGTCATGTGGGCTGTATACCCTTCGCACGGGATATATATCATGCGCGAACAGCAGGATGGGATCGTCCTGAATCTTCTTGCCATCCTTCATCGTTTTGGCGGCGGGAGTGAAGTAGATTCCTCCGTTGACTCCTCGACTGAAGGGGAACAGGAATTCCGGTAGCTCAGGAACTGTTTGGGTATTCGGTATCTCCCGAACTGCGTCCGTCTCAATGGCCGCGGGGATGTATTTTTTGAGCTGCTTACCGAGATTGATAGGGGTTTTGAAGTTGGGTTTATCGGCATGGGGGCAACCGTCGCAGAGGTCAGGGTCTATGTCTCGGAACCGTTCACAGGTATACACCCCGCCAAAAGACTGGGCTTTTCTCAGGGTAGCTTCACGATCGTATCCGGGGTAATCTTCTGACATGAGGTGGACAGCCTCTTCACCATCCACGCACTTGATGGCGATAGTCAACCCTGCGGTCCACTTCTCGTATCCTGTTGTGCTGGAGTTCTCCAGTATGTCCTTGATCTGCGCGCAGCCCGTGCCTTCAAGACTACGTTCAGCAATTTGTTGGAACACATACTCGTAGTTGTCCTGCTTCGTGATCTTGAGTGTGTCCTCGTCCAGCCCCTTGGAAGCCTTCGCCAACACATCAGACGTGCTGACCACCGCGCTGGCAGATGCACCCAAGAACTCCTTGAATTCCTCGAACGAGTATTCGTTCAATTCTTCATCGAGCAGCTTGGTGGGGATAGGTGGCACACCACGTTGATTAAAGCTACCCAACGCCCGCATGAACCGCGCGCTATCGGCAGGGACTGTCGGATCGTATTTGAGCTTACTGCGCCGCAGGAGTGATTTCCATGCGTCAGCTACGGGCTTCCACTGAGCTGCGGAAACATCCTCACTGAACATCCAATACGCCTGTATGCCGCGACCCGAGTCTACCCGAACAGGTGGCGGTAGTTCGCTGTCACGGATGAACCCATCAAGAGCCTCTAGCGCAGCGTCTTTACTCGGGTAATACTTCTTCTGATCCTTCTCCTCGATTACCGCAAAGTCGCGGACGTCGAGGTCTATGAAGAGTGACTTCACATATAGAGAGCTGACCTGCTTACGTTCGTTGTTACGGTATGTCGCGGGTGTTACATAAACATTCACACCTTGCTGGTTAAACTTTTCGATTCTCGCTAAGACATCGTCGATACTACGCACGAACGTCGTCTGTATGCGTCCTTCATTGCTTATACCGCCTACACAGTAGTTGCCCTGCGAAGGCAATAATTTCTCATAGAATTGTTTTATCATGGCCGCAGAGAAAAAACGGGGGGCGAACCCCCCGTTGGGTTAGGTGTAGAAGTTACTCGTTCACAAATCCACGCAGGTATGCCTTCGCATCAGCAAGACCGGTCGCGGGCAGTCTGCCACACTCCAAGTCTTTCTTGATCTGCGCCAGCATTACCTTCATCCTTTTCGCGCTGTTGGGGCGGATAGGGGAGCCACGGAACCACGAGTGAATAGTCATCCGCGATACGTCGAATCGTTCCGCGACATATTTGGCAGGTAGCTTTGCCTCAATACACGCACTGGCGAATTCGACACCCAGAGTCTCCGTGGGTGACTTGCTAACAGACAACATTAAACTTTCGCTGTAGGTCCGTGGCATGTCACATTACCCCTTCTTCTTCGACCACTTCTTGACTACGTCGGATACAGCTTCCTCAGCAATCGGCGGCTTCGTGGTCTCGCGTACAACCGGTTCAGCTTCAGGGGTGGACAAGACAGGAGCCTCAGCCGGTGCCGGAGAAAACTCTTCACCATCGTCATCAGCATCACCGGGCTTCGGCTGGTAGACGCTGAGTTTCACAGCGTTCTCCGCCTCAACTGCTTTACCCTGCGCGATGACGATCGGCAGATCGTCCCCATCCACTGCCGCCACAGCAGAGAACAACAGCTTCGGAGCGGTAGCTTTGGTGTCGAACTGGACCTTGGTGACGACACGGTTGGCGCTGACGTTATTCGCTGCCAGCATCCGGGCGTAGGCTTTGAACGGCCAGCGACCGTTATCCTCATCTCCCCAGATAGAAGCGCTCGGGATGACGAGCTGCAGGACATCGCCACTCGGGTTATTCGGCAGCACGACGGCGGTGCGCCACGACATACGGCAGGCGGTTCCTTTACCGTTCTGGCCGGTTCCCTTCACGGCTTTGGGGCAGCTGCTGCAAGCCGACGAGATCGGGTTCTTGACGTCCGGGTGCGGGGTCTTGGAGTCTTCCGACCAGCAAACGGGCGATACCTTCGCGCCCTCTACGAAACCATCCTTGTAGAAGTTACGCGCCGGATTATGCGCCATGCGAACGAACACGACGTTCATGTGCCGTTCATCGATCGACGCCACCTCTTTGCCGCCGGACATCAGACGGAATACACCGCCCTTGATTGAGATGCGTTTGCCATACTCGGTACCAGCTACGGCTTTGGTATCATCATCCAGACCGGTGTTGACGATGGACGGATGGTTTTGCATCAGCACTGCGAGTTCATTACTCATAAAATCTCCTGACTATTGATTACTGGTTGGTGGGTTTACGGACTGTGATCTCAAGCTCACGCAGCACGTTCACGCCGGGAGGGAGTCCCTCTTTAGCATGTTCAGCCAAGTAAGTCTTGAAGTTGCTTTGGTGAATCCGTTGCTGGAGCACGTCGATCAAGTTGTTCTCCAGAATGAATCCACGGAAATTCGGCCAATCTGAACAGGTGTAGACTTCTTTCTGTTTGCGAATGACCGTGCCTGCTGCAGTGCGGATACTGGACGCATCGGTTTTATTGCACACCTCCAGTAACAAAGCGGACAGCTGCTCTTGCTCGCCTTTAAGCACCGCGTCTTCTACTTCAAAATTCGCCTTCAATATCTCCCGCGCATTACGCACTGAAAGATACGCGCTGACGATCTCTTCAACACCGAGCTCCTCTGACATTGTTAATCCAATCCTAGTTCCTGTTTATATAAATCGGTCAGCTTCTTGTGGAAGTCGACCTTCCCTTGCAACATACTGTAAATCTTATGCTCTACTTCTGAACCTTGCAGATGAACGACCAGCATCTTGTTCTTCTGTCCTACCCTATCAATCCTGCCAATGCACTGAATGTATGTTTCGACACTCATCACCGGTGACCAGAATACGACTGTGTCCGCAGCGGTCAGTGTTACGCCATGCGAAGCTGACTGCGGTTGAATGACCAATACTTTAGGTTGTGCGAACGATTGAAACTTGTCGATGATGTCAGCACGGGCCTTCGCGCTAACGTCACCATTGATGATGTTGTAGGTTATCTTTTTACTGTCGAGATACCGGGCAACGATCTCGATGGTGTGGCGATACGGAACGAATACTATAGCCTTGTTTGACGTTTCATCAAGTACTTCTTTCAAAGCTTCGAGTCGTGGAGAAACATCAAACTCCACGATATTTTTATCGTCCGTATATACAGCTCCACCTGATATCTGCAGCAGCTTGTTCAGGTTTGCGGCGGCGTGAACCGCACTGACTTGCTCCCCTGCTGCCTCGATCAACATCTGGTCCTTCATGCGTTTGTAGAACAGCGCCACGTTAGGTTGCAGTGGTACGTCCCGTGTCTGATAGATCACAGCTGGCAGGTCGAGACATTCCTTCTTCGTATAACGTATGGCTGGTTGCAGCGCATCAAATACTTTGCTCTTGGAGTTGGGGCGGGGCATCCACTTGAACCGGCTGATTTGCTGCATGACAATGTCACGCCATGCGGTTTTAAACTTCGGCACGTTGCCCGGTGAAACCAGTTTTGCCAGACCGAACGCATCTTCAGGCGACTGCGACGCGGGAGTGCCGGTCATCATCCACAGTCTCTTGGACGGCGTGACGAGCTTTGCCAGTGTCTTCCACCGCTGTGTGGACGCATCCTTGTATGCGTTAGCCTCGTCGACAATGATCAGGTCAAACCCGGCCTTATCGATCTCCGGAGCTATTGTCTTGACCCCATCAAAGTTGATGATTACGAATTCATATTCGCCTTCGATGACCTTCTTACGTTTAGATACCGTGCCATGTGCGACACCGACTGATCTGTGCATCGCGGTATGAAAGATGTCATCACGCCACGCGGAATACATAATCGATAGCGGGCAGATAACAAGCACACGTTTCACTTGACCTAGGTTCATGAGGTAGTCCGCGGCCCATATTGCGGCGGATGTTTTACCCGTGCCTGCCTCATTGAAGCAGAACGCCCGGCTACGCAGTGATAGGAACGACGCGGTGTCCTTCTGATGGTCGAACGGCTTATACATGCCGGGCCATTTGTAGTCGCGTAGTATCGGTGAAGGGATGTTGGCGTTGGTGACAAGCGCAGCGTATGCTGCCTCTTGCTGCCCCCAATAGAAAAGAATGTCTTTGCTATCGCCTACATCTTTGACCAGCTCGCTTTGTGGGACGTTGCGCAAGATACGGTCTGCAACATCAGCATTAGCTGTAAGTCTGATTGCGGTGTCATCAATAATTTGCATACTGTAGTCTCACTAAAAGTAACTGTTAAATGTGACCCCTTACGGGGGTCAGGCGTCTACGCCCTAATCTGGAGGAGCCTAATGGCTAACTATGCGTAGATGGCACGGTTTGCCACCATGTACGGGCAGCGCGTCCACTCATGCCTAACGACGGGGAGCTAATATCGGGTTTACTTATTTAATTGTCAAGTGCTACTTCATCGCTCCGTTGGACTTTCTTGCAAACGATCTGTTCTTACTTGGTGATTCCAGACGAACTCCGTCTTTGTTCGACCCGCCTTTAGACAGCGCCTTCACATGCGCGACGTCTTTGCCAGCACGGCTGATACCTTTTTTGTCGATCGCGCGACGCGCGCGTTGGCGCTCCATGCGGTTCTCATGCTCCCCGCGGGCTTTCTGCTGTTTGTATTCTTTCTTATAAGGGCGCGGCTTATTCTCGTACGGCATGTTATCTCTCCTTATGAAATTCACACGACCGCACAGGGCACCAGCCACACAGCGGCGTTGGGTTAGCTGGCCACGAGTCCGTTTCTGCGGACTTCTCCAGCCTTGCTACTTTGTTATGAAATAATTTCCACAACGGTTCCTTGTCTTTGCGTTCATACTCTTGCGTGTAGAAGCTGTCGTGCATCACAAACATCAGCCCGCCTTTCACTACCTGCACTGACGGGAAGTGCTCGAATATCATCAGCGCCATCAGCATCAACTGATCTGGGTCTGGGTATCTGTTGCTGCCTGTCTTGTAGTCAACAACAAATGCCGTGTCACCATCGATTACTACTAAGTCTGCAATGCCACGAACCCAACGGTCTTCATCATCAAACGCACACGGGGTCAGGTCACGCTTCAACGCCATCTGATATTCCGGATACTTCTCGCCGGGGATACTCAGGAAGGCGTCGACTATGGACTTAAACCGTTGATAGTTCTTCGGTAACTCCTTGTTCTCTCTCGTGTAGTCCTCCAGCGCCTTGTGGACGTCGGACCCATACAACATCTGCTTGCTGGCGGTCTTGGTAAAACGACGCAAGACTTTAACTTCATGATACTGGCGTGGGCAGTTGATATAATCTTTAAGACTGGAGAACGACCATTGAACTGACATAGTAACCTCACTGAACTGGAATACTGTCCAGTTTAGCAGTGGCCATAACTCCTAGCAAATTTAGCCTCACATGCGACGGGCAAACCTTTAGCCCAATCAGGTGGTATCGACATCATCTGCATGATGAACTCCATCGCTTCTTGCGCTTCATATTCCGGAGCAACACATACTGCCGCGTCATGTACCGTCAGCACCGGCGGATACTTGTCTGATATCTTTACCATCTGCTGCCCGACAACGATCCTCGCTAATGCCTGAACAATATTCTCAACTACGGCACCGCCCCAGATTTTCACCGTGCCCTTGCGGGAGTCGTAGACATACCCCCCGTCCTCCAGCCGGAGATTGTTGTATCTGATATACATCCCATTCGGCAGGCGAAGACCGTTCGGGGTTACTTCGATAGCCTTGTGCTTGCCAACAAAGTAATTGCGTATCGGCTTGCCGCCCACTTTCGGCCAAGACGCCATGTGCTTGAGTGCAGAGTCACATTCACGCCATAGCGCCGGAATCTTGCTGTTGGTCTCTCTGTATAACTGAACTATCGATTCACACTCTTCCAGAGTCAGGTCAGCACCGGGCGGCTGGGTCTTCAACGTGTGCTTGAGCTTGGCCCCACCGGTGCCGTATCCGAGACCCAAGATGCAGGTCTTGCCTACGAACCGCTCAACCGGGTCTTTCTTTGAGATCGGGCGTTTGTAAATCTTGGACGCAAATTCTGAGTAGACGTCCCTGCCGCTGGCAAACGCTTCAACAACCTCTGTCTCACCTGCCAGCCACGCCAACACCCGCGCCTCGATCTGCGAGGAATCGCAGTTGATCACGACGTGCTCATCAGGAGCTACTACCGCGGTCTTGAGCGTCTTCTTCTTGGCGTCACGGCTCGGCAGGTTCTGGAAATTGACCTTGTCTGATCCCGCCCATCGGCCTGTATGTGCGCCGTAATACTTCAGAGGGATGGGCAACCAACCGTCATGCCGCTCGGCCACGTCGATAAACCGCTGGAGACGGCTCTCTTCTATCGTGGATTTAGTGTCCGTACGAACCGCGCACAACTGCTGGACAACAAGGTTCTCGTGCTCATGCAGCGCAATAAACGCTTCATCGTTCTTCGCCAGCGCGTAGGTTTTACCTATCGGGTTGGGGTTCTTCGGTGTTGGCTTCTTGGGCTTCATCGGTGGCTCAACGCCGTAGCGCCGGAGCAGATCAGCGAACTGCTTGTTGCTGGCCAGCTTCTTCCGCACCGCTTCCTCCGGGTTCGGCTCCGCGGCGCAGCCCAGCTCATCGATGAGACCACGAAGTAATGCGGACTTCTCTTCCTGCAGCTCCTTCAGCCTTACCTTGAGGATGTCTGTGTCAGCCTTCAATCCGGGCGTGATGAACATACGAAGCGTCATGTCGATGAGTCTGATTTCCTCTTCCGGGAAGTCCTTCGACAAAACACCACACAGCTTATGCGTCAGCTCTACGTCATTAACGCAGTATGCGCCGTATCGGGCCAGCTCTTCCGGCGTGAAGTCGAGACGGCGTCGGCCTTTGGCGTCCACGACCTCAGTGCCTTTTTCGCCTAACTCGTAACGCTTGGCTAATGATGCCAGTGACCCGCCGACATCGACGCCGTGTATTGCTCTACCCATGCACAGGGTGTCGAGATACAACGTCGGGTAGATATCGAACAGCCACGCCAGTATGGCACCGTCAAATAGCGTGTTGTGGCACAACAAAGCGGTATTCTGCCAGTTGTAACTATGTAGTGCCGCACGTAGCTCTTCACGCGTCCCGGTATGCCAGACCGTCTTACCTTCGTCCACCTTGGCGGCGAAACCGATTACTTCAAACTCAGGATGCTTGATATATTCCTCAGTAGTGAAGTTATCGAATGAAAAGCCCTTGGCGTAGTAGCTTTCAAAATCAAGCGTGATCATGTGTTCAACAGTCACCGCACACGCCCCTCTTTTATGCCGCGTTCATACAGCGCCGCAGCGCTCCATACTACTTCCCGGTGCATCCCCTTGGCGCGGATGACTATATAGCCGTCGCCGCCAAGAGTTACTACAAGCTCACGGGTTCCCTTGTCCATCACAGTCATTACTATCTCACGAGACAGCTTCTTGTCAGGTGCCAGCTTCGTAGTCATTTAGCCTTCTTGCCTTTCACCAGCCGCACGGACGGCTCCTCCAGCACCTCCTGCCGATACGCTTCGACGGTCTTCGTGATGTCGGTATGCGCGGCGCTGGTTGGTATGAACTTGCAGCCGGGGTCAACGATGTACTTCTTGCGGCTGCGCAGGTATGCGATGGCTTCGTCCAGTTTGCCGTTCATGGCAAATCCTCCAAAAGTTTCGACGCTAACGTCATAGTTTGAGCAAAAGTCATGCGGGCTTTTTTCGCGTAGCGGCGCTGCACCTCGATGT
>Ga0181352_1000448_pt1 | contig 17649 bp, 23 predicted proteins | sample Fa13VDMLBSN_FD_130103 | JGI IMG/M metagenome (GOLD analysis project Ga0181352, IMG submission 130103) | Freshwater viral communities from Lake Michigan, USA - Fa13.VD.MLB.S.N | ecosystem: Environmental > Aquatic > Freshwater > Lake | place: USA: Michigan | collected 2013-09-23 | reverse complement strand
CAGTTTGTACATTTAGCCATAATAGTTGGTTTTTATTATTGTTTAACATGATTCACATCCGCATCCGCAGGCTAATTTAGTAAGCCTTTCTAAAACATAAGTATATATAGCCATACCTTCTTTCGGATTATGACAATATTCTACTTTAGCTTTTGCTGCTTTTAACATAACGGATAATAACTGAACCTCTTTTAATTTCTCTTTCATAGGAGCAAGTGGTTCACAACCGGGTACGTCTAGACAGCAAAGTATACTATTTATTTTATTTAATGCTTCCGTTGTACGTAAGTGATTATATTCTACGTATACTATATCATTTGGAGATACACTATACTTAATTACATATACGCCGTCCGGAAGATTATTTCTAGTAGTGCCACAATTAGTAGCCTGAATTCCTAGATCACATGCTGTATAGTTAACAGCAAAATCGCTGCCTGGAGTAAGCAATATTGCTTCTGTAAAACCAGGTGCAGTTATCTCTAACTGAGGACAATCTACAGGTATGTTTTCATCATAGGTACTAGTATCTACAACTCTTATGATACATGTAGTAAGAGTATCTGGAATTTCTAAGGATAATTTATGTTGTGCCATATTACTAAGTTACAAAAATAGTATGAAAATAAAAAAGGGAGAGGGGATTTTTATTGTCCCTCCCCCTTTTTATAATTTTAGTTAAGATTAGTCTATTATGAATTCACCTGGAGTAGGAGTACATTGACTTGGGCAAGCATAGATTGTTAAAGTCTCGCATGCTCCGCAGTTATCTAACCAAGTTTCAACAAATGTTTCAAATGTTGCTAAGCTTGGATCAGCAAATAAAAGAACATCACCGCCAGTAACAGTTTCGTTACCGCTGATAGTTACAGTTGAATTTGCAGAGTTAACAGAAACTACAGTTGATCCAGAAGATACACCGTTAATGTACATCATTGTACCTACAGCAATTCCGAATGTAGAAGCAACAGTTACAGTTGTAGCAGCGCTATTTGCAGTAGCTAAAGTTTCAATTTCAGCAAGACCGATGATTTCTAGTAAGTATTGATCATTATCAAAAGTACCAGTTGGGTTGTTGAAACGAGGTACGCTATGCTGGATATAGTAGCGAGTATAGAAAGCTGTGCGATCTACTGCATCATATACGTCAGTACCGTTAGTGATCTCACGAATACGTAAGTCAGTTCCAGTATAGAAAGGCTGTTGCATGTAAGCTTCAGTCATGATTACGTCACGAATAACGTTCTCGCCAGTACCTTTTAACTGTTGTGGTAAACAATCTTGGTTATTTCCTCCTGTCTCTACACAAAGACCTTCGAATGTACAAGGATCTCCGTTAAGATCTACTTCAGAAGCATAGATTTTAACTGGCTCCAAGAAAGCAATAATAGAATCAGTTGGGTAGAAAGTACAGTTTGAGAAACGAGTATCTACATAAGCTCCAGTAATAATCAAACCAGCTAGAGTAGTTGCATCTGTACCTACAGGGAATGATCCATTGTAAGTATTATACAAAAGTTCCAACTGAGCTTCAGAATTAGTACCATCGTTTAATGCATTCCAGTTTAGACCACCATCTGTAGAATAAGTAACAACTACTTGTACAAATGGAGAGATAAGAGGACTATTCAAGAAGTCATAAGCCCATTTAGCATAAACTACTAAAGGATTAACTGCTGATGGAGCAAGTTCTCCCTCTGGGCAACAACCTGTGTAAGCAGCACTTGTATAATAAGTGTTACGAGTTAAGTAACGTAATACAGGAGAACCTTTGATGTCTAAACGTAAGTTATAAGTTTCTCCGCACAAGAATTGCTTCTCACAACTTGCGAAACCTTCCCCGTTGCTGTCATGAGTAGCACCTACAAGAATTTGCGACTGTTGTGGAGCGCAAGGAAGTACTTTGTAGAAACTTTGTACATACTTTGGGTTAATAGTTTTAGACTTTACAGACTCGCTGTATCCGCCATGATAAGGACCTATTTTATCAATAGGGTGAATAGATCCAGAAACTAACACAAGAGGGCAGCAATTTGTAGGAGCTGTAGTCTGGTTAGTCCAAGTTTTTGGATTATAAAATCCGAATTGTCCGGTAGTTAGCGCGCTTGTCGCTGTACCGTCGTTAATAAAGCCCGCTGTTCCGACGAAAGCTTTATTAAAGGCATGATTAAAATAAGACATTGTTTTTTTATTTTTGGGTTACAAACATATATATAATATAAGGAAAGTATTTAGACCTTCCAAATTTTTACAAATAATCTTTCATCTCGTGGTCCAGCAAGCGCATTGCGATCTTATCTGTACCAAAAGAATTTAACTGGTCTACCCAGTTCTGCATTTTGTTATGCTCCTCTACTTGTTCTTTTAAATAACTAAGTGCTAGTTCATACAGCATGTGATCTGTTTTCTTCATAGCGTCTCCAGCTAGTTCCTTAATTTGCTTAGTTACTGTGATCTCATGATCATAAGACATCTCTATAATCTCAGGAAGACCTGTAAAGTTTTGGTTAGGTGCATCTAATTTAGGGGTAAGTGGTTGTACTCCCATAGATAAAAGATAAGTACGTGCAATATCTGCATGCTTCATTTCTTCATCTGAATATCTACGCCAAAGTTTACCAGCATTAACATAACCGTTATTCTCTAACCACATAGCCATAGACATGTAAATTCTACCGGAGTACTCTTCTTGTTGTACACGATAGTTTAAATATTCTACACAGTCATCAGATAAGAGTTCATTCTTACCTTTTGTAGAAGGCGCTTTAGTTATTTTAGGAGTTGGTGTTACTCCAACTACTTCTCTTTTTAATAAGTTTCTAGGTTGTTCAGCCATGATAATTAGGTATTTTCTTCAGATGATGATTTAGATATTGCATATTGATTCATAGACTCTATATCTCCTGCTAAAACTTGAACTGTTTCATCAATTAATACTTCTACAATATTATCTTGAAACTCGCAAATAACGTTCTCGGTAGAGACTTGTAAAGAATAGGGATCTGTACAACCTTCAATTTGAATAAGTACTGGATTTCTGTAATACATTAAACTACAGTTTACAACATCAAAATCGTTATTATTATAGATTCTAACTTTGTCACCGACTAATGTGCAGAAAGTTTCTCCCCATTCAAAACTAGGTTTTCTCAATTCGTCCTGTAATAATACAGGTACATTTTGTTCTTCTGCTAAATAAGTTACTGTAATTTCTGCAGGATTTTCGCAGCAGTCCTTTTTAGCATTAGCATTAATTCTTTTAAATTGCAGATAGTCCGATGGTAAATAATCAGACTCCACAAAAAGATTTCTTTGGTAAAGAGTAAGCGAAACCTCTTTCAATAAATTTTGCAAATCGTCTATCTTACGAGTAGTTTGCTCATCTCCTTGCTTTTCGGCATTCATACCTATAAGCTGACGACGAACCCATTGAATTTGCGCTTTATTAAAAGCCTCTACAATTTGCCAGCATTCTAGATTATCGTAATCATTACTAGCAAGCTTGTTAAGTCTTTGCTTAATTTTTAATTGTAGAGTAGTGTTATTCATTATCCTCTTTTAATATTTTTCCACATTGCTGCAGCGGCAATCTTTTTACCTTTTTCTCCACCTCCTGCTTTAGCTGCGATCTTGTCAAACATTTTACCTTTCTTACCGATGTCTTTACCTGCTGAAGCTTTCTTAGCTACAGAAGACTTTTGTTTTGACGTAAGTCCTGAAGAAGGTTTTGCTGAACCCCCTTTTTTATACATAGAACCGCCGCATTTTGCACAACCTTTCATCATAATTTATATTTTAACATTTCCACTTTCTAAGTGATTTATTAATTCTGCTATTTGGATCATTAGCTGTCTTAGAACTAGTAAGCTTCTTCTTCATCCCAGACATTCTTGCACAAAATGACTTTTTTCTAGGACCTCCTTCTGGCTGCGGAGCTTTGATATCATGACCTGCTGCTTTTAAAGAAGCACGTCCTTTAGCGTTAAGTCCACCACTTGGTGACTTACCCTCTTTTCTTTGCCATGCTGGAGACTTAGCCATTACTTCTTCTTTTTAACAGATCCACCTTTTTTCATAGTAGCTCCTGCAATTCTATCAGCTTGTGTAGGAGCTGGGTTATTATCTACTCCTTTTTTTACAGAGAGCATACCGAAAGATGTAGATCCACCTTTTGCCATTTTAGGTTTTTTACCTGCTGCTTTCATAGACATTGCTATAGCAGCTTGCTGTTTTGCATTTTTAGCCATAATTATTTTAGTTTACCGTTAGCAATACTATTAAACTCTTTAACTTTTTGAGCAGCAAGTTTTTTAACATCGCCCATAAGTTTAGAATCCTTTTGAATCTCTGCAGCTCTCTGCAAAGTATTCATGGCTGATTCTATTTCCCATTTACGCATTTCTGCTTTATTTCCACCTAAAATAGAAATACCAACTGAAGATGTAGATTTCTTAGCTGCTGCAGGTTTAGTTGTTGATTTTTTAGTTGCCATAATCTCTAAATACTATTGATATTCTTTTATCTTTTACCGGTAGTATACTATGTTCCCATTTTGTTCTGTATATACCCTTTAATTGGAAAACAGATCTTTGAGGTAATAGTATAGTTTTTTTATGCGGTCCATCTGTCAAAATTAGTTCTGCTTCTGAACCGATACTTAAAATAGTTATGATAGGGCCAGCTTTTAAGTTATCAATGTGAGGAGCTATAAAGTCACCCTTTTCATATATATTTATAGTTATAGATTCGGGAAGTTTTTTAAGTATATTATTGTTTATTAATACTTGTGATAAATCTAGTAGGTAGTCCGGTATAACCTTAGATATAACATTTGTATCATAAACTGACTTCCCGTATCTAATATAAAGTCTGCTACGTTTAGCATCCTTTTTCAAGTTTACATCTTTACTAATACGATCTAATAACACTAGTTCTTCTTCTTTTGTTATTATATCTTGTATTGGTTTAAGATCTTCAATCATCTGTGTCCCGCAGCTTTTTTCGCTATAGACTTAGGTTGTTTAACAAACTGTTTACCTTTTCTATTTCCTTCAGCTTTAGCTTTATTAGTAGCTGATTTCTCTCCTGGTGATAATGCTCCCCATGCTGATTCTGGTAAATAACGTTTCTTACCCTTAGACTTTACTTCTTTAGCTGACCCCTTTTTCTTATTTGCATAAGTACCAGATGTCATCCACTTCTGTGCAGTCCAGTCTTTTAAACTTTGCTGTGGATCTTTAGCCATTACTTCTTGGTTTTATAGCCACCACCCTTACCTTTATATTCTTTAGCTAAGAGTTGAGCTTTTCTAGCAGACCATTCCCCAGGATCTCCTCCTTTTGTTCCGGCCTTAATCTTATTAAATAAAGATTTGCGCATACCTGGTTTGGTATAGACGCCTGCTTGATTTACTTTAGATTTATTTTTTGCAGCCACAGCCACCTCCTTTTTTCTTTGGAGCAGCGCCCCCTCTAGAATAAGAGGGTATCGGAGATTTCTTATCTCTGACGAGGCGAGCCGCTTCCTGTTTAGTTAGTATAGGCATTATTTACCGCGTTTAGGAGCAGGTTGTGTTTTGCTCTTAGCTGGTTTCTTAGGTCCTGTTTTTTGTGCAGCAGCTTTAGCATTTCCACCACCAATTTGATTCTTGGTAGAAGTAGCAACTTTTACTGCAGCATTAGGATTAACCATACCGCCGGTCTTCATTTTCATACCGCCATAATTCATCTTTTTCATATTACTTTTTTTTAGTTGTTTTAGATTTTACAGAACCACCTTTTTTATAACCTATATCTTTACTAGAAAATCCTTTAGACCTTTTAACATTACCTTCTCTATCATACTTAGTCACTTTGCTAACATTATCAAATCCAAATAGTTTGTAGGCACTATCACTTTCTTTACGTTTAGCAAGTGATCCATCTTTTCTATATACTTCTTTAGTATACTTAGAACTGCCTAATCTACGATTTTCATCAAAAGACGGAGCACCTGATTCCTTATAAGTTTCTTTAATAGTTCTACCTAGAATATTCTTACGGGTATAGGTTTCTCCACCGTTGTTATATTTCTTTACTGACTTTTTCATGATATGTTTTTATATAAAGATAGTTATTGATTCCAATATTTCTCTACTTTTTTAATCAAATCTACTAAAATTTCTTCATTAAGAGGATTATTTAGGTATTCGACTACTTCTGCTTGGTTACGTCCGAGTAAAGCTCCTTTCTCTTTATGGTAAATAAAACCATCGCCTTTACTTACTAAAAACTTATAGTAAGTGGCATCTTTTACTACAGATTTAAGCTTTAACTCTTCCATACTTAAATTAGCAGCATCTAGGAAAACCTGAGATGCTCTAGTAACATTACTCTCAGAACCCTGCCCGTTAATAAAGTTATCCATGATATCATAAATAACATCATTAGACGTAGACTTTTTATATTGAGCTCCTCCTACATCTACAATCTTTGCAACATAGAAAAGTTTGTTAGCGTTTTTATCATAAAGCTTTTGCAATTCTGCAAGAGCCTTGTTACGCATTTTCTTGCTCTCAGTCTTAGTCGTAACAGTTTCTGTATATTTATCTAAGTAAAATTTAGGAGATGGACTTTTTGAACGAGCATCATCATAGCTTTTTGCTACGATACTAAAGCCTCCAGCATTGATAGCATAGATCTTAATAAGATCATAAGGATCCTTAGGATCTAAGAACAATGGCTCATTACCACACTTTAGTTCTATTTTTCCCCAAAACTCGTCGTTATCCGGTCTCAGTAATTTTACTTTATTCCAAAAATCTTTATCCTCTGGATCAATAACATTTGCTGCCATTTCTTTTTCTAGTTCAGAAACAACGTTTCTGATTTCTTTTATAATAGCTTCTCTTTTCTCTGGATCTGAGATGCTTTTAATCTCCGGTGCAAATTCATTTAATCCTGTTAGGTAGCGCTTAACTCCGTTGAATTCAATACACGCTAGTTGCTCCATATGTTGTACATTTTCATACAGAGATAATCCGTATTTCTCAAGTCCCATATTTTCGATACGAGCATTGAAATACGGTCTAATTGCAATAGGAGAACGTTTTGTAGCACTGTAACGTTCTACCTTAGTAAAGGTAACATTTCTCATTTTGTTGGTTTTAAATTATTGGTTTTTTATAAAGGGTAGTAAAAAGGGGGAGGCTTTCAACTCTCCCCCGATTTACCGATTAGTTAAGATTAGAACGAACCTCCTGTTACAGGGTTACGCATAACGATCTTCAATACCTTGGTCGGGTCTTTAACCCAGATAGCTGGCATTGTTTGAGACATATATACACGGTATCCGTTGAACTGACCAGAAGACTGGAAGCCTTGACTACGTCCCATGTAGTCCATAGTACCGTTTTGATACCACCACTTCAATTGGTTATCCCAGCTAAGTTTCAACAAGTAGATGTTGTCGTTAGTATTATCTGTGATATCGAAGATGATGAATGAATAAGAAGACAATGGGAAACCGTCAATAATCGGGTTTTCAATGTCGTTAGTATGTAAGTTATCGAATGCTGGATTCAACACGAACTTAACGTTAGCCAAGAATGGGATAACATAAGAAGTGTAAGCAAATCCGAAGTTCAAGTCCATACCTTTACCGGTAATTGCTCCGATATCAGCAGCTTGAATCAACAATCCTGAAGACATTGCTTCACGACGGATAGCTTCGTTAACCATACGCATACCGGCCATACCAGTTTGTACAATTAATTGACGCTTAGGATCTGGACCTTGGAAGTCAACCTTACCAGCGTAGAAGTTGTAAAGCTCAGAGCGGAACAAATCTAAGTTGAAACCAGACTTGTTGTATACACGCTTGAAAGAGTTATCCAACTGCTTCCACAAACCGACAGATAGACGAACATCATCTGGACCGTCTTGACGAACGCGTCCACCTTGTCCCCACATTAAGTAAGTTTCGATGTCAGTAGCTACTTTAGTTAAGTGAGCTGCTTCCATAGTAGTTAAGAAAGTACGAGACAAAGTACCGTTAGACATAGCACGCTTAACGTAATCTTTACCCATTCTAGAAACCATAGTGTCTAGGTTAGCAACAGCTGGATCAAGATTCTTGTCGAAGTTACGCCAGATCTCTACTACTGGTACAGTACCATCTGCATTCATTCCGCCTTTGATCATAAGATCAGCACGAGAAGAAACAGAATAGTGTACGTGTGCTTCAGCTCCTCCTACGAAGTTGTAGAATTCAGGAAACCAGTTTGTGTAGTGATGTCAGAGAAACGCTCTCCGTATTCACCACGAGCAGAACCTTTGCGGAAGATCTTAGTACCAGGCGCAAGGAAGTCTGTGCTCATAGCGAAAGCACTATCGTTGTTTACCAATTGTACAGTATAAACAAAACCGTCACCTACTGGAACGATATCATCAACTGTAATGTACATTTCAGCGCCGTTGTACTTATCATAAGTGATGATATCACCATGACCGAACTCGCGACGAGAAAGTTTGATTTGGAAAGTAGTACCATCAGAACCTACTGTAGGTACAACAGAACCTTCATCTTGTGGAAGGGTTTCTTGGTCAACAATGTAAGGAAGATCCTGTACAACTGGAGTTTGCCACTTGTACTCTCCACGAGCGTTGTCAACGTTAATTACATTTTTGCCACCAAAGCTAGACATTTGGTAAAGAGGCATTTCGACCTTTTGTGCCATTGCCCAAAGATCTACTGGTCCTAAATCCATAGGTTCAGAGTTCTTAAGCATGTTCACTAAATGGTACGAATCTACGTGAGAGCTCGCAGCATACTGCGTGTCACGTAAGAATATCCCATTATTTAAAACGGGAGTCGTGTTGTTTAGAGCCATTTTTTATTTATTTAAGGGTTAGTTATTTATCGCTTAAAGAAGTTATTATTCCGAGGAATTCTTCTTTGAGTTGTTTCTTCTTTTTCAATTACTGGAGTACTTGTAGCCATTCTAGCTTGTTCCGTCTTAAGTTGGCGTACAGTTTTTTCAACTTGTGCCGCTTTACCTTGTTCTCTTACCTTAGTACGGTAACCGTCTGGATCAGCTAATAACCAAAGAGCTTCAGCAATTAGTGGATAGTTAGGTTCAACGTACTGATACTTTTCTAACAAATGACCTAGTAAGTTAGTCTGCTTACCTGATATAGAAGGATAAGCGGGTTGTACTAGACCAGTGTAGATAAGATTCTGTGAACGTTTATCTAACTTAATTCCGTTAATGTCTGCAGAGGCTACAGTATTATATACGTTTTGCATATAAGCTTCTGAAGCCGCTTGTTGTTGTCTCTTCATCTGCTCTTGCTGAGCAAGACGTTGAGCTACAACTGATTCCTGCATCTTATCCAACTTTGGCTTAAACTTAAGAGCTTTTGACTCTAAGTCTCCGCGATCTCTCCAGCCGTCAATCTCTTCTTCAATTTCATCAGCGTTACCAAAGTTTGTAGCACGTAAGTATTCGCGTACAATCTGTTCTTGGTCTCTTTCTGATGATGGATCTAATTCTCTTACTTCCTCTACTTGAGAAAGTACTTTAAATAGACCCTTAAGATCTTGACCTCCATCTGCTACATATTTAGCAGCGTACTGAAGTTCTTCAGGTAAAGATTGAAAAAACTCTACTGGAGTTTCTTGTCTTACCTTATTCTCGATTTCAGCAAAGTTAGCTTCGAGCAATTCTTCATAATCCTTAATAGAATATTCTTCTAAAGGTTTATCGTCATCAAACGGAACTATTTTACCTGCTTCAATTAACTTATTTACTAATTCAGACATTCCTGTTTTATCAACTCTAGGTCGACCTGCTGGCTTCTTTTCATCAGCCGCATCAGTCTTTGGTCTAAAGTCTGCGTCAGGATCAGTCTCTTCAATAATATCATCAATTGAAGTATTTGCATTTGATTCTGCGCCATCTTCATCAGAATCGTTGTCAATAAAGGAGAGATCTGTAGAATCCTGTGTAAACACAGTAGGTTTCTTTTCAGTCTCAGGAAGCATCACGTTTTCTGCCCCCGGTGTACCTAGAAGTTCATCTAGGTTAATGTCTACCTGCTCAATAGAGGTAGTTTCATGGTTTGTATTTTCTGTAGACATAATGTTGGTTTTTTAGTTCTCTACACTATTAATATACGCAAATCTATAGTTTAAACTTTAAAAATTAAGCATGTCAAAAAAATAAAGTTGAATGTATAGCAAAAGCTTACTTTTCTTTACTTTTCTTATCCTTTTTGACGTCAAATTTGTTCTTGTTTTCCCTAGCAATCTGCAATTGTGTCTCAGCAATCTGTCTTTGTGTATTAAGTTTCTGCTGTTCCACAGTCATTTTATCTCTATGCTCGGCCATTCTTGAGATCTCTTTATCTCTTTGTAAGTTAATATTATCATTCTGAGCTTGGGTACGATTAATCTCTTTCATCGCATCCATGTAATCATTCTGCTCGTTCTGATTAATATCTACAGTAGAACCTAATCCGGCTGATCTAATCTGAGCTTCCATTAAACGATTTTGACGATTCTTGTCATTTTCTTGCGTTTCAAACTCCATCTTCATACGCTGTTCTTCTTGCTTAGCCTGGAGCATCTGCTCTTGCATAGCCTGCTGCTGCTGCATTTCTTGCTGACGTATCTGCTGAGCCTTAGCTTCAGTCTTCTTAAGTATCTGCGTAACATCAGGAATCGAATCAGCCATGAGTATGTTACCCAGATCATAAATGGAAGCACCAGAAGTATTATTAGAAATAGCCATTTGTTTAAGCTGTTCCAAAACGGCACGATGATTAGCTTTAGTAGTGCAAAAAATATTAAGGTCTCTAAGCAAAAGGTCAGTACCGTTAATTTCAAAATTTTTCCTTTCATCAGCTGTAGTAATATATTGTAATCTTACAGAAGGTTTAGTAGACTGGTAGTATTGTGCCAAGTCTGTACGCATCTGATGTACTCGAGGCATCAAGTAATCAGAGTGTTGAATAAAGTAGGTCTCAGTCTGCGCATAAGATGCGCTTACTGCTTGCTCTACACCTGTGGCAGTATTAGTCTGTCCAATCTGCTGACCTAAGCGCTGTGGAGTAATACCAATAGTTTCAAAGGCTTGACCTTTAAAGTATTGCGCTAACTGTATACGAGACATTAAGCGATTAGTTTGCTCAAGGTCAAGTTTCTGATAGTGTTGGAAAGCAAGCGCATTTTCTGTATTGGTAATAGAAGTATCCAATGGTAACATCTGGAAGTTCTTCATTGCCACATAGGCTTTAGCTAAGTTGTTCTTTCCCCAGTCTTCTCCTAGTGAATGTCTAGGTAAAGCATTCTGGTCAAGTAAGATCACGGTACCTAATTCATCTACTAGGATATCTGCAATCTGATTATTTACAATGTTATATCCAATTTGGAACGGCTTCATCAAATCTACTAGTGATGTAGATCTTGTATTACGGTCTGAGAATACAGAACCTTCTACAGGAAGTTTACATCCATAGAGAGTATCGTCACCTTTAAATTGGAATTTAATAGGTCCGATATGGTTTTGGTTAATACCTAAGTAAATAGGATTAATACCGCCAGGATTATTAGTTCCCCAATAAGTAGGGTGATTAGGTCCTATTTTAACTCCTCCCCATACTTCGTTAATCCAGATCCATTCTATATGTTCTCCGAATAAGAGGTTGTCCTTTGTTTTATTTTTAAATAGATCTGTATTATAAAGAGGTTTATCTGTTATTACATAGTTTTCATCTACTATGTCGGAAACAGTGCTACCCATATCATCTATCTTAGTAAGATGACCTACTTTACGTTGAGACTTCCAGTAAACTGTAGTAACACGTAGTAAGTTAGTCATACCCATATCATACCAGTCTTCGCTATCTGAAAGAATCCAGTTAACGATATCTCCTCCACGTAGAGTATTATCCCACATAGATGTATACTGACGATAACCTAAAGACGGCATATTAGTATTCCAGTCATGAGACTTAGTACCATCATAGTAGCTACCGTCATTCTGATAACCTTGAATAGGATAACCCGCAGAACGTACAGGATAAATTTGCTCTAGGGTATTCATCTGATCCTCAGTCATTAACCATCCATAACGGTCTATAACATCGGCTACAGTCATCATATCGTATTTACCTACCCACTGACCTTGAGATATATAACGAGCATCTGGAGACTTATGGTAGAAAGTAAGTACAGGATTCCATAGCTCTACATCATAATCGTCCTCAAGCATACGAAAATGCCAGAACTCTCTATCCGTAATAAGCATATCCCTAAAACCTCTCTCCTCTAGCTCATCCATTTTAAATCTTTCTACATCTACTTCATGCTGATGTGCAGCCCATTGTTCTACTAAAGACTTATAAGACTTTGTAAAGAAGTCTTGGATTTGTGGTAAAGATTTAACATTTTCAGGGGAAAGCATCTGCTGATACTCTTCGGATTGTGTATCTACGCCATCTTCAGCAAGTTTCATCATTAACTGTTGCTCGGCCATATATGTTAGAGACTCTTCTATCTGACCGCGTTTCAGCTCCATCATTTCATTATAAGATGTCTCATCCACGGACTTATAGGTAACTGATGAGTTACGCTTAGCAAATTCTGCTACAAGAGTATTAATTACATTAGGGATAATAGGATAGAACTTTAGCTCTAGTGCCGCAGTATCTTCCTTAGTTAATGTTTCAATAAGATCTGCGTATTCATTATCTTCTTCAATAATGTAGTCACCTTTATCTATAATACCTTTTGCAAGCTTATAGTTTTTCATAAGTCTACGAGCATTACGGCGTACATGCTGTAAACCTTTCCATTCTAACCAGTCTAGGTTCCAGGCTGTCCAGTCATTATCTTTTTCTTTTCTAGGAATAAACTGAATAGGCTGATTAAGAGTACCCATCTTGTTGTACTCTACCTTGGCTCCAGCCTTGACCTGCATCGCATTATATATCTGCATAGCTTATTGTAAGTTTTTAAAAGGATTTCTTGGTGGTTTTAATCCACCAAATTTACTACCCCCACCGCCAATGTGACGAAAAGGGCTCATATTTAATTTACTGAATTTATTAGAGTTATCCAAGTTTTTTGCTGCTCCAGTCTCCTCATAGCGTTTTTTATAACCCCTATTTGCTTGTTGGACTTTAGCAAATGCTACTAAAGCTGCAAATGCCACAAGCCTATCGACGTTAACTCCGTCTCTATATGCCATCATTTCTTTCATCAGCATTATATCGGGAATACGTTCAATACCATATACATTTTTAATAACCTTCCCATCTGATGTTACCTCTTGATCAAGTTCTTCTTTGATAAATTCTAGAGCATAACTTATCATATGACTTTTAAATAAAGTACCTGTGTTACGCCAGCCGTACTCCTGAAATACATTAGCATTAGCTCCTATATCTTTTAAGAAAAGAATTTGCTGTCTAGGAACTAAATACTTTTGCTTCTTTCTATTAATCATATGGGTAATAAACTGCGGAATATTATTTTCCACAATAGTCCAGGCGTTATACCATTCTATAATTAACTCTAATCTTTCGTGAGTTTTATTAATATCATCGAAACGACCGCACCAAGCTGCTACAATTTTATCAGGTTCTATAAATGTCTGAACACCATCTACATCTTTTTTAGTAATTTCAATTGCTGTTTTATAGATATAAATAGAACATAGAGATTCTGATGTTGTAGTTTTACCTTCGCCAACGGGGTCAATACTAGCATAATAAGTTCCAAATTCTGGAGATTGAACCGGTCTTTCCCATACTACTAAACAGCCAGTCTTATCTTCTGTATCTTTAGTAATAGGAAATTCTCTAATCGGATACTTATTAGTCTGAGTCACAGCAGGTTGACCTTTCTCGTCTCTGTATATTTCTAAATGTTCCTCAGCATATTGTCTATCCTCGATTCGTCGCATTTGGGCATTTATTAAATGACTAGGGAATACTGATACAGTTCTAAAGTCAAACGCCTCTTTAATATTTCTAGGATGCTGAGATATACGTAACTGATATTCTTGTGGATCTAATTCTTTTTTCCAGATGGCAAATTGCTCGTCTAATGCTGCTAAAGCTTCTTCTACTTTAGAGTTACCATATTCATCTATGTACGGTGGCATAGACCATTGCTCAGGAATAAATAATCCTGTGGTGCCTGTTACACCTGTCTCGTCTATTAGATTAGATACTACACCGTAGATATCATTAGCATCTGGCCTAGTAATCATCTTCTTAAGTGGTTCACACTGAGACAAGTCCCCCACTGATCCTGCAGCAATAAACATCCCCGTAGTCATAAACCCTGACTTCATTGCAGGACGGATATATTCAAAGGTTGTATCCATCTTAGGAGCAATACCGGCTTCCTCGTGGAAGAAGTACTTACATGGTCCCCCTACCCCATTAGTAGGATCTTTCTCAAAGGACATCCCTTGCATTACTCCTTTAAGTCCTATTTCAGACTTACGTTTAGTTAACGGTTCTACAGTTTCAATCTTCTGCTGCCACATCATAACCTTATTAGGGTTCATAGGACGATACCATGCAGTATGTCTATTTAAGAATGCCTCGTATTCATTTAAGAATTTCCAGGTACCTTTCTCATTTATATAGTCTTTAAGACTAGCTCCCATTTTAAGAGTAATCCCTTCTTCAAACCATATCTGGTTAATTAGTTTACCAGCATGAAAGTAACTAGATGCAATCTGACGTTTCTTTAATATTGCAACGTGTTTAAAGTTTAATTCAGCAAGGCATTCATATAAAGCCATGTGATACTGGGCATCTCTGACATCAGCAAATCCAAACTTCTGTGTTTCTTTATTGAAGATAGGTAAGAAGTTTAACCACATATAATAGTCACGTGGTATATACCATGTATTACCGTTGTTTTTATATATAGCGCCTACCCGGCACTTATTCTTTTGGTCATTCCAGTAAATAATAAAGTCTTTGGTTCCCTGAGGAGCTTTACAATAAAAACCTATATCGTTAAATATTCTAGCCTGCTCGTTAAATTTTAGACTTGATTCATCAAACTGATATTGACCAGGTTCTTTAAAAATACTAAATACAAAATCCTTAAACTCGTCACGAGTAGAAAAGGTAGTAGTAGACCACTCCCCGTTTTCCCATGTAGGTATTTCTATATTAGTACTCATTAAGAAGTTTTAATATTTCACTAAGTGCCTCATGGCGATGATTATCATAAAGAACTACTTTATTAACCCATTGCGATTTTTCTAACTTAGGTACCTCATGTATAGCAGATTCATTCTTAAACTTTAAATCTATTTGGTGAGGATCACCTGTAAAGATCATAATAGAATCTTTACCTAAACGCCCTACGCACATCTGGAGCTGAGCCTTAGTAAGATTCTGAAATTCATCTACTATGCATATACAGTTGTCAAAAGTTCTACCTCTAAAGTGTGTAAGAGATACAAGCTCTATAGCTTCCTGTTCCTCAAGCTTATTTAAGATATCCGGTTTATCATAAACCTTTCTCATATTAGACTTAATAGGTACAAGCCAAGGCTCCATCTTTTCTTTCTCAGAACCTGGTAAAAAACCATTGTCTTCAGTAGATATAGTAGGTCTTGTTATAACAATCTTGTTTACTCTTCTCTTAAAGTACATATCAAGAGCTACCTGTACAGCAAGTAAAGTTTTACCAGAACCAGCATTACCTAATAAGAAGTTATAAGGAGCATTGAGAATTAACTCTTTTGCTTTCTTTTGCTCTTCAGATAAGGTAATAGAAAACTTAATGTCTCCTTTTGGAGCAGTCTTCTCAACGTTTTGCTTTGCCATTTTCTATAAGTTTTATTAGTGAGTCAATGTCTTTAGCCTTACTAGGTAAAGAATAACTGTTCATAAAGGTACTTAAATTATTTCTAGGTATAGCCATCCATTCTTCTGTTTCACAAGAATAGTAGATAAAAAAGTCTGATAAGTTACATTTGGTCATATGCAAGCCCGGCTCCTCCTCTAGCCCTACCTTGTTGTTCTTCTTGAAGATCTTTATACGCGCCTTTGTAAGCTTCTCTAATTTGCTGGAATTTTGCTGCTGTATTAGTAAGCGCTGTGATATTACCGTCTCTCCCATCTGTTATACTTGTTGTAGCCATATAGTTTGCTAATCTATCGAGCATTTGCTTAATACCATTGTACGCCCTCATGGTCGGGGTTTCATATAATTTTCTACAGAGATCTAATGCGCCTGGGATACCATCATCCTCAGGACTAAACTCTGCACTTATTTCTGCTAATATAATCTCTTCTTTGTCATCTTCTGCAAGATTAAAGAAAGGATTTATATCTGGGCTTGGGCAAGTCATGTAAAATAAATACAGGTATATTTTTAGGTAATCTTCTGGATAATCATCCATTATCTTCTTAAGTGTAGTAATAGTATAACAGTGTTCTGTTGGAATCACTACACCATCCTGTATATCAAATAGTTTAATTATCATTTTTCTCTATGTTATAATAATAACTATCTGTATCTTCTGCAATCCATCTATTTGAGACAGCTTCTACAGATAGTAGTTCAGTATCTACTTTTATATCTTTTAGGGCAATTGGAAATTCTTTAGTTATCCAATTCATGTCTTTCCAAAATATTCTATTATTAGGTTGACACATTAAATATCCATCATCGGCCATAAGTATGTGACCGCATTTATAGTCTGAAGGTTCTTCCGAATATGGGTTATTGTACCAGTCTACTGTAAACATATAAGTAGCCCAAACAAAACTTTTATCTTTAAGGATAACCTGACATCTTTTTTCTCGAAGATATTCAAAACAGTTAATGGTTACATTCTCAGAAAAACAATCCCATAACTGCTTCATATGAAAATCTATATCATTTATGGGCTCCTTAATATATATTTCCGATATAGGTACTCGTGATCTTAGCATACCATAGTCGGTCATCACATGAAATGTAAGTACTTTACCAGAAATAGATTGTATACCAAAAGCATATGCGTTATGATACTTATCTGCATCTTCAGCATTTTTAGTAAAGTGCGATGCTTTTACTAGACATTTAAAGGTATCTATACTACTATTAAGCATCATTTAAGTTTTTTAAATAATTAATAATGTTTATAACCTCAGTTTTTAGATATGGTACTTCATACTTTACTATGTCATCTACCACAGGTTCCCCGGAAGCATCGTATAATACAACGCGGTTATCATAAGCGTCTTTACCAGCTTCTTTAAAGATAATATGTTCGATAATCATTTTTCCTGGTTTAAGTCTAGGGTTATGCTTAAGAATCATATACATATAAAAACTTAACTGGAGAGCATAATGGTTAAGGTTACAATCGTCCAGATTAGTAACTGGATCAAGCATTTTATCAGTAATTCCTTCCCAGTTAGTATAACCTGAGGTTTTAATTTCTTTATTTGTTTTATAGTCATAAATGTTTACTATACCATTTACTACTTCTACTCTATCTGCTTGACCACATAATCCTACACTCTTAAGATACATCATATGTTCTGGATATATCCCATCTTTTAATTTTTGATCCGGCGCTTTTTTAATTCCATCAGACTCTATAGGTTTAAAGATAGGTATAACAAAACCATCCTGCTCTAT
>Ga0181352_1000446_pt1 | contig 17711 bp, 36 predicted proteins | sample Fa13VDMLBSN_FD_130103 | JGI IMG/M metagenome (GOLD analysis project Ga0181352, IMG submission 130103) | Freshwater viral communities from Lake Michigan, USA - Fa13.VD.MLB.S.N | ecosystem: Environmental > Aquatic > Freshwater > Lake | place: USA: Michigan | collected 2013-09-23 | reverse complement strand
TTAAAGCCGCACTAGAAGTGCCTGAAGAAAAGTACATCTATGGCACACCCCTGTTGGATGCCATGACAGGCAGAAATCACACACCCGAAGATGTGAAAAAAATTATGGAGCCGTGGTCACCTGTGTCCATTGGGGTAGATGTAACCAAGGAAGGTGCTCATGTTGTGGGTATCTACGCTTTGGACAAAGATACTTCGCAGATTTTCTACGCCAAACATCATCCTGCATTACAGCGCACATGGGTAGGGCTGACTAAAGAAGAGCGTCACGAGATCAGTATGGCTAACAGACCATACTGCGCAGATATTATGGCGGCACATGAGGAAGAACTTAAACGGAGGAACACATGATCGATGGATTTGACCACGTTGGGACAGACCATGTCTGCAACGTATGCCAGTGTGACTTCACTGATGACGAGGGCGGGGTACAGGGATACCTTGGCATCCTGCCGGTGGCCTTCTGTCCCACTTGCTTTGCCGGTCTGTGCGACATGGTTGGGCAGCTCAACGAGCGTGAGTGGGAAGACCTGACGGATGAGGAGATTGACAAGGCATGGCGCAGTGTTGACTACACAGTTCCTTGGGATCAGCATCGCATTGACATTGCCCGAGCCATAGAAGCCAAACTAAAGGAGAAAAACTATGAAGGTGAGGACTAACAGCAAGCGCATACAAGTCAGGATTGCACACAATAACCGTGTTAATTGGATGTTGGCACCAATTCTGGCAAGAGCGAAGGTGATCGCTGAAAGAAACCAGCGTATCAAAGCATTAGTTAATAAATCATTTCCGGAGTTCGCATGAAAGAAGATGACGATGACATTCAAGACTACGTTAGCTCAAGACAGAAAGCTTTGGAAAAAGAATACAACTACGAGCGCAACATACGAAACCAAACGATAGAAGAAGTAGCCAAAGAGATCGAGAAAATGACCGCCTTTGGCCAAGATACACTGTCCAGCTTTGCAATTTACATAAGGAGTATGAAGAAGTGAATGGGTTTGCAAAACAACAACTATCAATCGGCAGTAAGCAGCCGGTACATCAACACAAGGAATGCAATAGCTGCAATGAGATGAAACCACCAGAGGGTGGCATCCAACTTAACCACACAAAATGGCACTGCGCTGCTTGCTGGGCAGGCAGAGCTTCAAGAAGAACACCAACAAAAGGAAAACAATGACTGAAAGAATCGCACTAACCAAGATCCGCCTCGATGGTGGCACCCAGCCACGCAAGGAGATCGATGAGCCCTTAGTCCAGCACTACACCGAGATACTGCTTGAGGGCAAAGACAAGTTTCCCCCAGTTGATCTGTGGTTTGATGGCAAGTCCTACTGGCCTAGCGATGGCTTCCACCGCTTCCATGCACACAAGCGCGCAGGGTTTACAGACATTGAGGCAATCGTTAACCAAGGTACAAAGCGCGATGCTTTCTTGGCCTGTCTGAAGGCTAACGGCAAGCATGGCAAGCCACGCACACCGGATGAACGCCGTTATGTTGTGCAGATGGCGCTTGAGGATATCGAGCTGGGCGAGAAGACTGACGTTGAGATCGCAGCCATCTGTGATGTATCGTCAATGACAGTTGGCCGTGTACGCAAGGCTTTGGGTCTTGAGAGAGCTACTCGCGTTGACAAGAACGGACGCAAGGTGGATGTGACCAAGCATGGCCGGCCATCAGCACCACCGCCCCCACCAGTGCCTGAGTACACCGAGGAAGACAAATTTCAAGAGTTGGCTATCGAGCACACCGCCATGGCTGAAGAGAACGCAAAGCTCAAAGACTTGTTGGCTGTGAAGTCCATGCCAGTGTCAGAAGAAGCCCGTGTAGAAGTCCAGCAGACGTTGGAAGAGCTGCGCGAGCAAGTCAAGACCCTTGAGTTCCAGCTCAGAACAATGACCCAGTCACGCAACGAATTCCAGAGTAAGAATGCTGAGATGATCAAGCAGATGACCTATTGGAAACGCCGCGCTGAGAAGGCAGAGAAGGCTTTAGAAAGTAAATAACCCGAAGCTGGGCGGTATCCCAGCAGGAGAATCAAATGCTCAAATTAAGACCGCATCAAGCGGAAGTCGTGGAGAAGCTCGACCAAGGTTTCTTGGATGGTCACAGAAGCCAGCTCCTCTACGCGCCCACAGGGTTTGGCAAGACCGAGGTGGCCATGGCCATCATGCTCGAGCAAGCCAAGCAGCTCAAGAACGTAGCCATGGTGTTAGACCGAATCGTGTTGGTTAACCAAACCAGCACGCGCCTAGGAAACTACGGCATCAATCATGGCGTCATGCAGGCAGACCACTGGCGGTATCGTCCTTACGAAAAGATACAGGTCTGCAGCGCACAGACTTTGGAGAGTCGGGCAAACTTTCCAGACGTCTCGATGCTGATCATTGACGAGTGCCATGTTCAGCGCAGGCAGATCGTCCAGTTCATCAAAGATCGTCCCAACATGAAGGTGATTGGCTTGACTGCCACACCCTTCACCAATGGACTGGGGGATGTTTACACCAATGTGGTGGGAGCAAAGCCCACTGGTGAGCTGATCGAGAACAAGTGGCTAACCCCTTTGAAGATATACATAGCCAAAGAGATTGACATGAAGGGGGCAAAGAAGGTGGCTGGTGAGTGGTCGCAAGACGAAACCACCAAGCGCGGTATGCAGATTACCGGTGACATTGTTCAGGAGTGGATAACCAAGACCATGCAAGTGTTCGGCAGGCCGAGGAAGACTGTTGTGTTTTGCTCGGGTGTTGAGCATGGCAGGGACTTGGTTAGGCAGTTTGGGGAAGCCGGATACAACTTCGTTTCCATCAGTTACAAGGAAGATGATGAGTTCAAGGCCGAAACAATCGAGGATTTTGCGCGTCCAGATACGCTAATCCATGGTTTGGTGGCCACAGACATCCTGACTAGAGGTTTTGACGTCCCTGATGTCATGATTGGCGTGTCTGCAAGGCCGTTTTCCAAGTCTTTCAGCAGCCATGTCCAGCAAATGGGGCGGGTTATGCGTCCATACGATGGCAAAGAATTCGGTTTGTGGTTGGATCACTCCGGAAACTACTTGAGATTCCGCAAGGAATGGGACACTTTGTTCGAAGAAGGTGTGACTGAGCTTCAAAACGGGTCTGAAACCGCCAAGAAAGAGCCCGAAGAGAAGGAAAAAAAGGACGCAAAGTGCCCTGCCTGCGGTGCATTGTGGGTCTGGTCGGGTCGGGAATGTGGTGAATGTGGCTTCGAAAAGGCCATGAAACAGATACTGAACGTACCAGGCGAATTAACAGAGTTAGAAATAACCAAGCGGGAATTACTCTCCGAAAATCAGAAGTTCTATTCTGAGCTGATCTACTACTCAAAGATGCGTGGATACAAAGAAGGGTGGGCAGCGCACAAGTACAAAGAAAGGTATGGGGCATTCCCTCGGGGCTTGCATACGAATCCGGCACCAACGTCCTACAAGACCAGTTCTTGGATTAAGTCCAAAAACATAGCGTGGGCTAAGTCGAAGGCAAACAAATGAGCTTTGAAGACTTCGCAAGAGCTCATGGTCTGCTGATCAAAGACCTAGTGTTAGATCGTTGGGTACGGGTGGGCACTGAAGACCATCCGAGAAAACAGAATGGCGCGTACATCTTTGACGGACACAAGGGGGCACTTATAAATTTCGCCGTACATGATCGTCATATCCTTTACAAGTCGGAAGAGCCCTTCATTCCTGACCCGAACGCACACGCAAAAAAGTTGGCTGCCAAACAAGAGCATGAGCTGCGCCAGCGCAAAGCAGCGCAGAAGGCTGCATTCATTCTGAATAACGCAGTTAAAGAACAACACCCTTACCTAATCCGCAAGGGGTTCGTGGACAAGGGACTGGTGTGGAATGACTTGCTTGTTTTGCCCATGCGGATTTCCGAGAATTTAGTTGGATGCCAACTAATATCTCAGGATGGCACAAAACGATTTCTGTCGGGTCAGCGCACAAAAGGCGCGTCTTTGGTGATCGACAACAAGGGCAGAAACATCTTGTGCGAGGGGTTTGCCACTGGAATGTCGGTGCGCAGGGCAATGAAACACCTTCGGGAAAGATATACCATCCATGTATGCTTCTCGGCAGGGAATATGCTCGAGGTCGCCAAGAATCTGCGTGACCCAATGGTGATCGCAGACAATGACCCCATGGGTTTGTCCACCGCCAAAAAAATAACCCCGCACTACTGGGTAGGCGAGGTTGGTGAGGACTTCAACGATACTGAGCAGAGAATCGGGACTGCTGCAGTGTCCGAATCCCTGCGTAGGTTTTTCTAAGTTCAAAGGGGGTAAAACTTACCCTCTTTGGTGAATGTCCATTCGTTCATCTCGATGTGTTCGTTTGCTGATTCGTCCGAGTAGTAGCTCTCTACATCCCTTTCGATTGCTTGAACAAAGTTCTGTAGGGCATGGTCAAAGGCGGTTTTGGCGTCCCCAGTCTGTTTGAATTGATCGTAGAAGTACATGAACAGCTCGCAGTCAAGCCACAAGCCTGTGGGCATTGCGTCCCTGTCCTGCTCAGAGAGTTTGACCCCTCTGAAGTGGCGGTGTTCTGCGTCCGTCTTCACAAAGCCCCGATAGTCACCAAAGGAGTAGTCACGCACCTTGACCCCGAAGTGGTCGCAGAAGGCGGTAAGACAATCCTTTGCTTCGTCAAACCAAGGGTAGGAAATGTCACTCCTGTACCAGTCACGCGCCTTCTCTTTGGCGCCATCGTCCAGCTCATGGAATTGATAGATTTGTAGTTCAACGACTTGCATTTGTGATCTCCGCAAAGTTTGGGATAAGTTGTTCAAATTGCTCGAGGACTTTGGCACGATTGCCAGTCAGTCCAAAGTCCCTCTTGATGATGGCGTAACAGCTCCTGCCTGACATACGCATACCCTTGATCTCGAGTTGTAACCCTTTACGCAGGGTCAGCATTCGTGCCACTTCGATTTGATGTGGGTCTGTTAATACAATCATTCTGTTACCTCTTCAATGTCCCAGACTTCGGTGTCCATGTCTTCTGGTTTTAAGTTGTGGTTGTGGAAATACTCAATCATTGCGTATTCAATGTTGTCCTTCTCTGTGCCGTCTTCCACTTCAATAGTGACTTCGCGGTACAGTTTGCAGACCACTGTTCCTGTGTATGTTTTCATTTCATTCCTCGTCAATTGGTTCGTCAATGTCAGCCTGTGTGTAGTGACCCAACACGACTGGGTCATACTTGGCTAGAACAGCATCTACGCACTTGGAGCAGACTCGGGCAAGGGGAATGCCCTGCCCATCGTTCTCCCACCATGAATATTCACCTTGATGATCGCAGTACATGATTAGCCTCCAAAGTTAGTCGGCATATGGTCAAAGCCATTGGTTTCAAAGTACTCCTCAATCTTTAGATCAAGGACTGGAAAATCATCTTCGTCCGTGTCTAAGTCTGCTGTGTAAAACTGCTCCATCTTTTCGCAAGTGTCAGTGCCGTTCCTGTAATGACCGATATATCCCATGCCCTGCTCGATGTAAGTGGCTTCGACTTCAAAACCCATGGCTTCGAGGGCATAGTAAATGTTCATGGGTGGTGCCCATGCCGTGTCAAAGAAGATCGTTACTTGGTTTCCGTCAAGGATGTATGGCACATCTTCGTCTGCCGTTCGTGCATCCCACTTGGTGCCCCATTCGGCATTACAGAATTCATACCAGTCTTTGTACCCGTAGGTTTTGAGGTTCGCTGCTTGTGCAATTTCGAGTGCAGCTTGTTCGGGTGTATCTTTGCCAAGCCATCCAGAAGTAATCATGAGGGCTTCGGGTATTGGCTTGATGATGGCAAACAGACTGGCACTTTCGTTGGCAGTCTGTGCGCGTGAGAGTTCTTGGACAATCTCTGCAAGTTTCTTTTCTGACTCGGCAGTGGTAGCCACAAGTTTTAATGAGTTTGCACACCAATTTGGCATATTGTTTCTCCAGTTAAGTTAAAGGACGAATCGCGGAAAATTCCGCCCAAAGCCCCGACACGCGAGGCTTCAGGCGTTACTTTATGAAGTAGGCAGGGTCTTTGGAGAATGCCAGCGCATCGTTCCAAACCCCTCGGGCATCAGCCAGTCCTGTGTAGTACTCCATCCCATATTCTTCGCAGAATTTGTCATGGTCTTCTGCGCGTAAGAAGGCTTCAACTTCGCTAGGTGATGCGCCTGACACATTGCGGTCGTATGCGTCCATGAAGGCAATTTCTTCTATAGTTAAATTGCGTTTGATCGGGAAAATTTCCTGCTTGACTGGGCGGTCAAATTGGTCAAAGACTGCGACTGTGAATGCGTTGGTGGCGACTGTGACTTGCACGTAGCCGTATTCCATCCCTTTGCCAATCTCAACAACATGGCTTCCAAATACTTGGCGTTCTTTTGATTCAATCATTGCTCTTCTCCTACTTCGTGATCTAGTGCCCATGTCGAGGCAATTGGTTGGGGGTTTGAATTCTTCAGGGCTTCGCGGTCAAAAATATCGACCACAATTCCTTCGTCTGTTTCTTTGATGTGGATGGCGAATCCTTTGATTTCAAAACAAGTCATTTCTGCACTCCTATGTAAACGCGGGGTAAATCAATCATCCATTCGTAGTTGTCCATGCCTGTCACTGGGTCAACTTTGTAAACATTCACGTTGTACCAATTGCTATCGTCATCATCGAGGCAATGAATGTTGAATGAATACTCTTTTGTGCCGTACCACCAGTCGCGGTCTTTGACAATCTCGTCTTTGTATTTGGCGATAAGGTCGTCTGCCGTCATCTGCAGTTCAAAGTCAGTCAGTTCTTTGGTTGTCATTCTTCGTTCTCCAGTGTTTCTAAAGATTCTGTGATGGTGTAGCCCTTGAGCATGGCTAACTGCTCTAAGGCAGGGAAACACGCCATATAGGTTTCTTCTTCGTCAAACTGGGCAACAATGTGCGCCCCTGCTTTGGCTTCAAAATAGACTGTAACTTTCATCTGCTGCTTACCCATTTTTTGGTTCATTCTTCGTCCTCCTCTGTTACTTCAATTCTTAAAACCCTACACCCCTCAAAAATCTCGACAAGCTCGTATTCGACTCCTGCCTTGTCCAGCGCCTCGTAAAGTTCTTGTGGTGTCATGTCACGTCCTTTTCAATCATGTCAATGTTGTCAATCTGCCTGTCGCCATATTCGTCAATGTCTTCTTCGTGATCAACATCTTCTATGTATTCGGAATTGGCAGGGTACCCATTGGTAAACAGCTCGATGGCTTCTTGTTCGCTATCAGCAAGGACTTTGGTGCGGTACAAGACTTCGCGCCTCCAGTAAACGATGTACTCGTTGGTCATTTGTTCGCTCCTTCGTCTGCGTGTCCCTGCTCGTAGATAGCTTCCAGAAAGGCGATCACATCTTCGATACAGTCGCCAATAGTGATCTCTGTGCCGTCATTGTCCTTCGGCTTATTCTTGATCTGTTTGGACAAGGCGCGTTTTATGTCGTACATATCGCAGATAGCCGAGGATGTATCGTTGAGGTTAAGGATCATTTGACTTTGCTCCATTTCTTGCGGGTTTTTCTGTACTTGGCTTTTTCAAAGTTATTGCAACACTCATAGGCGTTGAGATAGTCAGTAACCCCATGCCAGACTGTTTCCCCGATGGGGCTTTCGTCTAGCAGAAGTTGGCACGACTCATCATCGAATTCATAGCCAAGTTCTTTGGCGCATTCTTTGATCTGGTCGTATCGCATTCAATTGCTCCTTGCTTCGTGTCTGCCTCGGTTGAACAAGTGGATAGACCAGTAGCGTCTGTCTGGGCATTTGCATTCTTTGAGGTGGTCGTTGAGTTCTTGGCGCAGGGCTTTCGCCCTGTCACCCTTTGCCATCTCGTAGCGCCATCCGAGGGTGATGAGTTCGGACTCTGACTTAACGCTATTCATGACAACACCATGATGCTGAGAGAGAAGACTGCGAGGCAGACGAACATGGCGAGCAGAAAGTCGTATCCTGCTTGTGCGCGGTCTGTCCTGCGTTTGAGTTCGAATTCTTCGCGCAGGGTCAATGTGTGGCGGTAATACTTCATACGTCCTCCATTAAGGCAAGTTCAATTTTCTTGAGGGTTTCGGGTTTGATATTCAGCCAGTTGGACTGACCCAGTTCTGAGTACAGTTTGATCTTGATCTGCCCACAGTCCTGCGGTGGCAGGGGCAGGGCTTTGAGCAATTGGGCTTCCATGTATTTGTAGCGTTTATCGTCCATGGGTCAATCCTGTGTGATGTGGCAGACTGTGTTTCCGTTTGAATCACGGGCGGAATCGGGCAGGACTTCGAAGTACCTGTAGTACTTGGCGAGCTTCGCCAAAATGTCTGCCACTTCTTCGGGGTTGTCCTCAAAGGCGGCATTGTCGGTGTCGATGGTTATCGTTATCAAGGTTTCTCCTTTGTTGGTGGGTAATCCTCAAAGCCCCGCACGCGAGGCTTCAAGCATGACTCACGCATCGTCAAGCAAGTACTGACTGCGTTGGTTCCAGTCAGCCTGTTCTGCCATCTGTTCTTCGATGATGTGTGGGGCACTGTGTTCAGCGTCCTTGATTGAATCGGCAGTCCATCCTGTGTAGGACTCACCCTCTTTATCAAAGAAGAGTTCATACACTTGGGCGGACTGGTCAAACTGTGCCCAGATTTCGTAACTGCGGGATTTGTAAACTAGCTTCATGGTCATGCTCCTTAGAATGCACTGTTCTCAGCGTCAGCTTGTTGGTCGGAATAAATGTCTGCGAGTTGTTTCAGAGAAGTCCAAGCCTTCTCGTGTGTGACTGGCTTACCTTCGTGGTCAACGAAGAGGTCTGCGTAGTCCTGTGTACTCCAACACTCGACCATCGTGTCTGCTCCCTGCTCATAGTGGTCAATGCACCACTGCTTCATCGCTTCTATCTGGTCTTGCATCTCTGTTCTCCTTAGTAAATTAAACATGGGACTCCATTGTCATAAGTCATGTGTTATGTTGTCAAGTCTTTTTTTCATGTTTTATTAAAATATTTTTAGGTCGAATGTGCAGCTCTTTTTCGCGCGGTTTTGTAATGACAATTTCGGCAGCAGAGGTCAGGGCTCAATCCATGGGGCGAAGGACTGGCGGGACTGGATGGTTTGTCCAGCCGTTGCAAAGAATCGCGGGGTCTGCTATGTTCGGGATTCTTATTTCATACCCATGAAAACACCATGCCACAAAAGTTAACGCGCGCGCAGATTAAAGAAGGTCTGGATACTATCCCGATAGAAACACTGCTAAGTAGTGGAGAAGGCAAGAAGCCAAGACTGACCAGTAAGCAGAAGGCATTTGCTCACGCAATAGCATTAGGGGAAACAAAGGCAGAGGCTTATAGGATGAGCTACAAGAGGGACGCATCCAAGTCAACACTGTCCGCCCAACCATACATACTTGCAAAAGACCAAAGGATAGCCAAAGAGGTCGAAGCCTACAGACTGGCTTTAGAGGCAGAGAAACATCGAACCCCTGTTCAACTGAAGGCTTTGCTTGTGCAACAGCTTGTCCAGCACTCCCTTGATGAAGACTTCCCTCCTGCTCAACGCATGAAGGCTCTTCAGCTTATCGGTAACCTGTTCGAGGTCGGTGCCTTCCTTGAACGAAAAGAGAGTGTTGTCGTACATAAGAGTTCTGACATACGCACCAGACTGCTCGAACGACTGGGCAAGGTCAGCGATGTGCAAGCCAAGCAGGACGATGCACTCACATTGCTTGAAGAAATTGCGGGGGACGGCTCAGACAAAGGCGCTCTGGGCAGACCCACCGCACCCGTGGTCGCCCCTGACGGCGGTGTGCATGGGCATGACCTAACGCATACTGTTTCACTCATCCGAACAGATGAAAAATCCGAGGGGGTACCCCCTACAAAAAATCCAGACCAAGTCTTGGACTTTGATAAGCCATGACTACCCCTTGTGTTTTGGTACGCATTGGGCCGGGGGGTATATTTTTCTGATATTAACAGCTGTTAATATGAAACTTAACGAATTCTTACAATGAACAAAGAACCGATTAAGCAAACATTAGAGGCGTGTATAGGGGCTTGTATGACTGAGAAGCAGAGGACTGTGTTCCTTGTGATTGATGAGTACTGGAGGAACTTTGGTTATGGGCCTTCTATTGATGACATCATGTTTCATACTGGAGACAAGGGGCGCGGGAATGTTCATCGGGTGGTGAAGAAGCTGTGCGAGCTGGGGATCTGCCGCAGGGCAAAGAATTCGGCGCGTAGTGTGCGCCCGTCTTACTTACGATTGAGGAATCTGCCATGAAGTTCTCTGTGATACAGAACACGACAAAGAGCCAGAGGGAATTGGCTGGTGAGATGTGTGAAAGGGTGAAGGAGCTTTTGTACGAGTACGGTGATTTGGTTCCGTTAGCGTTGGCTATTGGGGTTTTGGAGATAGCTAAGCAAGATCTGATTAAGGAGCACGAATGAAATTTGTTAAGAAGCCTGTAGTGATTGAAGCCACACAATGGTTCAAACATGGCGATCATCCAGAAGTTTGGCAAAGCCATGAGCCTGGGTTTGGTGTTATACATACGCTAGAAGGCGACCATACTGTCACGCCCGGTGACTGGATTATTACTGGGGTGAAGGGGGAGCACTACCCATGCAAGCCTGACATCTTTGAGATGACGTATGAGCCATTCCCTGAAGATGAAGTTTTCATGGCGGCTCTTGGGCCTTGCGGAAAATGAATAAAAAACAACAACTGGAGATGCAAGAGGAGCGGGACCTGTTTGTCAGGAGGGTGATGTTTGCCCTTAACATGACGAAACAAGAAGCCGAAGACTCTGCGCAGAAGTTCTTTGCCCTGCCTTCTAACGAACAAGCTGCTTACCTTGATGACCTTGACGCATTAGAAGCCAGCCAACAACGAGAAGAAGCCTTTGACGATTTTATAAAGTTTGCCCACTCGATGTGGCCCGGGTTCATCGATGGTCGCCACCATAAAGTGATGGCTAAGAAGTTCGAAGAGATCGCCACAGGAAAGATCAAGCGCCTGATCATCAATATGCCACCTCGGCACACGAAGTCAGAGTTCGCCTCGTATATGCTGCCGGCCTGGTTTTTGGGACGGGACCCTAGTAAGAAGATCATCCAGTGTTCAAACACCGCCGAGCTGGCCGTGGGCTTTGGCCGTAAGGTGCGTAACTTGGTGGCCAGTGAGCCGTTCTCTAAGATATTCCCGAACGTAAACCTACGCTCCGACAGCAAAGCCGCTGGTCGTTGGTCTACAAATAAAAACGGAGAGTATTTCGCGATTGGTGTTGGTGGTACTGTGACTGGTAAGGGTGCTGACTTACTTATCATTGATGACCCACACTCTGAACAAGAAGCCGCCCTAGCCGCCGGTGACCCTTCTGTCTTTGATAAAGTCTACGAGTGGTACACCTCTGGACCGCGCCAGCGTTTGCAGCCAGGAGGAGCGATCATTGTCGTGATGACACGCTGGGCCAAGAGAGATCTGACTGGCCGGATCCTTCAGTCCTCGATAGAGAAAGACGGTAATGACGATTGGGAGGTAATTAACTTCCCTGCGATCTTGCCGTCAGGTAATCCCCTTTGGCCAGAGTTCTGGAGCCTTGACGAACTTAACGCTCTACAGTCTGAACTGCCTGCATCCAAGTGGAACGCCCAGTATCAACAGAGCCCTACGTCAGAGCAGGGCGCCATTGTTAAGCGGGAGTGGTGGAAAGAGTGGAAAGAAGAAGATCCACCGCGCTGTGAGTTTGTGATCCAGTCATGGGATACGGCGTTTACAAAGAACGAACGATCAGACTATTCTGCGTGTACAACGTGGGGTGTGTTTTATCTGAACGAAAACCAGAACGATGCCAACGTAATTCTCTTGGATGCGTTCAAGAGGCGCATGGAGTTTCCCGAGCTCAAGGAAAAAGCGTTCAACCACTACAAAGAGTGGGAGCCAGATGCGTTTATCGTTGAAGCCAAGGCGTCAGGAGCGCCACTTATTTATGAATTAAGGGCGATGGGAATACCTGTTCAAGAGTTTACGCCAAGCAGGGGTAATGATAAGATGGTGAGGATCAATTCTGTATCTGATTTGTTTGCCAGTGGTAAGGTTTGGGCACCAGCTACGCGCTGGGCTGACGAGTTGATGGAAGAAATGGCTGCGTTCCCGAACTCAGACCACGATGACTTAGTTGACTCAGCCACACAAGCTCTGATAAGGTTCAGAAAAGGCGGGTTTATACGCTTGCAGACTGACGAAGAAGACGAAATTCGCTCGTTCAGACGCAAGGTTTCTTACTACTAAGGATAGATATGTCCATTGAAAAATCACTTTACGCCGCACCAGAGGGAATTGAAGCCCTCATACCCGAATCAGAAGACGATGGCGACATCGAAATTGAGATTGTTGACCCAGAGGAAGTCACGATTAACATGGATGGGATGGAAATCACCATTGATGGCGGTGAAGAAGATGACTTTGACGCTAACTTAGTTGACTATCTTGACGAAAGTACAGTCACAACCATCGTTACTGACCTTGTTGGCGACTATGACGATGACGTTAACTCCCGCAAAGACTGGATGCAGACCTATGTAGACGGTTTAGAGCTGCTGGGCATGAAGATTGAAGAGAGAGCAGACCCTTGGATTGGTGCTTGCGGTGTTTACCACCCACTTTTGTCAGAAGCTCTGGTGAAATTCCAAGCCGAAATTATGATGAGCACGTTCCCAGCTGCTGGGCCGGTGAAGACTCAGATCATTGGTAAAGAAACACAGGAGAAAAAGGACGCCGCCACCCGTGTTCAGGATGATATGAACTATCAACTGACCGATGTGATGACAGAGTTCCGCCCAGAGCACGAAAGAATGGTCTGGGGTCTTGGTTTATCCGGTAATGCTTTTAAGAAAGTCTACTTTGATCCAAGTTTTGACAGACAAACATCCATATTCGTCCCGGCTGAAGATTTGGTTGTCCCTTACGGCGCGTCCAACATTCAAACGTCCCCTCGCGTTACGCACGTTATGCGAAAGACGGAGAACGAGCTTCGCAAATTACAGGTCGCAGGATTTTATGCCGACATTGATTTGGGAGAGCCCAACAATACGCTGGATGAAGTAGAGAAAAAGATTGCCGAGAAGATGGGTTTCCGCGCTTTGTCGGATGACCGCTTCAAACTTCTTGAAATGAACGTAGATCTAGACCTGCCAGGCTATGAGCACACCGATGAAGACGGCGAACCCACTGGTATTGCACTTCCCTACGTTGTGACCATTGAACATGGCAGCATGAAGTGTCTGGCCATCCGCAGAAACTGGAAGAAAGGCGACAAACTCCACGCCAAGCGCCAGCATTACGTTCACTATGGCTACGTTCCAGGCTTTGGCTTCTACTGCTTTGGTTTGATTCACTTGGTTGGCGCGTTTGCCAAGTCTGGTACTTCAATCCTGCGCCAGCTGGTGGACGCTGGTACGCTGGCCAACTTGCCCGGCGGCTTTAAGACCCGTGGCTTGCGCGTTAAGGGTGACGATACACCTATCGGCCCAGCAGAGTGGCGCGATGTGGACGTTCCAAGCGGAACTATTGCCGATAACATCATGGCTCTCCCATACAAAGAGCCGTCACAAGTATTGGCTGCACTGCTTGATAAGATTGTTGACGAAGGCCGCAAGTTTGCGTCTGCCGCTGACATCCAAGTTGCCGATATGTCTGCCAATTCACCAGTGGGCACAACACTGGCGATCCTTGAGCGTTCATTGAAGGTGATGACTGCGGTTCAAGCGCGTATTCACTACTCATTCAAACAAGAGCTGGCACTGCTGCGCGACATCATCCGCGACTACACGCCTGCTGAATACTCTTACGAACCCGAAGAGGGATCACGCAAAGCCAAGCGCTCTGACTACGACTTGGTTGATGTTATCCCTGTTAGCGATCCCAATGCGGCCACGATGGCCCAGAAGATTGTTCAGTATCAGGCCGTGATCCAGCTGGCTCAACAGGCTCCGCAGATCTATGACTTGCCACAGCTGCACCGCCAGATGCTGGATGTGCTGGGTATCAAGAATGCACAGAAGCTGGTGCCGTTGCCTGATGACGAGACACCCAAAGACCCAGTCAGCGAGAACATGGCTGCACTGAAGGGCGAGCCAATGAAGGCGTTTATCTACCAAGATCAACAAGCTCACATTGCTACGCACCAGACGTTCATGCAAGACCCATTGATCATGAAGACTATTGGCCAGAACCCACAGGCCAACATGATCATGGCCTCGATGCAGGCACACATTGCCGAACACTTGGGCTTCTACTACCGTCAGTTGATTGAGAAGCAAATGGGTGTGCCATTGCCAGGCCCAGAAGAGAAGTTGCCAGAAGATGTCGAGTTGCAGCTGTCGCAGCTTATTGCACAAGCAAGCGCCCAGTTGTTACAAGCCAACCAAGCACAGGCCCAGCAGCAGCAAGCGGCGGCATTGCAACAAGATCCCCTTATCCAGATGCAACAGCAAGAGCTGGCGCTTAAGGGACAAGAGGTTCAGCGTAAGGCTCAGAAGGATGCGACTGACGCCCAGCTAAAACAATCGCAGCAGCAGATTGAGCGCGAGCGAATCATGACCCAGAAGGAGATTGATATGGCGCGCCTGCAGGCTACGATACAGAAAGATCAGCAGGATTTGGCTCAAGAAGCACAGGCCGAGAAGAACAAACTCTTGGCTGAAATGATGAGGAGCAAACAATGATCGACAAGTATCTGAAACTTCTATCGTCAAAGATAGATGACAAAGTGTCCCAACTCCAAATGTCAATAGCCGATGGTAAGGCTGAAGATTATGCGGAGTACAAGAAGATGTGCGGAGAGGTTAAAGGTCTACTCACTGCACGTTTATACATCATAGACCTACAAGAAAGAGTTATCAACGATGACGATGACGAGTGAGATTTCCAATCTCGACATAACCAAGGCCGTGGATTTATCCAAGATCTTGAACACAAAACCAGAGGAGAAGGCTAAACAACTTCCCCGCCCATCTGGTTACAGAATTCTTTGTGCTATCCCAGAGATAGAGAAGGAATACGGAGAGTCCGGACTCATTAAAGCGGAAGAGACGATCATGGTTGAGGAAACCCTGACTACTGTGTTGTTCGTAGTAGACATGGGCCCAGATTGCTACAAGGACGAGAGCCGATTCCCATCGGGCCCGTACTGCAAGAAGGGTGACTTTATCTTGATCAGGCCCAACTCAGGAACGCGACTGGTCATTCACGGCAAAGAATTCCGTGTGATCAATGACGATTCTGTCGAGGGTGTAGTAGACGATCCACGTGGCATCCGCCGCAAATAAGGAACGACAATGAGCGAATTTAAATTCCCCGATGAACAGGATGACGTAAAGGTCACCACAGAAGACGATCAAACTGATGAACAAATCATCATTGACGTAGAAGACAACACACCCGTAGAGGACCGTAACAAGCCCCCTATGGACGAGAAAGTCAAAGAGGATCTCTACAACGATGAGCTCGAAGACTATTCCACCAAGGTTAAGAAAAAGCTAATCCAGATGAAGCGTCTGGCTCACGAAGAACGCCGTGAGAAAGAAAACGCTTTGCGCGAGCAACAAGAGGCTATTGCTTTTGCTCAGAAGATGATGCAGGAGAACCAGCGTCTTAAGTCCAACCTGAATAACAGCGAGAAGAACGTACTGGCTACGGTTCAGAAAGCTGTGGCCATGGAGTTGGAGTCGGCCAAGCGCGCATACCGTGAAGCTTATGACTCTGGTGACACCGATAAGGTGATGGATGCACAGGAAAAGCTGACGCAAGCCACACTAAAAGCGGAAAAAGTAAAGAATTTCCGTCCTCCCGCTTTACAAGAGGAAGAAACTCCTGTACAAATAGCACCACAACCGGTACCACAGTATCGTCCAGACCCCAGTGCGCAAGCCTGGCAGCAGGAAAATCCGTGGTTCGGAGAAGATGAAGAGATGACCAGCTTGGCTTTGGGACTTCATGAAAGGCTCAAGCGCGAAGGTGTTCAGGTTTCATCACAAGAGTATTATCGAAAGATAGACGCAACAATCCGCAAGCGTTTCCCCGAAAAATTCGAGGGAGAAGCGGAACAAACTGAGCGCCCAGTCGCTCGCAAAAGCTCGGTGGTAGCACCGGCTACACGGTCAACAGCACCTAAGAGGGTTCGTTTGAATCCATCTGAGTTGAACTTGGCCAAAAAACTTAATTTAACGCCCGAGCAATATGCCAAGGCGAAACTTGAAATGGAGGCCTGAAAATGGCTGAAAACAGAAAACCGCGTGAACTTGAAGATAGATTGATGGCTGAACGTCCTAAACAGTGGCAGCAAGCTGAACTTCTACCTGAACCAGACAAGCACCCGGACTATGCTTATCGTTGGATTCGTGTTGCTAATTTGAATGCAGCTGACCCTCGTAACCTTTCAAGCAAATTGCGCGAAGGCTGGGAGCCAGTCACATTGGAAGAGCAGCCAAAATTTAGACTGTTAGCTGATCCCAATAGTCGATACAAAGACAATATTGAGATTGGCGGGTTGTTACTCTGTAAGACTCCGAAAGAGTTTGTGGAACAGCGCAATGCGCACTTTAACAAGTTGACACACTCTCAGACGGAAGCTGTAGACAACAGCCTCATGCGTCAGAGCGATCCGAGAATGCCTCTCTTCCGAGAGAACAAATCCTCGTCTAGCTTTGGCAAAGGTGCTTAAATTTTTTTAGGAGTCTTAAATGGCATTCCCTACCGTTTCTAAGACGTATGGCCTGAAGCCAATCAATCGATTGGATGGCTTGCCTTACGCCGGAGCGATCCGTCAAATCCCCATTGCAGCTGCTTACGCTACTGCAATTTTGAACGGCGATACAGTGGCTGTTGATACCAACGGTTATTTGATCGCTAACACCACATCTAACTCTGGCGACAGCGTTGGCGTGTTGGTTGGTTGCGCGTACACTAACTCTTCAGGTCAGCCTGTTCAGGGTCAGTTCTACCCAGCAGCTACATCAACATCAACAGCTTTGGCTTTTGGTTATGTTGTGGATGATCCCAATGCGGTCTTCAAGGTTGTGGCCAGCAGCGGTCAAACAACTGTGCCTACGGCTTTCAGCCGCGCACTGGTTGGTGCCAACGTTGCTTTGTCTATCAACACTGGTAGCACCATCACTGGTGATTCGTACTATGGTATTGACGGTGCATCCGCCGGTACTACAGCTACCCTTCCCATCCGTGTGGTTGATGTTGTGCCCGATACTGCAACTGGCCCTGCCAATGCAACTGCCACGACTTACTACGAATTCTTGGTCAAGTTCAACTTGCACCAATACAACGACACCACTGGTGTTTAAGGAGTAAATAATGGCTATTTCACGCGCACAACTGCTTAAAGAGTTGCTCCCAGGTTTGAACGCATTGTTCGGTCTGCAATACGCAACTTACGATCAAGAGCACAAAGAGATCTACGAAACTGAGACATCAGAGCGTAGCTTCGAAGAAGAGACTAAACTCTCTGGCTTCTCTGCAGCACCAGTCAAGAACGAGGGCTCTGCCATCGCTTATGACAATGCACAGGAAGCATGGACTGCTCGATACAACCACGAAACCATTGCTTTGGGCTTCAGCTTGACTGAAGAGGCTATCGAAGATAACTTGTATGACTCTTTGTCTGCACGTTACACG
>Ga0181352_1000444_pt1 | contig 17719 bp, 22 predicted proteins | sample Fa13VDMLBSN_FD_130103 | JGI IMG/M metagenome (GOLD analysis project Ga0181352, IMG submission 130103) | Freshwater viral communities from Lake Michigan, USA - Fa13.VD.MLB.S.N | ecosystem: Environmental > Aquatic > Freshwater > Lake | place: USA: Michigan | collected 2013-09-23 | reverse complement strand
ACTCCGACACCGTGAGCATCAACGAACTCGGGTTCGTCGTCTCGATCCCCAACGAGGGGCGCTCGATCGACACCCAGCGCATCCCGATCAAGCTTCGGCAGGCGGCCAAGAACGGCCTCCAGACGATCCTTGCGGAGCGCATGTCGCAGAGCTTCTTCTACCATGTCTGCGGCTACACGCCGATCAACGCCTCGGGCGGCAAGTACAACGCCCACAACACCGTCACCGCCCCGACCTCCGGCCGCCATGTCTGGCGCGCTGCGGGCGCTGCGGAGAGCAACACGGCGGACGAGAACATCGAGTCCGACGACGTGATGACCCTCAACATGATCGACCACATGCGCGAGTTGGCGGAAACCGCTACCTCGCCCCTGCGCCCGATCAACATCGAGGGCAATTATGAGGCCGGCGGCACGGACATCAGCGGCGGTCGCTATGTCATGTACCTCCACCCCTACCAGGTCACCGATCTTCGCACCTCGACGGATACCGGCCAGTGGCTGGACATCCAGAAGGCGTCGATGATGGGCGGCCAGACGAGCAAGAACCCGATCTATTCGGACGCGCTCGGCGAGTACAACAACGTCATCCTCAAGAAGGCCAACCACATCACCCAGGGCGTCAATTCGTCCTCGGGTGCGGCTATCTCGACGGTGCGTCGCGCGGTGCTCCTCGGCGCCCAGGCGGTCTCGCTCGCCTACGGCAAGGATGGTGGCCCGACCACCTACAACTGGAACGAAGAGCTTCTGGATCACAAGCGCATCCTTGAAGTCTCGACGTTCTGCATCTGGGGCATGGTCAAGAACGTGTTCGACAGCGCCGACTTCGGCGTGATCGTCGGCTCGACCTACGCCGCCGCCCACACCACCGGCTAAGGAGAACCTGAACCATGCCCACGAACACCGCAGGCGGGAAGGGGATCATCAACTCCGACCGCAACGGACCCAACGTCCTCAGGGCCGTCGTCCGGTACTCCGACTGGGTCGGCACCAACAACGACCGGAAGGTGATCGGCTATCTGCCGCCCTACTCGGTCGTTGTCGGCTCCCAGAGCCATGTGGTCGTCAAGACCGCGTTCAACGACACCACTGGCGACGATCTCGACATCGGTGTGACGGGGACGGACGACGACCTCTTCGCGTCGGCGCTCGACCTCAACACCGGCTCGGGCGTGCTCCTCACGCTGGACGATCTGGCGGACGCCAATCGCTACAGCGCGGACACCCGCGAGATCACTGCCAACTTCACCACTGCCCCGACCGGAGACGGCACCACGGGCGAGTGCTGGATCTACATCGGCTACTACATCGCCGCGTAGCGCCTCGGGGGCGGGCTTCGGCTCGCCCCCTTTCCTTTTGGCATGACGGCTGAGGCCGTGACCCCCATGGAGATTTGGTTATGCCCACCCCTACCGGGACTGTGAAGCAGTTCAAGCGCCAGCGCGTGCAGATGTCGAGCCTCGAACCGTTCGAGGCCGTGAGCGTCCGCTGCGTCGCCCATACCGGCGGCATCCCCGCCACCCAGACCACGGACGGCACCGACACGACGCCGGCTGTCACCGAGACCTACATCGCCGAGGTGTTCATCCCCTGCCGCTCCACCGTGACCGGCATCGCATTCCTGAACGGGTCGGCGGTTGCCGGCAACCTCACCGGCATCCTCTACAACAAGGATGGCGTTGTGGTGGCATCCACGGCCTCGACGGCGGCCTCCGGCACCGACGCCTATCAGTCGATCGCCCTGAGCACGCCCTATGTCGCGGAAGGCCCGGCGACCTACTATGTCGGCCTCCAGTGCTCCTCGACCTCGCAGCGCCTGAACACCCACATCCTTGGCCGCTTCGGCGCGTCGAAGAAGACCGGCGAGACGTATGGCACCGCCACGACCATCACCCCGCCGACGACGTTCACGACGGCCCAAGGGCCGATCGCGAGCCTCTACTAGGACTGAGGCCGGGCCATGACGACGCTATCGATTCTCAAGAGCACGATCGCCGACGACTTGGCCCGGCCCGACCTCACGTCGCAGATCAGCGCGGCCATCACCCAGGCGATTTCCTTCTACCAGGAGGAACGCCTTTTCTGGATGGAGACGCGGAGCAGCACGTTTGCGACCGTGGCAGCCCAGAGCGCCTACACCTCTTCCGACAGCACCAGCATCCCCCTCTGGATCAAGATTGACGACCTGTTCATCGAGGACAGCGACAGCCAGCGCTATGGGCCTCTCTGCCGCCTTGACCAGAGCGAGATGGAGCAGTTGCTCGACACGAGCGCATCGTCGGGCAGGCCGGATAGCTGGTCGCTCTACAACGACACGATGTACTTCCACCCCATCCCGGATGCCGTCTACACGGTGCGCCCGATGGGGCAGGCCCTCGTTGCCGAGCCGTCGTCCGACAGCGAGCCGAATAACCCCTGGCTCACGAAAGGCTTCGAGTTACTGCGCTCCGCTGCCAAGGGCTACATCTTCCTCCACACCATGAAAGACCCGGATCAGGCGTCGTTCATGGCGATCGCGGCGGAACGTGAATTGGGCCGGCTCCGCCGCGACACGTCGAAGCGCACGGCCACCGGCCAGATCAGGCCGACCCAGTGGTAAACTTCCCCGCCTGGCGTCCCGATGCGTACAGCCTCGGCACGGGCTTTGCGCGCGACGTGACGGGCGTTCTCCCCGGGGCTGGGGGTTGGACGCCATGGGCGGCGCTTGAGGCCCTGTCGGCGGCTGTGGCGGCCCCAGTGAGGGGTGCATTCATCGCCCGGACCAGCGCCGGGGCGGCAACCATCTTCGCGGGCACGGCGACGGCGCTCTACAAGTATGCATCCGCCTCCTCATGGGAGGATGTGACGCGGACAAGCGGCGGCGCTTACGGCCTGACAACGGACAATTCTTGGTCGTTCGACCAGTTTGGCGACGTGGTCATTGCGACGAACGGAGTGGACGCGCCGCAGGCATTCACGCTGGCATCATCGACGGACTTCGCGGCCCTGTCGGGATCGCCCCCGGTGGCAAAGTTCGTCAAGGTCGTGGGCGATCATGTCTGGCTCTTGGGCTTGACCGGCTCGGCGCTGGGGCCTTCGGGGCTGTTCCCGACTGGCCTCAACCAGCTCGCATGGTCCGGCTTCCGCGACTTGACGTACTGGACGCTAGGCGAGAAGAGCACCGGCTTTGCGTCGTTCCCCTCGGGCGGCTTCGTTCAGGGGTGCACGACGCAGATTGCCGGCCTCGTGTTCCTCGAAAGGGCCATCTGGCGCTTCGTCGCCGACCAGATCAAGGTGTTCGACTTCGCCCCGATACAGGAAGAGCAAGGCACCCCTTCGCCCCAATCCATCGTCCAGCACGAGGGGGATGCGTACTTCTACGGGACGGACGGGTTCTGCGCGATTGGCAGCCAGGGCGTGCGCCAGATCGGCAACGAGTGGGTCAACAACTGGTTTCTGGAGCAAGTGAACCAGTCCCGCTTCAAGCAGGTGATCGGGGCGCTCGACCCGGTGAAGATGCGGGTGTTCTGGATTTACCTCGACAGCACCAATTCTAGTTCCTACACCCACAACGGCATCCTCTGCTTCGACATGCTCAACCAGGAGCGGCCCTGGAGCAAAGCCGATATCCAGTGCGAGTACATCTTCTCGGGCACGACGCCCGGTGCGACGCTCTCCGACCTTGCCTCGCTCTATACCGACCTCTCAGGCGTTCCCTACGCCATCGGCTCGGATGCGTGGCTTGGCGGCGCTCCCCGGCTGGCAGCGTTCGATAGCGCCAACAAGATGGCGTTCTTCACGGGCAACGGCGTCGAGGCGACGGCCCAGACGGCGGAGTTCCAGCCCATCCCCGGCCAGCGGTTCTATGTGAACGGCTTCCGGCTCGTGGGCGATGCGAGTGCGGCGACGGGCAGGGTGCACGTCAAGGAGCGCCCGCAGGACACGTTGACGGCGGGGGCCTCGGCGAGCCTCACGGCACAGGGGCTTATCCCGGTGCGGTCGAGCGGCAAGATACTGATGTGCGAGGCGACGGTGCCGGCGGGGGAGACTTGGGGCTTCCTGTCGGGCGTCGAGTTTGAAGAGGGCGACATTCGCCCCGATGGGCGGCGCTGATGGCATCGCTCGACCCGAACCTTCCGGCAGAGACGACGCTTGCGATCCTCACGAACGGGAGCGCGACGGATGTCTACACGGTGACGGCCGAGGAAGTCGTGCGGCTGCTCGGCGTGATCGTGACGGACTCGACGGGGAGCGTCGCAACGGCGGCAACGGTGGCGCTCCGGCGCAATTCGACCAACTACGTCCTCGCCTCGACGGGCATTGCCCTGCCGAGCGCGACCGAAAACCTTGAGATCGTGTGCGAGCCGACCATCCGCATGATCCGGGGCGATTCCATCCGCGTGACGGGGGCCAACGGGCACCACGTCTTTGTCACCGTGTCCCCGGTGCGCAGCGGCACCACCGCGCAGAAATAGGACCGAACGATGCCCCCGACAGCCCTGAACGAGTCCGCTTGGTCTACCACGCCGGCCAGCAACGACGGCGCTGACTCGACCATCGGCACGATTGCCAACACGTCCAGCCCGACGAGCGTTGACGATTGGGTCAGGGGTCAGATGGCGGCCCGTGCCAAGGCGCGGCTCGACCAGGGCGGGGGCCTCGTTGCCGGCGGCACCAGCACGGCTCTCACGGTCACCACGAACCAGTCCCTGTCGGCCTCCCATATCGCCAACGGGCTTCGCCTGTGTGTGCGGACGGCGAGCGCCGCGACGGGGGCGGCGACGATTGCCGTGGATGGTCTGACGGCGGTCGATATCAAGACGAATGCAGTGGCGGCGGTGGCCTCTGGCGATTGGGCGTCGGGTGCCATCCTCGATCTGGTCTACTCCTCGACGGCATCGGCCTTCATTGCCGAGAACATCGGCCCGGCGACTGGGTTCAGCATTTCATCGATCACGACGGAAACGGCCCTCGACCACGCCGCCGACTTCGTGCCGGTCTATGACACGAGCGCCACGGCCAACAGGAAGTTCCTGCCGCGCTACTTCGCCCCCTCGGTGCGGGCTTCGGGGCGCGTCCACAAGAACGGCACATCTCAGACCGGCATTGCAGCCGGCGCGACTCTCGTCACATGGTCGACGGAAGTTTCCGATGTGGGTGGGTACTTCGCATCGAACAGCCTCACCCCGCCCGCAGGGACCGTTTTCCTGAACTCCAAACTTGCCGGGTCTTCTCTTACGGCTGGGTCTATATTCGGCGTGAAAGTGTACAAGAACGGCGTTGAACTAGTGGAGGGAACTTCTGTTATAGTCCCGAGCGGGTCTACAAGTGGTTCGGTTTCCGCGTCACTAATAGACCAATGTAACGGGACGGACTATTACGAGATTTTTGTGGTATCCGACGACGCATCGTTCTCCGTTTCCGGGAGTTCCAGCAGCTCGTATCTCCAGTGGTCGATGATCTAGAGGACTATATCCCCCGCATCGATCTTCGCCTTGTTGGCTAGGATGGCGATCTCGACTACGTTCGCCCCGAACGTCGCAGACAGAATACCAGTACCCGGGTCGTAAGAGGCGGCCCCTCCCTCAACGACGATCCTGTCCTTCTTCGGGTCGAAGTCTGCGATCGTGTCGAAGCCGGGATTGTAGCGGAAGCCGATGTCAAATTTGAAGGTGTCGCGGCCCTTGCCGCCATTGAGCAGGTCGTTGCCTTCGCCGCCGTTCAGCGTGTCGTTCCCGCGACCGCCATAGAGCGCGTCATCGGCATTCCCGCCCGAGAGAATGTCCGCGCCGCGTCCACCCCAGAAGACGACCGGGAGCGGGAACCCGCGGTCATCCTGAAGACTGAACAGCGTGTCGTCGCCGCGTAGCCCGTACATCCGGGTTTCGAGGCCCTGGTGCTGGTTGGCGTCGTCGGTTCCGATGAACACCTTGAAAGTGTCCGGGGGCAGAAGGGCCATCGCTTCCTCCAAGGGTTGAATCCTTCAAGTGACCCTACACGGACTCGCCCGCAAGGGGAACAAACCGGGAAATGACGATTATCTTAGACCGGGTGCCGCTCGAACTGGTTCCCACCTTCTGGCCGCACGTCCTGCCCCACATCGCCCGCGCCATCAATGCGGTAACGACCTCAGAAACCCCCGAAGGCATCCTCTCCGAACTGCTCGCCGACCGTAACGGCCTCTGGGTCATCATGGAGGCGGATAGCCCGCTGCCGTTCCTCGGCGCGGCTGTCACCTGCATGCGCCAGACCAACAACGGCACCGTCTCCGAAATCCGCTACCTCGCCGGCCGGCAGGGTGCGCGCTGGATACGGCAATGCCTCCGTGAGTTTGAGGACATCAGCAAGGCGAGCGGGGCGGACCTGCTTCACATCGAGGGCCGGCGCGGATGGCGCCGCTTCCTCCCCGACTATCGCGAAATCAGAACTGTGATCGAGAAGAGGCTCTAGCCATGGGCAAAAACGACACCCAGCAGCAGAAGTCTACGTCCGGCCCGTGGCCGGCAGCGCAGCCCTACCTGAAGGACGCGCTCAAGATGGGCGACAAGCTCCTCGACAACAAGAAGGGCTTCAACGCCTACCCGGGTCAGGGCTGGGTGCCGTTCTCCAGCGAGACGAACAATGCCCTCGGCTCGATTTCGAGCATGGCGAGCCAGCCAAACCAGTTCTACGGCGGCGCGTCGGGCTTCACGAAGGGCCTTCTCGGCGGCGACTACAACCTCGACCAGTCGGGCTATCAGGCGCTCCAGGGCGGCGGGCCGACCACCGAGGGCGATTACCGCGCCATGCTCGACGGCGAGAATGATGCGTATGCACAGGCCCGTCAGAACACCGCCAACAGCCTCGGCGACCAGATCCAGCGCCAGTTTGGCGGGGCCTCCTATGGCGGCGTCCAGAACGCCGACTACCTCACCAAGGGCGTGGGCAACGTCCTGACCCAGATGGATTCGGACAACTACTACCAGCGGCAGAACCTGAAACAGGGACTGCTCGACCGGGTGACGGGCGTCCAGCAACAGGGCTTCGACAACCAGCGCGGCCTTCTGGGCGACATGTCGAACCTGAGCCAGCAGGACATCAACAACCGCATGGGCGGCATTGGCGTCATGGATCAGGTCTACAACAGCCAGTACCTGCCGGCGCAGATGATGGCGGGGGTCGGCGCGGCCAAGGAGGCGAAGGCCGGCGAGGAACTGCAATGGAACTTGGACAAGTTCAATATTCAGGACAACGCGGGCTGGAATAGGCTGGCGCAGGCGTTCGGCATCTTCTCCGGCAGCGGCCAACAGGGCAACCAGACGCAGACGAGCGTCAGCCAGCCGACAGACATCTGGTCAAAGCTCATGGGCGGCGGCCTCCTTGCCTCGCAGGCGTTGTAGCCCATGGCCGAAGTCGTATCCATCCGCGGCGAGCCCATCGCGCCGGCTGGCGTCCCCGTCGAGGAAGTCGTCGCACTCGCGCGAGAAATCCTTGAGCGCGCCGAGGCGGGGGCCATCCGGGGGCTTACGATCTGCATCGCGCATTCCGACGACACGTTCCAGGGCCGGTGTGCGGGAGCGATTTCGAGTTACGGGATGCTCGGCGTGGCCGCGAACCAGTTCCACATGCTAAACGTCAAGTGTGCGGAGGACGATTGATGCCCGGCCTTCTCAACTCGCAGCGCGGCGGCCTTCTCGGCGGCGGGTACAATCCCATCCGCCAGATCGCACAGGGCGGCTCTCCGGGGCAGGGGGGTGGCATGTCCATGATGTCGATGGGCGGCGGCATGGGCGACCCCAACCAGTACGGCACCGACGCATGGGCGCTTCAGGGCGGCGGCCCGGGCGCTTTGTTCTTCCGCGAGCTCATGCGCGGCATGAGCGGCAAGAACCCGCTGTCGATCCTCGACCCTGCGAAGGCGGGGAAGTTCTTCAGTGACGACACTATCGGCATTCTCCGCCCCGAGTTCCAGCAGGGCTACAAGAAGGCGGGGAAGTGACACATGGCGGGGCTGCTCAACCAGAACCCTTACGGTCGTGGTTTGCTCAATCAGCCGCTGACGTTCTCGGCCATGTACCCGCCGAGCGTCGTGAACGCGCAGAACCCGCTGCCGTCGTACTCGCATCTCGGCAAGCCCATGCCGCCTGACATGGCCCCGACGCAGATCGTCAAGGGCATCCTCGGCGGAATGGGCAGCCTCGCCATGCAGGCGAATGAGGCCATGCCGTGGGGCGGTAACAACCCGCAGGCCATCGGCTACGACCCGCAGGCGGGAACGATAGACCCGAGCGTGATGGTGCCGTTTGCGACGGACGTTGCGGGGATGGCGACGACGGGGAGCCTTGCTGCCCCTGCGGTTGGGAATGGGCTGGGCATGGGCATCCGCGCCTATCACGGTTCCCCGCACGACTTCGACCGTTTCAGCATGGACAAGATCGGGACGGGGGAGGGGAACCAGACATACGGACATGGCCTCTACTTCGCCGAGAATGAAGGCGTGGCTAAAACGTATAGGGATATTCTCGGGTACAAGCACACGGACGGAGCCGCGCAGCACGCATGGGACAATCCGCAGGCCGCGGCAGGGTACTGGCTTCGGTTCTATGGCGGCGACAAGGCGAAGGCACGCGAGTATTTTGAAAGCCTCAAGCGGTCGGAACAGCGTTGGCTCGGCACTAAGCGGGGCAGCGACGCCGAGGCGAACATTCGGCTGGCGGATGGATCAATTGCAGCGCTCGACGCTGGGACAGACATAGGACCGCCGAATCCCGGGAAGATGTACGAAGTAGACATCAACGCATCCCCCGACGAGTTTCTTGACTATGGCGCCCCGCTCGATCGTCAGAGCCCCAAGGTCAAGCAGGTTCTTGAAGGGCTCGGGGTAAAGATCGGCAGGCGCGACCCCCGCAGCGGCGGCGACATGCTGGGCGAGTTCGGCGACGACCCGGCGGCGGCATCGCAGGCACTCCGGGATGCCGGCATCAAGGGCATCCGCTACGAGGATGCCGGCTCTCGGTTTAACCCGGATGATGTGCGGCGGGAACTGGCGAGCCTTGAGGAAAGTTTGGGATCGGTGCGTCGCAGTATCGTGCCCGACCCTGTGGCCGTGCAGAACCTTGAGCGCCAGATCGGTGCGTTGAAGCAGAAGCTGGCACAACCGCAGACCGCAAATCTCGTGGTCTTCGATGACAGCCTTATCGACATCCTGAAGAAATACGGCATTGCCGGCCTGACCGCTGGCGGTGCTGGCGCGGCCATGCTCGGCGGCTCTCAGGACGCATCGGCGGCCCCGGCTTCCTACTCTACCGGCGGCAGATTCTAGAGGACGACACGATGGCGCTTTCCCAGAACCTCTTCGGCGGCCAGCAACCGGGCATGCAGCCCGCAGCGCCCCCGCTGCCCCGCGTGCCTTGGGGACAGAACCCCCTCGTGACGACGGCAGCCCTGTCCCTTCTCGGCGGTCGCCGCCTCAACAAAAACAAAACCAACGTTGCGGCTACGGCAGGGCAGGGCATGGCGGCTAAGACGGGGCTCCAGTCCTTCATGCTTGCCCAGCAGGAAAAGCAGGCGGCGAAGGCCGAAGCCGACGCGCGCAAGCAGCAAATGAATGAGGTGATGAAGGCGTGGCCGGGGCTCTCCCCCGAGCAGCGCGCTTTATTCTCCGCCCAGCCCGAACTCTTCGGCCAGTACGCGCTGAAAAGCATGGGCGGCGCGGGCGCCAACAAGTACGGGCTCACCCCCGTTCCCGGTGTTGACGCTCAGGGCAACCCCGTTCTTCTCCAGATGGGAGAGGATGGGATTGCTACGCAAGCGCAACTCCCCGATGGCGTTACGGTGTCAAAGGCCCCGATCAAACTGGACGCCGGCACCCATTATGTGCTTCTCGACCCGATCACCCGCCAGAACATCGGGACGATCCCGAAGGACGTTGCCGGCACGCAATCGGCAGAGGTGCAAGGCACGAAGCAGGGTGAAGCCCGCGCCAACCTGCCGCTTGTCGAAGCGACGGCCGATCGGATGGTGCGCACGATTGACGACGCGCTTAACGACCCGGCCCTCTCGCGTGTGACTGGCCCGTTGCAGTCGTGGCTCCCGAATGTCACCGGGGAGGCGAACCGTGCGCAATCCCGCCTTGACCAGATCCTCGGCGGTACGTTCCTCCAGGCGTTCAACGATCTTCGCGGCGGTGGTGCCATCACCGAGAGGGAAGGCGAGAAGGCGACCGATGCCTATAACCGCCTGACCTCGACGGGAATGACCGATGCGGATTACCGCAAGGCGCTTGTTGAGTTCCGCACCGAAGTCCTGAAACTGGTTGAAGTGGCCCGCAGCAAGGCGTCGGCTCCAGGCCAGACGGCCCCCATCCCGGCTTCGGAGTATTTCAACCAATGACCGTCATCACCATGCCTGACGGGACTGCGGTCGATTTCGGAGACATGCCGCCCGACCAGATCAAGGCGCTGATCGCCAAGAAATTTCCCGACGTGGCGCGTCCCGCCCCCTCGGCGGAACAGCCGGCGACTGAGCAACCTTATAGCGGCCAGATACTGCCGTTCTCCAAGGACGCGCAGGGCAACGTCTCGTTTGACATTCATGCGGGGCTTCCCGGCATGATCACTCGGGGCGCTGAGTTGCTTCGGCAGGGCGCCCCCGATGCGCGAAGCGACGAAGGCATTGGCGCGCTCACCGACGCCGCCATGGTGGCATCGCCCGTGTCTGCCGGCGCCCGTGGTGGGCTGGGTTGGGCTGGCGCCCCTGCCAAGCGTGTCCCGGTCAAGCCGCCTGTCCCGACATCCGACGAACTGCTTTCGACCGGATCGTTCGGTTTCGACATGGCGCGGCAGATGGACGTCCGCTATAATCCCGCTGATGTCCAAAACATGGCAATGAAGTTGCAGTCGCAACTGTTCAAGGCCGGATTCCGGGAGAGCAACGCCCCTGAAGTTTTTAGCGAGATCAAGAACATCCTCCGCCCTGTCGAGCCGGGAGCGTTCGCGTCAATTGACGACCTCCACGCCATCCGAATGGCCCTCGGGAAGGCAGCCCAGAACTTCAATAACCCGCGCGAGCAATCGGCGGCGGTGGACGCTATTCGCGCCCTCGACAAGTTCATTACGAACCCTGATCAGAAGGCTGTTATGGCTGGACCCGCTGCCGCCGCGGGTGGCGTCTGGAAAGACGCGATGGGCAACTACGCCGCCGGCAAGCGATCCGACCGCCTCATGGGCATCGAGGAAAGCACTCTCCGCCGAGCCAAGGCTTCAAATTCCGGCCTCAACATTGACAACACTATCCGCCAGCGCGTCGCCTCCGTTCTCGATAGCCCCCAAAAGCGAGCGGGCTTCAGTCCCGAGGAAATAGCCCTGCTAGAGCAGGTGGCCGAAGGCACGGCGCCCCGCAACACGCTTCGCTGGGCTGGCAACCTGCTTGGTGGCGGTGGTGGTTTGGCCGGCGGCATTGCGGGTGGTGCCGGCTTCGCGGCCTTCGGGCCTGCCGGGACGGCGGCGGCGATTGCTGCCCCGCTTGCCGCGAAGATGGGTGGCAACCAACTCACCAAGAACGCGCTCCGCAAGGTTGACGTGGCGACGCGTGAACGCTCCCCGATGTACGAGCAGAGGGCCGCGACGGCTCCCCCGCCGCTCGCCCCCAACCCTGGCGTCCGCACCGCTATGGGCCGCACGGTCGCGGGCGCACCGATGGCCGCCGAGAAGGAAGCCTTGTTCCAGAAGATGATGGACAAGCAGGTGTCGCCACAAGAGTACGAGGACTACCTCCGCCAGAAGTACGCCCCACAGCAGGGCGCCTAGCGGATAGCGCCTCCGAAGGCCGCAAGCCCTGTCCACACGGGCACGGCCCATTCCATCGGGAACAGGTTGATAGCGACAGCGGCGAGGATCGTGAGCAGCACGGTCACGGCGGTCTCTTAGCATGGAAGAACGAAGCATGGGAAACGTCATCATCGGTGGCGGCGGCACGGACACGCTCGTCGGCGGCAAGCGCACGCTCGCCGGCACGGCGGCGGCTCGTGGCCTCAGCACGGTCGACCCGCGCCTAGTCCAGATCATCGACGCCGCTGCGGCCCGCTCGCCCTATGACGTGCAAATCTTTTCCGGCCAGCGGTCCGGCTCGGCGGGTGGCTCCCGGCACAACAGCGGCAACGCGCTTGACATCGCCCTGATCGACCCGAGCACGGGCGAGGTCATCCCCAACTACAAGTCCTCGACCGGCTTCCCGATCTACGCCGAATTCGCCAAGGTCGCCCGCGAAGAGCAGATGGCGATTGCCCCCGACATGGCTGACCAGTTCCGCTGGGGCGGCGGCTTTTCGGACAAAGATTTCGACCTGATGCACTTCGATTTCAAGCCCGGCGGGTCGATGGCCTACTGGTCTTGGGAGGACGGCGGCAAGCTGACGGCGGCGGGTGCGGCGGCGGTTCCGAAGTTCGGCCCCGGCTATATCTATGCCAACGGCGAGAAGATGAAGGCCCCGCCGGGCCAGTATGCCAGCCTCTGGGGCCGCGACCCGCTCCAGGGTGCCCCCCAGGACGCGCAGAGCGCCATCGCCAGCCTTATGGCACCTTCCGGTGGCACGCAGGCGATAGAGCCGCCCACGGCCGCCATGGGCTTCGCGCCGACCATCCCGGATGCATCCTTCGGCACCCCGCCTGTCCAAACGGCCTCCTCACCTCCCATGCCGTCCATGCCGCCTCAGTGGGCACAGGCTGGTGGCTTCCCGATGGACGAGGCCCTGACCGGCCAGTCTGCCAGCCAGGTGCTTGCTGGCGGCCCGCGCATGGACCCGCGCCGTTCTCCCCCGGGCAGCGGCCCGATGCCCCCCGACATGGGCGCGATGCGTTCCCCGGCTGACGTGCTCAACGCCGGGCCTCGCCTTCGTCCCGGCGGCGCCCCCGACGCGGCCTCCGTCCCCGACCCTGCCATCAGCCCCATGCGCCCGGCAGTGGGCGGCCCGAACGACCGCCGCCCGCAGCCCCCGATGCCGCCCTCTCGCGCGCAGGGTATCCCCGATCCCCGCATGCGCCCGGACCCGGCGTCGCTTGAGCCGCGCGGCTTCCCGACAGCCTTTGGCGAGCAGCCCCAGCCCCTCATGGGCGGCATGTCGGCCGCGATGGGTGGCGCAGCGCCGAGCGCTGGAGGCATGGCCGCCTCGGCTGGCGGCGTTGCGCCTCAGTTTGGCGATTTGTCCGCGACTATGGGCGGGCCTCCGGCGCCCCCGGACCCGTTTGCGGACTTCGGCACACGCGATCTCGCCGCAGAGATGCAGGGCCAGCGCACGATTGCGGACGCCAACTACTACCGCCCGCAGAACATCATGCAGCCGCCCAGCCCGCCGACTCCGGCGACCATGGGCGAGCGGTTCGACGCGGCCAGTGCCCAGCCGAACGCCGACCAGATGTTCGGCCTCCCCGACATGAACGGGGCGTCGTTCCCCGCGCCTCCGTCTCCGGTTGGCACCGCAGGGGCGGGCAGCACCACGGGCGAGTTCTTCACCCCCGCGCCTCCGATGCCGCAGCCCGGGCCTGACCCGATGGCAGGGCGGTTTGACGATGCGTTCTCGCCCGCTGCCCCCGGCATGATTGCCGACCTGCAAGGCGCGTTCAATCGCCAGCAGATGCCCCCGGCGCCCCCCCAGCCCGCAGTGGCGCAGGACGGTATCAATGCCGTCTTTGGCGCTCCGCCGGCCCCTGCCATGCCGTCCAACCTCGCTATCCCGTTCAACGAGGTTCCGGGCTTCATGGGCGCGGCTCCGGCCGAAGCGGCGACCCCTGAGCTGCCGTCCATGGGCATGGGCGCGTTCAACGACCGTTTCAGTCCCTCGATGCCGGCCCCGCAGCCGATCAGCATGGGCGAGTTCGACCAGCGCTTCGCTGGCGGCACGGTTGCGCCCGGCGGTCCCCCGCCTCCCGGCACCCCCGGCATCGTACAGGGCACCATGCCCGGGCCGATGGATATCCGCTCGCCGGCTCAGGGCGGGCCTCCCATGCCCCCCCAGGCGCTTCCGCAGACACAACCGGCCCCAGCCCCCCGCCAGACCAACGTGGGCGCTGAGAAGCAGCGTAGCGGCACCATAGGCCGCATTCTCGGCGGCTTGCTCGGAGGGCCTATCGGTGCGCTCGGCGGTGGCCTGCTTGGCGGCGGTGGTGGTGGCATGTTCGGCGGGGGAGGCGGCTTCGGGTTCGGCACGCCATCGTTCAACGCCACAGGCGGCGGGACGGCTCCCTACGGTGGCGGCTCGACCACATACCAGAAGGGCACGTCGAACGCCCTTGGCGGGTCGAACGCCCTGTCGTGGAAGTCGAGCAGCGGCGGGACGATCACCGCCTACACTGACCCGAATACGGGCCAGACGTTCCACAGCTACGGGCCGTAGCATGGCGGCGATCATCAAGCGTCGCCGGCAGCCCCTCGATGCTGACCTGACCGCCATTGCGGCGCTCACCAGGAATCGCGGCGATCTCATACGGGGCGGTGCGTCCGGGTGGCAAGACTTCGCAGCGTCCACGGCGGATACGTTTGTCGGTGGCGACGGGACCGACGTGACGACACGGACGGCGGCACAGGTTCGCACGTCGCTAGGATTTGAGCACGGCACATTCACGCCAACAATGACTTTCGCCACGCCGGGCGACCTCTCTGTCACTTATGCCGAGCAACAGGGCTACTACAACAAGATTGCGGGCGGTCGGTACATCGTGTTCGCCCGCCTCAATTTCACGGCGACGCACACCACTGCATCGGGCGCGCTGAGGGTTGCTGGCCTGCCGAGCATCGGCAACGGCACATGGCAAGTCGGCCAAGCCGAGAACAGCTCCGGCATCACCTATCTGGCTGGCCGCACCGCACTGCTTGCGAAGGTCATCACTAGCCAGACCTACTGCGAGTTCGTCAACGTAGGCAGCGCGGTCAACAACTCAAACATCCAGGCGGCCGGGGTTGCCTCTGGTGTAGCGATCTTTCTTGGCTTCTCCGGCGTGTATCTAGGCGTCTGACATGACCCTCGACGAATTGACCTTCGGCGGCGAGTTCCGCATCGCCCAACTCCGGTTCATCACCGAGGAGGGCTACTTCCGCCGCTCGCTCTCCCCCGGCGACGATCTGTCCGGCCTCCCCAAGGACGTGCAGAAGCAAATCGAGGCGGAATGGACGTCTGAAGTCATCGCGGCCTTCATCGCAGAGACGACGAAGGAAGAACCGGAACCAGAGTCCTACGTCGACCCCCGCGACGCCGAGATTGCCGACCTCAAGGCCGCTGTCTCTGCCCTCAAGAAATCCGGCGTTCTCACCGACGCCATGCACGATGCAGAGCGGGCCGTGAAGAGCGACCCGGGCAAGCGCTTCCCCTGATCCTTCCACACCGGAGACTGATATGACGCCTTGGTACATGACCCCGGCGATGCGCGATCTATTGCGCCTCATCCGCCTGCACGAAAGCGGGAAGGCGGGATACAACGCCGACCTCTACAACGACGACAAGTGGACGCTCACGAACAAGACGTTTGACGAGTTCCGCGCCCTTGGCCGGTCACAGGTGACGACGGGCGGCGCTCGCGGTGGCAAGGAGCCGTCGTCGGCCCTCGGCGGCTATCAGTTCCTCACGGCCACGCTCGATAGCCTCAAGCGCGACTTGAACCTGACCGGCAAGGAGATCATGACGCCGGGGTTTCAGGACGACCTCGCGGTTGCCCTGATGAATCGCCGGGGCTACATGAAGTACCTCCGGGGCGAGATCAGCGCCGAGACGTTCGCCAACGAACTGGCGAAGGAGTGGGCGAGCCTGCCGGTCGTGACTGGCCCCAAGAAGGGGAAGTCCTACTATGCCGGCGACGGGCTGAACGCGGCGTTCCACAAGCCCGAGACGATCCTGGCGGCGGTGAGGGCGGTCAAGAGCCCGAACCCGTTGACGAGCGCCCCGCCTAAGGCTCCCGTTCCTCCCCCCGTTACCCCCGTTCCTGTCCCGCCTGAAGAGCCAGCCCCGTCTTTGTGGGCGTGGCTCGTGAAGGTGTGGAAGATCGTCATCGGGTGAATGCTGGCGAGGGCTCTCAGAGCCGGGTGTCCCCGACTATCCCTTAGTGCGAGGCATCCCCCTTTGTCGGGCAGCCCTCGTCAGCGAGACCGGGGTTATTACCGTCCAAGACGGGGTGTCCCCAGCCCCTTCCTTCTACACCATCCCGCCTACGAAAGGAACCCCCCATGCTGACCCGCAACAAGTCCCTTCGCCTCCAGATCGTCATGCGCTTTGCGCGCTTCCTCGGCGTGCCCATCGACGTGCATGGCAGCTACTTCGGCAACTTCAACAGGGCCCCCAAAGCGGCAGGAGACATTTGATGCTCATCGCACTCATAACCAAGTACCTCGGAGGCAGGGCGCTCAAGGCTGTCGTCGGCGGTATCGTCACCACGGGCGTTGCTGGCGCCTTTACCGAGGGCTTTTCGACGGGCCTTGCACCCTTCGCCCATGACTTCGGCGCTCAGGTCGCAGTGGCTATCGGGACGTTCCTCATGGGCCACATCTCGGTCTACCTGACCCCGAACAAGAAGGGCTAGGAAGATGGCCGAGGACGCAGGTGTCCACCGGGAACTTGGCGGCCTCGACGCCCGGCTTGCCCATGTCGAAAAGAGCGTGGACGACATGCACAAGAAGTTAGACGACGTTCACGACGCCATCGTGACCGCGCGGGGGCAATGGAAGGCGCTCGTGTTCCTGACCGGCACCGCCGCGACTGTCGGCGGGCTCATTGTCGGCTTCCTCGCGTGGCTCTGGCCCCGCCCCTAGCTATTACCACCCTCGCGGGGATGGTCATAGCCCCGCACACCCCCGAAAGGACTGACATGATCCGTTTCGCCGCGGCCGTTGCCGCTTGCCTGCTTTTCGTCGCTCCCGCCGCCGCCGAGTCCGCATGCGTCCCCTGGGAGCAGACGCTAGTCGATATCTACCTCGACTACGGCGAACTGCCCACTTCGATCGGGGTCGTCCAAGGCGGCGTCCTGATCCTGACCGTCAACCCGGAAACGGGCACCTTCACGGTGTTCATCCAGCCCAATGAGGACATGGTGTGCTTCGTCGGCGCTGGCGAGCATTGGTCGGACGCATCGCAGGCCATCATCGACAACATCCTCGACAAGGCACACAAGACCCCGTCGTCCAACGTTCCTGAGCACCAAGGGACGCCCCGGACGCCGGGCGGGAGCATGCTGTAAGCATGGGCGCTCCGTTCTCGGACGAGCAGTTAGCGGAAACGGTCAGGGTCTATACGGAGTGCGGACGCAACAGGGCGGAGACAGCCCGACGCATGGGCTTGGCCGCCTCGACGGTGTTCTCCCGGCTTGAACGTGCCGCCGCGCTGGGCATGCTCGGCACGGCCCCGACGCTCCCCGGCTTCCGCCTGTCCCAAATCTCGACGGTCAAGGACGCGGACGGCAACACCCTCCGCGAGTACGTCCAACAGAAGCCCGACGCGGACGGCACGTTCTCCGTCCCCGAAGGCCATGCCATCAAGGGCGTGTCGGCCTATCTCGATGGCAATGGCCGTGTCCTGGGGCAGTGGATCAAGACCAAGGAGGGCGTGCTAGACCCGCTCGCCGTGGTCGATGCCATCAAGGAAGCGCTCGACGGCTACGAGCGCCCCGGCCCGCCCACGCCAGCACCGCCCGACGTGGACGATGATCTGCTCACCCTCTATCCCTGCAACGACTGGCATCTGGGCCTCCATTCATGGGGACAGTCGGCTGAGGCTGATTGGGACTT
>Ga0181352_1000442_pt1 | contig 17757 bp, 16 predicted proteins | sample Fa13VDMLBSN_FD_130103 | JGI IMG/M metagenome (GOLD analysis project Ga0181352, IMG submission 130103) | Freshwater viral communities from Lake Michigan, USA - Fa13.VD.MLB.S.N | ecosystem: Environmental > Aquatic > Freshwater > Lake | place: USA: Michigan | collected 2013-09-23 | reverse complement strand
TAAATACTTCGGCGTAAACGTGAACAACGTTCTCGAGTTGCAGGCTAAGCCTAAATTGATGGACATGTTCACCAATGACGCTGCCATGCAAATGAAGATTCAGATCGACAAAGACGTTCTGTACACTAACTTCAACCAAGGCTCTGCTTCTAACCAAGGCGCAACTGCTGGTGCTATCTCTGGCGGCTATAACCTCGGTATTGACACATCTGCCATCACTTTGACTGCTTCTAACATCCTGTCTAGCATTACTGCTTTGTCAAGCGTGTTGGACGAAGCCAACGTGCCTGAGACAGACCGCTGGTTGATCATTACCCCCACAGAGCGTCAGATTTTGATGCAATCTAACTTGGCACAAGCCCAGTTTATGGGTGACGCTTCTAGCGTGTTGCGTAACGGCAAGATCGGCATGATCGACCGTTTCACAGTGTATGTGTCTAACTTGGTTCCACGTGGCGCTGCTGGCAAAACTTGGATGAACCCAAATACTGGTACCGATGCTAACTTGTCTAGTGCAGTTAAGCGTCACGCCGTTATTGCTGGCCACAAGTCTGCCATCACTTTCGCTTCTCAGATCGCTAAGGTTGAGAGCTTGCAGAATCCTAACGACTTCGGTACGTTGGTTCGCGGCTTGAACGTGTACGGCACTAGCGTCGTACAACCAAATGGTCTGGCTTTGTTGGTCGCTGCAGGTTAAACTCCTACCGGAGAAGGCGGGGCTTCGGCCCTGCCATTTATTAACCTAAGGAGAACACCATGGCCATTATTGACGATCTCATTTCTAGTGGTTTGTCCCTGCCACAAGCGCAGGCTGTAATTGCTGAAGATACTACCTCCAACATTGATGGTTTGGTATCTGCGGGTTTTACTTACACACAAGCTCTAGGTATTACTGGCCTTGATGCAGGTACTGCGACCTCTAACAACTTAGTTGTTCAAGGTTTGTGGTCTGGCACACAAGTCCCCGCAATTGTTGCAGCATTAGCTGTAACTCCATAAGGTAGATTATGGGTACGGTAACCGCTCAAACCATTATTAACAAAGCGGCGATTCAGTTAACTGATATTGCTAATGTTCGTTGGACCCGTGCTGAATTACTCAGCTGGTTAAACGATGGTATGCGCCAAATCGTGACCATGCAACCGAGTGCTTCATCGACCACCGTCTCGAAGTTATTGACTGCTGGAACCCGGCAAACATTACCTTCAGACGGTTGGTTGTTGTTACAAATTTATCGCAATATGGGCACTACTGGTTCGGCCCCTGGTCGAGCAATCCGTATTGTGTCTCGTGAAGTCTTGGATGGTTTCATCCCTAATTGGCATTCCGAGATTCCTAAAGCTGAAGTCAAGAACTACATCTATGACACACAAGATCAGCTGGCGTTTTATGTTTACCCTCCCAACACCGGGACCCAATACATTGAGGTGAATTATTCAGCTCAACCAGTTAACTTGACTACCGAAAGTCAGGTTATACCCCTCTTTGATGTTTTCCAGTCCGCCTTGGTTGACTACATTTTGTACCGCGCTTGTAGCAAAGACGCCGAATACGCGCCGGGCCTTCAGTTGGCGCAAGGTTACATGTCAACGTTCTACAGTGCCATTCAAGGTAAGGCGCAGACTGAGACATCGAATGACCCAGTTAACGCGCTTAACCCACGTAATGTAGTTATTCCAGGATCACAATCATGAGCGACGTATCCTACGACCTATTTCTACCTGACGTTGTTCAGTTTGTTAAAGACGTACCTGAGGTTGTAGCTGTGCAGGCTATTCGCAACGCAGCTATTCAGTTTTGTGAGAAGACGCGAGTGCTACAAACCGAGTTGTCTCCAATGGATATGACAGCAGAAGTTGCGTCCTATGGATTTGAGCCTGATGTTGGCTATCAAGTTGTTGACGTTATGGAAGCATGGTATGGCGACCAGTTGTTGATTCCTAAAGCTGTTGAAGAGCTGACGCGCATCTATCGCACGTCTAACTGGAATGACTTAGACGGTAACCCATACTATTATTTCCGTAGCCGCACACAAGAAATCACTCTGGTCCCAAAACCAAAAGAAACTGAGCCTGCAAAGTTAAAGTTGCGCGTTGCAGTTGTGCCTTCTCGTTCTTCGTCTGTGATTGATGAAGAAATTTATGAGCGTTACTACGAGTTCATCACCTTGGGTGCGCGTGCGCGTTTGTACGATACGCCCGATCAACCATATTACGAACCTAAGGCCGCGCAGTTGTATTTGAAACGATTTAGTGATGGTATGAATGAAGTTCGTACTCGTGTAGCAAAAGGTTTGACCCGTGCTTCTGTCCAAATTGAATATCAAAGGTTTGTATGACCGCTGCTGCATATGATTTTGTTATTGAACAAGGTGCAACGCTAGACAAAACATTTGTCTGGAAAGACAGCACTGGAACTGTTATTAATTTGTCTGGGTATACCGCCCGTATGCAGATTAGGCAGACTGTAAGCTCTAGCACAATTTTGCTGGATTTGTCTACTCTAAATAACCGCATTATTATTACCGCTGGGCAGGGCAAGATTCAGTTGCTCGTGTCTGCGGCTGATACAGGCGCTATTACTTGGCAGCGCGGTAAATACGATTTAGAATTGGTTTCTTCTACAGGTGTTGTCACACGTTTACTGTACGGTGATGTAGAGGTTTCTAAAGAGGTTACTCGATGAGTTACACAATTGTTGAAGAAATAGGGTCTGACACAAGTCTAATTGTTCAAGATACTCCTCTTGCTCCTACAATTGTTGAAGTTGTCACAACGGGACCACAGGGCCCAATTGGAGCCACAGGTTCTGGTTTAGCAATCAGTCAGACTGTTGCAACGGTTGCAGATTTGCCTGCTACAGGTAGCCCCGGACAGTCAATATTTGTTGCCTCAACAGGCAAAATTTATATTTGGAGTAACACATAATGCCATGGGTTGATGCTGGTCCCCTTTCCGGTCCGACAGGCCCAACTGGTGCAGCTGGCACCGGTATTACCATTAAAGGTACTGTTGCTACTATCAATGATTTGCCGATTTCGGGTAACAGCATTGGTGATACGTATATTGTTGCTTCGAACGGCCGCTTGTATGCTTGGAACGGAGCTGCATGGATTGATGCTGGTCAGATCGTTGGCCCTACAGGCCCAACTGGTGCACAAGGTATTCAAGGTGTACTTGGCCCAACCGGTCCTCAAGGTATTCAGGGTGTACAAGGCATTGCGGGCCCCACTGGTGCAATTGGCCCCACCGGCACACAAGGTATTCAGGGCGTCACAGGTCCTACAGGTGCTCAGGGTGCACAGGGTGTCACAGGTCCCACCGGGACCCAAGGTATCCAAGGTATTCAGGGTGTAGTTGGCCCGACAGGCGCTCAAGGTATTCAGGGTGATGTTGGCCCCACCGGCGCTCAAGGTATTCAGGGCGTCACAGGTCCTACAGGTGCTCAGGGTGCACAAGGCATTCAAGGGGAAACCGGCCCAACTGGTGCACAAGGCATACAAGGTATTGTTGGCCCGACAGGCGCTCAAGGTATTCAGGGTAATGCTGGCCCGACAGGTGCACAGGGCGTTCAAGGCGTCACAGGTCCTACAGGTCCTACAGGTGCACAAGGCATCCAAGGGGAAACCGGCCCCACTGGTTCCCAGGGTATTCAGGGCGTAGTTGGCCCAACTGGCCCAACAGGTGCTCAAGGTATTCAAGGTGTAACGGGTCCGACAGGTTCTACAGGCACCGCCGGTGCTGATGGTGATCGCTATAAGACGACAAGTACAACCTCTTTAGCAGTTGCTACAGGAACTAATTTAACTCTGACAATTGGTACAGGGCTGTCGTATTCTGAAGCTCAGAATATCATCATCAGTTACAACGGTGACACATCAACCCATCTTCATGGCCCTGTTGTTTCATACAACAGCGTTAGTGGATTACTAACATTTGATGTTGTCAACGTTACTGGATCGGGCACATACGCCGACTGGACAGTCAACCTTGACGGTGCTCAAGGTGTTCAAGGCCCTACTGGCCCTACAGGCGCAGCTTCAACTGTTCAAGGCCCTACCGGTCCTACAGGCCCTACTGGCGCTCAGGGCATTCAAGGTGTCACTGGCCCAACTGGTGCACAAGGCATACAAGGTATTGTTGGCCCGACAGGCCCCACCGGCGCACAAGGTATTCAGGGCGTCACAGGTCCTACAGGTGAGCAAGGCATTCAGGGCGTTGTAGGTTCTACAGGTCCTACAGGCGCACAGGGTATTCAGGGTATTCAAGGCGCACAAGGTATACAAGGTATTGTTGGCCCTACAGGCCCCACCGGAGCACAAGGTATCCAAGGTGTTGCTGGACCTACAGGTGAGCAGGGCATTCAGGGCGTTGTAGGTTCTACAGGTCCTACAGGCGCACAGGGTATTCAGGGTATTCAAGGTGTCCAAGGTGATCAAGGTATTCAAGGCCCTACGGGGCCAACCGGTGGTCAAGGTATTCAAGGTGTCCAAGGTGTAACTGGTCCTACCGGCCCCACTGGAGCTCAGGGGAACGCTGGTCCCACTGGCGTACAAGGCGTACAAGGCATTCAAGGCGTCCAAGGCGAAGTTGGCGCAACCGGTCCTACAGGTTCTCAAGGCGATGCATCAACTGTAGCTGGCCCAACAGGACCCACCGGTGCTACTGGTCCCTCTGTGACTGGTCCTATTGGCCCAACCGGGGCTGCCGGTTTTGGCTTCCCTTTCTCGGCTATTACATATTCTTTTACAGGTGATAATTCCACTACAACGTTTACGATTGGCTCCGGGTTTGTTACTGATAACCTGCTTGTTTATCTAAACGGTGTATCGCAGAAGCCTACAACTGACTTTACTGTTTCAGGTACAACGCTTAGCTTTGTGGTTGCTCCTGCAAGCGGGCATTCAATTGTTATTCGCGCTCTAAAAGGTGATGGACCTACTGGCCCTACCGGCTTAGCTGTTACTGGCCCTACTGGCCCTACAGGCACCCAGGGCATTCAAGGTGTAGTTGGCCCAACAGGCCCGCAAGGTATTCAAGGTATTCAAGGCATTCAAGGTGATGTTGGCCCTACTGGTCCTACAGGTTCTACGGGAACTACAGGTGCGGTTGGTCCTACAGGCTCTACCGGTGCACAAGGCAATCAAGGCGATGTTGGCCCTACTGGCGCTCAAGGCATTCAGGGAATCCAAGGCGTGACCGGTCCTACTGGCGCTCAAGGCAATACTGGATTAACCGGCCCAACCGGTGCACAAGGTGCTGTTGGTGATCACGGACCCACAGGCCCACAAGGTATCCAAGGCGCTCAAGGCATTCAAGGTACTGTCGGTCCTACAGGTGCGCAAGGTATTGAAGGTAGCGTTGGGCCTACAGGCTCACAGGGTTTACAAGGTTCTACAGGCCCTACTGGTCCTACTGGCCCTACTGGCACTGCTGGTGCTAATGGTGATCGCTACAAAACGACTAGTACAACGTCGCTTACAGTTAATAACACGACACACACGCTGACCATTGGAACTGGCCTTGCCTACAGCGAAGCACAAAATATCATCATCAGCTACAACGGTGATACTGTTACCCACATGCACGGACCTGTTGTTTCGTACAACAGCTCTACTGGTGTCTTAGTTGTTAACATAACAGGCAATACTGGTTCTGGTACGTATGCTGACTGGACTGTCAATCTTGACGGTGCTCAGGGTGTAGCAGGCCCAACAGGTGCAACTGGCCCAACGGGTGCAGCTTCTACTGTAGTAGGCCCAACAGGTCCAACGGGTACTACGGGTGAGAGCATTACCGGACCTACGGGTCCTACAGGAACACAAGGTACTGCTGGCCCTACAGGCCCACAAGGCAATCAAGGTATTCAAGGTATTCAGGGCGTTCAAGGCGACAGCGGCCCAACTGGCCCTACTGGGACACAAGGTAGCGCAGGTTCTGCTGGTCCAACAGGTCCGACTGGTGCGGCATCTACTGTTGCTGGTCCTACAGGCCCGCAGGGTAACGCGGGTGCTGATTCAACTGTTGCAGGCCCAACTGGTCCAACTGGTAGCGCAGGCTCTGCTGGCTCTGCCGGTCCTACAGGCCCACAAGGTGGACAAGGCCCAACTGGTCCTACAGGCACGCAAGGCGCTCAGGGTATTCAGGGTATCCAAGGTGTTCAGGGCACATCTGGTCCAACTGGTCCAACAGGCGGTTCTGGTTCTGCTGGTCCTACGGGTCCTGCTGGCATTCCTGCTACAACAACTTACACACGTACTAGCTTCACAGCATCTGCTGCTCAGGCTACGTTTACTGTGGCGTATGAAATTGGTTTCGTCGCTGTTTACCAAAACGGTGTGTTCTTAAACGGCAATGACTTTACAGCGACTGACGGCACAAGCATTGTCTTGGCAACCCCTGCAGCAGCTGGCGACATTATCGAGACCATTGCTTATACGGTTACAAACATTGCTTCGCCAACAGGCCCAACTGGTCCTACAGGTTCCGCTGGTTCTGCTGGTCCTACCGGCCCTACAGGTGCAGCTTCTAGTGTTGCCGGTCCTACAGGCCCTACCGGTCCTAATAGCGTCGGACCTACTGGCCCAACTGGTGCGTCTGGTACATCGTTTACTGCAGCAACTCAAACCTTTACAGGTGACGGTACAACGACTGCGTTTACGATTACAAGCGGCTACGGAGTTGACGGTTTGTTTGTGTTCATTAACGGTGTCTGTATGGCTCCAACTTCGGACTACACAGTCTCTGGCACTACGTTAACATTCACCTTTACGCCACTGTCCGGACAGGCAATTGTTGTCCGCCAGTTGAAATAATTTTTGAGGTAACCCAATGACAATCGCAGCAATATTCTCAAAATTTGCCAATAAGGTGAATTCGCTTGGTACAGCGTTTAACGAAACGGTGTATGCGATTACCGACGGAGCTTCCGTAGATATCAACCCAGCCAACGGCACCATTCAGACATGGTCGCTTGGAGGTAGCCGCACTCCTACGGCTACTTCATTTTTGTCTGGGCAGAGTGTAACTTTAATGGTCGCAGGCACGACCAGCACTATTACTTGGTCAACAATGGCGGTAACATGGGTGGGTGGAACTGCACCTACTTTGCCGACCACCGGCTATGGTGTGATCGAATTGTGGAAAGTTAACTCAACAATCTACGGAGCTTCCGTTGGGAATGTAGCCTAATGTATTTATCTCATGCCTTACGTGCCATTGTTCGCGCTGTTGTCGTCACTGGTGACGCACTGTGGAAATATGTAACGCTGCTGATCAGCGGAACACCGCCTGCTAAAACATTCATCTACGACGCTAGTAACAACAACACATCGTTGACATTGAACGGCGACACACGCCCAAGCAATTTCAACCCGTACACGCAAGGTTACTATAGTGCGTACTTTGATGGCAGCGGTGATTATCTGACTGCACCATCTTCTGCAAATCTTGCTTTTGGTTCGGGAGATTTTTGTGTCGAGCTGTGGTACTACCAATCTACTAGTGCAGTAGTTGGTTTGTTTTCCAATTCGATAAGTTCCGGAAGTGGGGGAGATACTCAGTTTGAAATCCAGCTGGACTCTAGTTTGCGCCCACTACTAGTAGGTTGGGCTAGCGTTTTCTTGACATCGAGTGCTTCATCAACTATTAATACTTGGAATCATTTAGCTGTAACCAGAAGTGGTACAACAGCGTCTATGTTTTTAAACGGTACCAGAGTTGCGACTGCTACAGTATCAAATAATTTTTCAAGTACTAATGCGTTCAATATAGGAAGACAAGCATCGAATGGCGGTTATCTAACTGGGTATATCGCTAATGTGCGTGCAGTCAAAGGGTCATCAGTTTATAACCCTACGCAGACAACTATTACAGTACCTACTGCCCCACTGACCGCCATCAGCGGTACATCGCTCCTGACCTGCCAGTCCAATAGATTCATCGACAACAGTCAGAACAATCTCACCATTACAAAGACCGGTGATGTATCAGTACGTAGCTTTGCCCCTTTCACACCTCCAACATCTGTAAACGTTAATACGTTGTACAGCACGACTTTTGATGGTAGTGGGGATTATTTAGTTGTAGCCAACAGTGCTCAACTTTCATTAGGGGCCAACGACTTTACCATTGAGATGTGGGTGATGTTGACTAGCTCTAGTGGCACATTGGCTAACTACTCAAATGGGCAATCGGCCACTTCAAATTTTGGCTGGGAATTTTATCAAACGAGCGCGACTGGTATACAGTTCAGCGTGATGGAGGGCGGCTCTCAGTACATATCGTCAGCTTCTGGTTTGACAGCAGGTGTATGGAATCATGTTGCTGGTGTAAGGAACGGTACGTCGCTTAAAACCTATATCAATGGAGTAGCGGGGGGCACCACGGGTAATTTGACTGGAGTTACTGTTAGTGATCCAGGCGGTGCGTCAGTAAACATTTGTTCGTATCTTAACGGCTCATACTATACAGCTGGAAAAATTAGTAATTTCCGAATAGTCAGAGGCACAGCCCTTTATACAGCCAACTTTACTCCGCCTACCGCCCCTTTGACAGCAATCAGTGGTACAGCACTTCTAACCTGCCAGTCTTCTACGACTCGGGACAACTCGGCAAATGCGCTGGCTATTACCAGCTTTGGTCAGGCTCAGCCTGTTCTCATCAGTCCTTTCACTCAGACAACTACTGCTGTCGATACAACGTATCTGGGTTCGGGGTATTTTGACGGTACTGGTGATTATTTGAGCGCTGCGTATAACTCAGCTTTTGACGTTGCAGGCAATACATTTACTATTGAGGCGTGGATAAATATAACAGGTGCATTTGCTACTGACTCGGGGGGTAATAAACAAGGCGCAATTGCCGTATTTGGCCCGTCTGTAGCTGGTCAAGGCTGGGAATTTTTTATAGACCAAACAAGTAACATTCTTTATTTTAGTGCTATGGGAAGTAACAGCAACTACATACGTTGCTCATATACGTTTGCCCAAAATACTTGGTATCACGTGGCAATGGTTCGCAGCGGATCAACTAATTATTTGTTTGTAAATGGAGTGGCGCAGACACTGACTGTTAATGCTTACACAGGAGGCTCAGCAACGTCCGGAACTTTAATTTTAGGTGGTGCGTTAAAGTTTTCCGGGTACGATCACTACTTTGTTGGATACATTGCTGATCTTAGGATCGTCAAAGGCACAGCTGTATACACAGCCAACTTTGCCCCACCGTTACAGCCATTGACTGCAGTAGCAAACACTCAGCTGTTGACATTACAGACTGACATTCCTGCAGCGAACAAACAGTTTATTGACAACAGCGGTAGCAACCTGCCGATCACCCAATTTGGTAATGCCACCCAAGGTACGTTCAGTCCTTACGGTTCGAACTGGTCAAACTACTTTGACGGTAGTGGTGATTACTTGACTTTACCATCTAGTGCTACTGCTCTAGCAATGGGCACCGGTAGTTTCACAATTGAGTTCTGGGTATACACTTCAAATGTTGCGCAGGTAGGTTACGTATTACAAACAGACATTGGTTCAGACTCTTTGTATGTAAGTTTTTCTGGTAGTACACTTAGGCTTACCAATGCAGGTACTGTTTTTGCAACTACACCTACTTTAATAAACAACACTTGGTATCATATTGCTGTAGTCCGCTCAGGAACATCTTCAGTTATTTACACAAATGGTGTCGCTGGTACGGTTGTCTCTTGCAGTATAAACTTTACTCAAAACGGACCAGTTATAGGCGCTAACAGTTTTATTGGGTACATTTCCAATCTACGTGTAATTAAAGGAACAGCTGTCTACACAGCCAATTTCACACCACCGACAGCGCCTTTAGAACCAATTGCTGGAACTTCACTTTTGACCTGCCAATCCAGCAGGATCGTTGACAACAGTTTAAACGCCTTCACCATTACAAAAACTGGTGATGTAAGCGCTCGAAACTTCAGTCCATTTAGCCCTGTCACCCAGACACCCGTTTCATATAGCGCGACTTTTGGTAGTACAGGGTACCTTACTTCGACCACATCAACAGCATTTCCAATTGGAACTGAGAATTTCACTGTGGAAATGTGGTTGTACAAAACAAATTCATGGACTAATAACAACCAAGTATTATTAATTAGCAGTACTAGTGGGTCACTTCAAATATGGGTAGACTCCGGCACTGGATTGTTAAAGGTTACCTATAACAGCGTCAGCGAGGCGGTAAGTTGCAGTACGTCGTCTCTAGCAATAAATACTTGGTATCACTTTGCGGTAACACGATCCGGTAATAATTTCACAATATACATAAACGGAACTAGTGTAGCCACCGGAACTAACTCTGCCAGTTTTGCTACACCGTCTTCTATTATTGTTGCAAATTACACTAGTGGTACATCTGACGTATGGAATGGGTACATTAGCAATTTACGTATTGTTAGAGGCACAGTTGTCTACACAGCCAACTTCACGCCGCCTACAGCTCCGCTGACAGCGATCAGCGGTACAAGTTTGCTCACCTGCCAGTCCCCAGTAATTGTGGACAACAGCCCGAACGCATTCGCTATTACCGGTAACGGTAACGTTGCTGCAAAAACGTTTCATCCATTTGGCATTACATCGTATTCACAGTACTTTGACGGCAGCGGTGATTATTTGAGTGTGCCCAATAATGCTGCGCTTACACTTGGCGCAGGCAATTTTACTGTTGAGTGCTGGTTTTATATTGCTGGGAATTCTGCATCAAACCCAAGCTCTGAACGTAGTGGGCAATTAATAACAAAGATTCAAGACACATCCAATTATTATTCTTTGTACGTGCTAGGGAATAGTACTACTACCGGTAACGCTTTGCGTTTTGAATACGCAGTTGGTGGAGCTACTATAACAGTCCAATATACTGCTACTATTGCTCAGGGCCAATGGCACCATCTTGCTGTGGTAAGAAATGGGTCAGGTTCAAGCAACGTGGTGATGTATCTTAACGGAACTTCAGTTGTAACAGCAACAATTACTGCTACAGATAGCAACACCGGTGCCGTTAATATAGGATATTACGGGTATCCATCGTACCCCAATCATTTTTATGGATATATCTCCAACGCCCGAATTGTCAAAGGCACGGCTGTCTACACAGCCAACTTCGCACCGCCTACCGCTCCGTTGATTGCAGTCGCTAACACTGCACTTCTGACTTGCCAGAACCTTACTGCAATCGACAACTCACCTAACGCATTTACGATTACCAAATCTGGAAATGTTTCAGGCAGTTTGAATAACCCATTCCCAGCGAATGCATACACATACACAACAGGCCAGTCTTACACGCCTGCGCTGTATGGCGGTTCAGCTTACTTTGACGGTAGCGGTGATTATTTGGTTACGCCTTCGAGTAACCAATTTCAATTTGGTGGCAACCTGACAATTGAGTTTTGGGTTAATTTCACTACTGTTGCAGGAACGCAAGACCTGATTGGTAACTATGTTTCCAATGTGTCAACAGATTGGATTGTTATTATGAGTGGTACTGGGATTCAATTCTATCCTAGTGGTTCCTCGTCTTATGTGTATTCTGGAGCCTCTTCTGTAACCACAAACACTTGGTACCACGTTGCAGCAGTAAGGTCAGGCAGTACTTGCTCTTTATATATAAACGGTGCCTCTGTAGGAACACCACTAACAGTTTCTACTACGATTGGTGACGCTAGTAAACCAGTATATATCGGTGCAAGGTCAGGACCTTCAAGCTTCTTTAGTGGGTATATTGCCGACCTCCGGATTGTCAAGGGTCAAGCACTTTATGTAGCCGGATTCATTCCACCAGCAGCACCATTACAAGCAGTTAAGAACACAACCTTGCTGCTCAACATGGACAAAGCCGGTGCTGCAGACAGCAGCCGTACATTTGATTTTGAAACAGTTGGCGATGCAAAGGTTCGCTACGAGACACCATACGCTGGGTCTTACTACAGCAACTACTTTGACGGTACTGGTGATTATTTGACCGTGCCAACTAACGCGGCGTTTGGTTATGGAACGGGAGACTTTACAATTGAGTTCTGGATGTATCCAAGCAATGTGGCTGCTGATCAGACAGTATTTAGTAACCTTAGTTCCGGAAGTAGCGTTAACCCGCACTTCTATATTCTTGGTGGGTCAAACGTATTAAGGTATTACACAAATAGCGCAGACAGACTAAGTAGCGCAGCTTTAAGTAGCAACACTTGGTATCATATTGCTCTGACTAGGGCCTCTGGGTCCACAAAGCTGTTTGTAAATGGAGTGCAAGCAGGATCAGCTTACGCCGATGCTAACGATTATGGAGCTTCGGCACCTGCGGGGATTGGTACATATTGGTCAGGCGGTTCCCCTGTATCGACGCTTACTTTTTCAGGTACTCTTACTAATGTCCGTACTGTCAAAGGCACAGCTGTATACACAGCCAACTTTACACCACCTACAGCTCCGCTGACGGCGATTAGTGGTACGTCATTTTTAACATGCCAATCACGCTCGCTCGTAGACAGCAGCCCCAACGCTTTGACAATTACTCGCACTGGTGATGTAGCAGTTCGGGCGTTCAACCCATTCCAAGCTGCTACTTACAGCAGTGTGTACTTTGACGGTAGCGGTGATTATTTGACCGCCCCAAGCAATCCAGGATATCAGTTTGGGACAGGCGACTTTACTGTAGAGGGGTGGTTGTATCTCACCGGAAATCAAAATTTTGGTGCAATGTTTATTTCGTCAACTACTGGTACAGGAAACGCCCTTCATATACAAATCAACAATGCAAATAAAGTCAGGGTTACCAATGAAACTACTGAATTTTTATTAGCAACTAACGCAATACCGACTAATACATGGGTATACGTTGCTGTTGTTCGCTCCGGAACTACTCTCTCAATATATCAAAACGGAGTTTTAAACGGTTCAACAACAAATAGCACTAATTTCACTCAAAACGGTGCAGTAGTCGGGTATGAGATGGTTGGCAGTAATTTCTATTACGCCGGTTATATTGCCGACCTGCGTATCACCAAGGCTGCTCGTTACACAGCCACCTTCACACCACCAACAGCCCCACTGCCTACAGCATAAAGGTATAGCATGACTACGCAAATTATTCAGCCAAACGTAGACGCCACATTCTTGGCCACGCTGGCCACGCTAGTAGGTAGAGAAACGCTATCAAAGAAGACTTTGAAAGCTCCCTTCGAGTTGATAACGGTGTTGGCCTCGGCTCCTACTTCGACCATGCAGTATGACGTTTTGACTCAGTCAATCCTATATTACACCAACAACAACACAACCAACTTTACTTGGAATATTCGCGGCAATAGCGGGACAACACTTGACTCTACGTTGGCAATTGGCGAAGCCATGACAATTGTGCTAATGGTTACAAACGGAGCAACACCATACTACCCAACTGCATACACTGTAGATGGGATAAGCATCACGCCTAAGTACCAGAACAGCTACGTTATCAATCAGGGCAACCCTAGCGCGGTTGATATCTATACCTTAACGCTTATCAAAACTGCTTCTGTTACGTATACTGCACTGGTTTCTCAAACTGCGTTTGCATAAGGATTAGCCATGCCTATTTTGTCTGGCCGCAGCACAGCTAGTCTTTTGATATTAGGCGACGCAACTGTTGCTCCATACAACGTAGTTCAACCGTCCATTACTGCATCAGGTTCTGTTGTTGAGGGTGCTGTGCTGACACGAACTAACGGTATTTGGAAAGGCGCTTTGCCTATTACAACCAGCCCGCAGTGGACACGTAATGGCGTTCACATTGCTGGTGCAACTTCTAATACGTACACTATCGAAGCTGCCGACGTTGGCACGGCTATCACTTGCGAAGTTACAGCAACAAACAACTACGGTAGCAATACTTCCGTAGCATCAAACAGCTTTACCCCACAGCCTTCTATCCCCACTGGAAGTATTATCATGTACAACGGGGCAAACCCCGGACTTACTGGGTGGTCACGTTACGCTGCTGCTGATGGCCTGTATATTCAAGGTACGGCAACTCAAGCTGAGATCACAACAACCGTTGCGGCTTCTGGCACGATATCTGCCTCGTACTCGCTTGGGACTGCGGGGGCTCATTCTTCATCCAATCCGCGATATATCGACTCTTCCGCAAACGCCGGGTCCAATACCATTGTTGATTACCAGACCGCCGGTAATCACACGCATACATCTCCGTCAATATCTATTAGCTTGTCTGCCGCTCGCCCGTACACAACAGAGGCTACTCTGCTGATTGCAACACAAAGTCAAGCGCAATTTCCAGCCAATACAATCCACATGCGGGATACCTCCGAAGCCGGGTGGACCCAGAAAGTCGCAACCACAGCCACACGAAATATTCGTGGTGGCGCATCTGGCATAGTTGACGTCAACAGAGTATCTGCATCTAACAGTGCAACTTCAGGAACAGGCGGAGCGCACGATCACTTCGTTGCTTATGCGTCTAAAGCCGCAAGTACTACTGCTCCGGGGCAGACTCGAAACCTCTCAAGCACTGTAGGACAAAGCCACACACATAAGGTTACAGGCACTGCCTTTATCAACAACTTGGGGACCAGAGCGCTGAAGTTATGGCTTGCTGCATCTGCTGCTGATGCATTAACAGGCGATATGGTTATGTTTGCAGGCAGTCTATCTGCGCTGCCCTCATACTGGAAAATCTGCGACGGCACAAACGGCACTGTGGACATGCGTGACTGGTTTCTTGGATACTCAAACTCTTCGGCTACAGCGCATGGCGCAACGGTCAATAAAACGTCTTCTGTGTCAGGCACTACATCTACCAACACATGGTCTCATACGCACGGCGCGTCCTCCACAAGTACTGCGTTCATCACAACAGGTGTGTACCATATGACTGATACTGCTTCGCATTCCCATACAGTGGGTACCAGCGGTATCACAGACAATTACATCCCGCCATCCATCAAACTGGCTTTTATTCAATACGTTCCCGTTTAAGGTAAATCATGGACTACACATACGTTTCAATTGATATGTACAACAAAAGTGTTACTTGCCGTTTTGGTGGTACCACATATATTTTTTCCTCCCCTCAAAAGTTTGTTGATTTGACCGGGTTTCCCTTCTTAGACACCGTGCGCATGTTGTCTTACGAACCAGAACGGAACTTGTATGTAATTGAGTACGCCGGTGGTGTTGCTAATCAAGGCGGAGATTTAGAAGAAATGCGCTGGATTGGCGCAAATATCGGTAACATCCACCAGGCCGCGATGTCAGATCAACACACCTAAAGGATATACATGAAAATTGCCATATACGCCATCAGTAAAAACGAAGAACAATTTGTAAAACGTTTCTGTGAATCTGCTAAAGATGCCGACCTTATTCTTATTGCTGATACTGGTTCTACAGATAACACCGCTAGTCTGGCCCGTTCTTTGGGCGCTACGGTGTACGATATCTCCGTTAAACCTTGGCGTTTTGACAAAGCCCGTGACACTGCACTTAACTTAATTCCCGGAGACTTTGATGTCTGCATCTCCCTTGACCTTGACGAAGTCATGGAATCCGGATGGCGAGAAGAAATTGAGCGAGTCTGGAAAGACGACACGACACGTCTACGCTACAAGTTTGACTGGGGTTGTGGAATTAGTTTCTTCTACGAAAAGATTCATCATCGCACCGGCTATCACTGGCACCATCCAGTTCACGAGTACCCCCGCGCTGACAACCGTACAAAGGAAGTTTACGCCCACACAGATATGCTGCTAGTCAGCCACCACCCAGACCCAACAAAGTCTCGTGGTCAGTACATGCCGCTGTTGGAATTGGCTGTAGCAGAAGACCCCCGCTGCCCACGCAATGCGTTTTACCATGCCCGTGAGTTGACGTTCTATTCCCGTTGGCAAGATGCGATTAATGCATTGAACAAATACTTGGCCATGCCCGAGGCCAACTGGCAGAACGAGCGATGCTACGCCATGCGTTTACTGGCTAAATCCTATGCCGAACTTGGCCACAATAACGAAGCCCTGAAATGGGCTCGCCTTGCTGTTGCTGAAGCCCCCGGAACCCGCGAGCCATGGGTTGAATTGTCTTTGGCTACGTACCGCCAGTCTATGTGGGCTGAGTCTTATGCTGCTGCTTTATCTGCACTGGAAATTAAAGATAAGCAATTGGTGTATACGATGGACCCCTCGGTGTGGACTGAGAAACCATATGATCTAGCAAGCATTGCCGCTTGGAACCTTGGACTTAAAGATTCTGCTATTGAATTTTGCAAAAAAGCTTTAGAATTCAATCCTACAGATAGCAGGCTTATTGCAAATCTTGCATCTATGAAACCTACCGTGGAGTCGACATGATCGGACGTCTGATCGCACTGCTGTTTCTAAGCCGTGAATACGCGCACAGAGCCCACTTGCGCACAACAAGTTACGCCCAGCATGTAGCGCTGGGAGAGTTTTATCCTAGTATTGTGGATATTGCAGACTCATTGACCGAGGCTTACCAAGGTCGTAATGGCATCATTGAAGACATTCCCATGCTGGAAGAAACAGACACTGGTGAACCAGCCGACGTATTGGCCCGTCATTTAGATTCTGTAGAAAAGATGCGATACACAGCAGTCGACAAAACAGATACTGCGCTTCAGAACATTCTTGATGAAGCCGTTGCTGAGTATTTGAGTACGCTATATAAACTCAGGAATTTGAAATAATGGACAACCAGCAAATATTCAATTTCTTTGTAGCAATCGCCGCTTTTTTAGTGGCGTATGTGTTTAATCAAACAACTCGCAAAATTCAAAAGTTGGAAGATGATGCCAACGCAATGCGCGAAATGATGCTTAGAGACTACGTCCAAAAAGACGACTACAAAAATGATATTGCTGAGATCAAAACAATTTTGCGCCAGATATTCGATAAGCTAGATTCAAAACAAGACAAATGAAATGCGCTGGCTCACCCTCCTATTGCTGTTGGGGTTGGTTGGAGCTGTAGCCAAAGATGGATGCTATGTGCGTGAGTTCTACAGTATTGCTTGGACTATCCACAACCCGTCCGAGCGGCATCAGCAGATGTCAATGTGGCTTACAAACAATGTGCGGTTTTGCAGAAGCCAAGACTTAGTAGTCATTTGGAACAACCTGTCCGAGTGGGCGGGCGCGGCGGATTCGGCAGAGCTTAGGGGTAAGGTCGTTCATGGGTACAAAGATGCGCTTGATCGGGAAAAGAAGTGAAGATCAGTTTCGACAAATGGTATCCGATAGTCCAACCTACCGCGACCACGCAGACAGATGTGTTTGCCAAGCGGGTGGAAAGACTTGACGCTGAGAGGGCTGTGCAGGTACAGATTGACCAGCAGGTAAAGAAGTTTCATCAATATGAGTATGAAATTTATGAGTACAGAATGCGACAGATCACGGTAAACATTGATATCACAAACCTTAAACGCGAGATTGACAAACTTGTATGACCAGAAAACCAATACCTAAACCAAAAAAGCCGCAGATAGAAGTAAAGGACAAGCTAACGCTGTGGGTTACGCTCATGGTAAGCACTACCCTGTGTCTATCCGTATTGGCCATGGTAATCAGTTTTATGCTGGGCTTGTGGGCAAAGGAAGTAGACAACGCCGAGATTTTCAAAATGATTTCACCAGCTTTTTCTACTCTTATCGGCGGCATGATTGGGTTCCTATCTGGTATCAAACTCATGCAAAATGAAGACAAATCAAAATCTTGTAAGGAC
>Ga0181352_1000441_pt1 | contig 17791 bp, 22 predicted proteins | sample Fa13VDMLBSN_FD_130103 | JGI IMG/M metagenome (GOLD analysis project Ga0181352, IMG submission 130103) | Freshwater viral communities from Lake Michigan, USA - Fa13.VD.MLB.S.N | ecosystem: Environmental > Aquatic > Freshwater > Lake | place: USA: Michigan | collected 2013-09-23 | reverse complement strand
GTCATTCAAGCATGGCGGCGCGGTGCACATGGCCGATGGTGGGGACTTAAATGATTCTCAGGTGATGGAGAATCGAACAGTAAATCCTGAGGGCACAGGTGAACTATGGGGCCCAAATGTCCCTGTTTCTCGCAGCGCAGAGGAACTGAAAGCTTATACAGAAGCCATGAACCCAGCGGTGAAGACTTTTACGGGTGGCCTTGGAATGGGCACGCGTGGGTACATTTATTCTGATCAACCGGATGTCATCAATTTAAACACTGCCTTGTCCCCCGGAGAACGAGAAATTACCACGTTGCATGAGTTGGAACACAGCATGGATGCACGGGGCGGGGACATATACGGTCGTCCCAACTTTGCAAAATTAGGTGGCATGGACAACAACTACCGTGCTTACAGCTTGATGGGCGATAGATGGGATTCAATTGAAGACACCGTAAAGAATATGGTGGACAACCGTGAAAAGTTGGAAAAATTCTTTGGCCGCCCACTGGATAACAGCTACTTTCGCAAGGATTCCTACGATAACCTAAAGAAGGTAGGAAAACAACGCGCCATGTTCAGCGAACAGTTGGCCTCGTTGTCTGCTTTAGAGCAAACCACAGGTAAATTTTTGACACAAGACCCGGAAATGCGGGAATTGTTTCCCAATTACAAAATGATGGCGGTCTACGATGCGTTGACCGGGCCCCGTCAGACCCGCATGGATGCACGCGATTTGCCTCCACATACACCTGTTCCGTCGTACACCTATATTCAAAACCCTGTAATGCGCGGGTTGACCAAGGCGTTGACAGGAGAGAATGAGTATGGGACTTCTTACAGGCCTTTCCCCATCAAACGTGCGGGCGGCGGAGAAGTAGCTATTCCAGATATTGGTGACGCGCCAGCAAGGGAAGTATTGGCTCACATGTTTGCCAATAAGGAATCTATTCCCGGCGAGGGGGACGTTACAACCGCTGGTATAAACAGAAATTTTGAAGTAGGTGGGGGTAATTTAAATATTGGCGCTGCTTTGACTGGTATGAGTCGTGAGGAAAAGCAACAATTGGCCAAGAATTTGATGGCCTCCTATACACGCAACATTGGCGATGCAACCGTTGGCGTAAGTGTCAATAAGCCTGTAGATATCCCAGCGGATGTGTACCAAGCAGCGTTAATGGGTTCTATGCCGATAGGGGAAGGCCGTGCAATGATCTCGGCTCAAGGAACACGGGTCAATGGCCAAAGCTATCCTGTCAATCAAATGATTGGATATGAACACCCAGTAGGTGGTGGGCAGTTGAGTTTTAATGCATCTCAGATCAAGGATATTCCACAGAGCAGGCAATATCAATTGCAATATCGTATGCCTCTTGGCCGTGCAGAAGGCGGCGCGGTGCACAGAGCAGATGGTTCTCCTGTTACTGGCGAGCGTCTGACTCCCCAACAAATTGAGCGGATTGCTGCTGATCAAGTTGCGCTTAACACGTACCAAGCCCCTACTGCTCGCCCGTCTACGGGCATGAATAGGCAGATAAGCTACCAAAGCGGGGAAGACACTGGCGCATTGATTCAAGGCATATCGGAGTTCCCGTACGATTTAGTAGGAGCGCCCCGCGATATTTCCAATATGATCATGGCTCCGTTTGGTTACAGCGTAGAAAACCCTGTGATGGGTTCAGCGTGGCTCAAGGAACAGGCTACCAAGGCAGGAATTCGCAAAGCTCCTCCTGAAAATCCCACGCTTAAGACGTTTTTTAACGTCGGGGAAATTGGATCGGGGCTCATGAATCCCGCAGGTGTTGTTCGTAAAGGGGTCCAAGTTACAGAGGACGTGGTAAAGGGTGCAAAAAAGGCAAAGGACATGCTAAAACAGATGCCACAGACTGCTCCTGCTGTCCCTGTTGTGCAAGCTGCCCCTACCCCTGCTGTTGCTCCTCCTCCTCCCGTTGCTCCTCCTGCTTTTCAAATTCGCCCGATGGAGCCTCCCGCTGCTCCGGTTCAGCAAGTCGAACCTTTACCTCCGCCTCCCGCAGAAGTAGCCGTGCCGCAAGAAATGCTGCCGCCTCCTCCCGCAATGACAGCATTGCCTGAGACACCTCCAGTTGCTCCTCCAATGCAAGTGGGAGTGCCAGCAGATCGCCCATTTGTGGGCCGTTTGGATGCGTTTGTTGACACCATCAAAAATCCTGTACAGCTTGGCCAACTCAAGGGCCAGTTAAGGGGCAAATTCCGCGATTACGACCTTGAACGGGTGGAGCGTGCGTTTGCTGGCATGGATGACAAAACCAAGTTGACCCCTGATCAGATCAAACAGGCGCTGGGAGGAGTTCACTCACCCGGAAAATGGATTTCTGAAACACTGCCCCCTGAACAGGGCAAGTTTCATCAAAGCACTGACAACGTATGGGGCAAGGAGCTTGGCACAACCAATTTGTACCTTGAGCAACCTGCTGAAAGACTGGCTGCCACGAAGCTCTTGGACGAAGGCCAATCCAGTATTACCGCATTCTTAGCTAACTCTCCTTCAATGCCTACTGTGCAAAAATTAGAAGGCACTAGAAAGCTGTTGAACGATCCGCAAATAGAGCAGATTGCTGGCCCCGAGCTTGTCAACAACTTAAAATTGAAGTTTGACAAGGCAGAAAACAATATCAAGCTGATCGATGAGTTTCAAAATGAAATCCAGCAGATTGGATATGGTTTTTCCGATCCGGGGCTGTACAAAAATGCCCAAGGTATACGTCCATGGTACGAAATTAAGGATAAATATCTTAAAGATAAACAAGATGCACTACAACAACAGTTTCTACAGGAGGGATTAAGTCCGACTGCTGCCCAAATTAAGGCAAGTAATTCTATTTATCTAGGAGCAAATGCAGATATTGCTTTCCGAGAAGCAGGTGTGTACGCTTCAAAAAGAGTTCAGGAAATGGCCTTGGAACGGGCACGTTCACATGGTATTTCCGCACCCAACTTTTCGCTGATTGACTGGAACGACCCTAATTTAAGGCCCCTGTCTATTACAAACAAAGAGTTTGAGGAAAGCGTAAAAAGTGTTTTAGAGCCCTCGGTTCAAACTGTACATGAGGCGGCCAAAAATGTTCAGCGCTTTTTGGGCGATGATGTTAAAGAACTGGGCCAAAAATTGATGTCGGTTGCCGCATACAGAGGTAAGCACAAACATGTAGCTGCGGGGCCATATCCCGTTGGCTTTACCCGGTTCTCAGAGCACGAGACAACCATTCCCGGTATAGGAACATTGGAAGGACGACACTTCCATGAGTTGCAATCTGACTTGTCCAAGGACATGAGAAAGTCTGGGACCACTTCTGGCAGCCAACAAAAAGACATAGCTGAAATTGATTCATTGAACAATCAGGTAGAAAAGCTTCGTAACGAAGCTTTTACAGATCTTTCTCGTATACAGAAGGACTTTAGGGACGGAAACCTCACACAAGACCAGTACCGCCCGCTATACGAAAAAATACAAAGAACACTAGAGGAAAAGGTACAAGGTCTGGAGAAGCGCATGTACACGCTTACCGCCCGTGTTCGAGACAAAGCCCCGTATTCTCTTGAAGAGCCCTTTGCCGGATTTGAGACCAATCAAATGGTCCGCCAGCAGTTGCTCATGAAGAACGCAATTCAAGCGGCCATGCGGGATGGCAAGAGATTTGCTACTTTCCCCGGCAATGAATCAGACAAACCCCAGTTATATGCGGGCAAAGTGATGCCCAACTTGAAACAGGTAATTAAGGATTTGGGTGGAGAAAAATCTGGTTTAGAGCTTCGCCAAATTGAATTACCGCCAGATAAAAACGGCAGGCCCATTACTGCAACAGGAGTTGTTTGGTCCCCCGAAGCTGCCGCACGTATCGTTGAAAAAGGCGTACCGTTTGCAAAAGGTGGTATGGTAGAGAGACAATCGGCTGACACCCGCAGGTACTTATAAGGACACAACATGCCCATCGAAAAACGCATCACAGGCGATGATTACCCCGAAGGCGGGGCCGATATTGAAATTGAATCGCAAGAGGCTCTTGAAGATTTGCCTGATGTCGAAATCCAGTTTGACTCTGAAACCGGCGACTTGTTGGTCAACATAGGCAAGGAAGAAGACGCGGATGTGCCTTTCGATGCCAACTTGGCCGAGGTCATCGATTCAGACGTATTGGGCAAGATCAGCGCAGACTTGATGCTGTTGTTCGATGCCGATCGCTCTTCACGCAAGGATTGGGAAGACCAGTACAGCAAGGGCATCAAGCTCTTGGGCTTCACCATGGAAGAACGCACCAAGCCGTTCAAGGGCGCAAGCGGCGTGAGCCATCCTTTACTGACCGAAAGCATTGTGCAGTTTCAGTCTACTGCGCTCAAAGAACTCTTGCCTGCTGAAGGCCCCGTGCGCACACAGGTGATGGGCAAGGAAACCCGCGAGAAGCTCATGCAGGCCGACCGCGTGCGCGACTTCATGAACTACCAAATCACTTCGGTGATGGAAGAGTACACCCCTGACTTCGATCAGCTCTTGTTCTACACCGGATACGGCGGCTCAACCTTCAAGAAGGTCTACTACGACGAGAACAAGGGCCGCATGGTGAGCGCATTGGTGCTGCCAGACAACCTGTACATCCCGTACTGGGGCAGCTCTGTCATGAGCGAATGCGAACGCATCATCCACCGCGTTCCAATGACCACCAACAATTACAAGAAAGCAGTCGTGCGTGGTCAGTATTTGGATGAAGCACAGCCTCAATCCTTGAACGACAACGGCCAAAGCACGATCAAAAAGGCAGTGGACAAGGCCATGGGCATGTCCCCCAATGCCGAGGAAGAAGAGATCAGCCTGCTTGAGTTCCAGTTGGACTACGACCTGTATGGATTCGAGCACAAGGACGAAGACGGTGAAGTCACCGGCATTGCGCTGCCCTACATCATCACGTTGGACGAGAACACCGGCGATGTCGTCGGTATCCGCCGCAACTGGAAAGAGGGCGACAAGCTTTTCAAACGCAGACAGTACTACGTCCACTACCGCTTGGTCCAAGGCCCGGGAGCCTATGGCCTTGGCTTCTTGCACTTGGTCGGTAACCTGTCCAAGACCGCCACTGCTGCACTGCAACAACTGCTCGATGCTGGCACGTTGGTGAACCTGCCTGCGGGCTTCAAGGCCAAGGGCGCACGGATCATGAACGATGACGTGCCAATCCAGCCGGGTGAATGGCGCGACATGGATGCGGGCGGTATGGAACTGCAATCATCCTTGTTGCCACTGCCGTACAAGGAGCCGAGCCAAACGCTCATGGCACTGCTTGGATTTTGCGTGCAGGCTGGCCAGCGCATGGCCAGCATCTCTGACATGCAAGTTGGCGACAGCAATCAAAACGCTGCTGTGGGAACGACGATCGCTTTGCTTGAAAAAGGCAGCTCGGTCATGTCGGCCATCCACAAGCGGTTGCACTACAGCCAAAAGCTGGAGTTCCAATTGCTCGCCAAGGGCTTTGCGGAATACTTGCCCGACGAGTATCCCTACGATGTCCCCGGCGAGAGCCGCACCATCAAGAAGGCAGACTTCGATGACCGCATCGATGTGTTGCCTGTCTCTGACCCCAACATCTTCTCTGTTGCGCAGCGCATCACCATGGCGCAGACCCAGTTGCAACTGGCCCAAAGCGCACCGCAGATGCACAACATGTACGAAGCCTATCGCCGCATGTACGAAGCGATCGGTGTGCGCGATATCGATCAGATTTTGAACACACAGAACGTGGACAAGCCCAAGGACCCTGCCAGCGAAAACGCACAGGCTTTGGACGGTTCACCGCTCAAAGCATTTGCTGGCCAGCAGCACGATGCACACATCATGACGCACATCCTGTTTGGCCTGTCACCCATGATGCAGGGCATGCCAAACGTCGCTGTAAATCTGCAAAAGCACATCTTCGATCACATCCGCCTGAAGGCCGAAGAGGATACGGAAGCCGAACTGTTCAAGCAGTACGGTACCGATCCCGAAAGCATGGTCTCTGCGCTGCAACGCGAGGCGATGATTGCCATGAAAGTTGCTCAGGGCTTCCAAGAAGTCAAGAAGTTGCAGGAAGAATTGGCAGGTAATCAGGAAGACCCACTGATTGCACTTAAAAAACAAGAGCTGGAACAGTCTGCAAAGAATGATCAGGCCCAGATTGGAATGGATCAGGCCAAGTTGCAGCTTTCCCAACAAAAGGAACAGGCTGACCAACAGGAAAGCCAAGCTAAATTGATGTTGAGTGCCCAGAAAATGCAAGCAGATATGGCCAAAATGGCCAACCAAGGAGCCAAAAATGCGCAATAAGCCCAAAGTAATGCCAAAAATGGCACAGAAAACAAAGAAACGTGTGCCAAAAGCACCTCCAAGCGGCAAAAACCCGCCGGGTGTGACGTACGTTTATCGAAAAGATGCGTTCAACAAGGTAAAAATCGCGTAAGTTGTCGTATGATGTGAGTACACCCTTCGGACAGGGGCCATACTGTCTGCTTCATTGGAGTAATCCATGCTTGAATTTGCAGAAACCGTTTTATCTTCCGTTCGTCGCCTTCAAAGGGAGACGCATGAGACGATTTTGGGCGGTGGGATACGGGATATGGAGCAGTACAAGTTCCTGATGGGCCGTCTTGAGGGTTACCGGTTTGTTGAAGAGGCTGTAAAAGACCTTTTGAACAAGAATCCCAACCTTTGAGGACCAACACATGACAGGAACCACTGCACTGGAAGAACGATGGGCTCAAGAAGCGGCTGAGGAAGCCGCAGCAACGGCTGCAAGGGCCGTTGCCGATGCTGCTGCATCTGCTGAGGCCAGAAAAGACCACGAAGACCGCGTTGAGAACATCAAAGACCACCTGCCCAAGGCTACGGGTTGGCGAGTCATTGTTCTACCCTACCGTGGCGCACGCAAAACCAAGGGCGGCATCGAATTGGCCGACCAAACCCTTGAGCGTCAGCAACTCACAACGACCTGTGCCTATGTTTTGGCAGTTGGCCCCTTGGCCTACAAGGACGAACTCAAATTCCCCACCGGCCCTTGGTGCAAGGAGGGGGATTGGATCATTTTTGGCCGTTACGCGGGTGCGCGTATGGCCATTGACGGCGGCGAGATTCGGATTCTGAACGATGACGAAATCTTGGCCACGATAAAAGACCCAGAAGACATTCTGCACATGTGAGGTAACCAATGGCAACAGCAACAGTACCTGATAGTCAGTTGGAATTCGATCTCGGTGAGAACGAAGTTGCAACCGACATCTCTATCAACGAAGAAGGCAAGGCAGAGGTTCAAGAAACCCCTTCCGTAGCCGTCGAGACGCAGTCCAATCGCGAAGAGCTGGAAACCATCAGCGACAACGTGCAAAAGCGTATCTCCAAGCTCACCGCCCGCATGCGGGAGGCCGAGCGCCGGGAACAAGCTGCAATTGAGTATGCCAAGGGCCTGCAAACACAGACCCAGACGCTCCAGCAAAAGCTTGTCAACACCGACTACAGCCGCCTGAACGAGGCCAAGACCCGTCTGGAGACACAACAAGCCACTCTCAAGGCCATCATTCGCAAAGCACGCGAGGAAGGCGACATTGACACGGAAACCGAAGCGAATCAGCGTTTGACCGACCTTGTTTATGAGCAGCGTCAAGTTGCAGGATGGCTACAAGACCAGCAACAACAGGTTGAGAACTACAGGCAGGCTCCCCAGCCTCAACAGCAGGTTCCTCCGTCTCAGCAGGCCTATCAACAGCCCGCTCCTCAACAGCCTCGCCCAAGCCCACAAGCAGAAGAATGGGCCGAGCGCAATCCATGGTTTGGTCAAGACCGCGTCATGACCTATGCTGCGTGGGGTATTCATGAAACATTGGTAAGTCAAGAAGGTATTGACCCCAATTCCGATGAATACTATACTGAACTGGATCGTAGACTCGTTGAAGAGTTTCCGAACAAGTTTCAGAACCGCAGTTCTGCCCAACCAACCAGACAACAGCGTTCCGCACCCGCTGTTGCACCTGCCTCCCGTAGTTCGGGGATCAACAACGTGCGCCGTACTGTTCGGCTTTCGCCGAGTCAGGTTGCCATTGCAAAGAAACTGGGTGTTCCGATTGAGGAATACGCCAAGTACGTCAAGGAGTGAACATGAGCGAAAAAATTACCATCGATAGAGCTTCCCGCACAGCGGTAACCCGTGAAAAGGAAGAGCGTCGCAAGCCATGGAAACCACCTTCACGCTTGGATACACCACCGCCCCCTGAAGGCTATGGATATCGTTGGATTCGTGCAGAAGTCAACGGTTTCATCGATAAGCAAAACGTCTATAGCAGTTTGCGCGAAGGTTATGAACTCGTGCGACTGGAAGAACTCCCTGAGGAGTATCGCGACATGTTGCCAACCATTGAGGAAGGTAAACATGCCGGAGTGGTTTCGGTTGGGGGCTTGCTCCTTGCCAAAATCCCTAAAGAGACTGCCGAAGAGAGAAATGCTTATTTCCGACAAAGGGCCCGTGACCAGATGACAGCAGTGGATAATGAGATGATGCGAGAAAACGCTCACTCTACAATGCGCATTGAGAACCCCGAGAGAAGTTCAAGGACGACTTTCGGACCCCGGGCGTAATCCCGGTATCCACAACCTTTTAGGAGCTTCAAATGGCAAATACCAATAAGCCTTTTGGACTGCGTCCGCTTGGTAACTTGTCTGCTACTGGTGCCCAGAAGCAGTACGGTTATCAAATCGCTGACAACCAGTCCGGAGCCATCTATCAAGGCGACCTCGTTGTCGTCTATGATGGTTACATCATCAAGTACGACGCTTCCACACATGCTGCCCCCACAGGCGTATTCAATGGTTGCCAGTACAACGACCCAACTCGCGCCAACAAGCCGACTTGGAAAAACTACTACCCCGGTAGCGTGGACATCACCACTGGTGTTATCGAATGTGAAGTCATCGATGATCCCAACCAGTTGTTCTTGGTCCAAGCTGATGGCGCAGTGACTCAGGCCAATATTGGCAAGAACGCTGATCCAACAGCCTCTACCACAGGAAGCACCACCACTGGTATTTCCAACGGTAGCCTCAGTTCCGCTTCAATCGCAAAGACCGCTGCATTGACTATGAAGATTGTGGGCTTGTCCGCAACTCCTGACAATGCATTAGGCACTTATGCACAAGTGGTTGTGAAACTTAATCAACACCAGTACGGTAGCGTCGGTGTTGCCTCTGACGGAGCTTAATCATGGCAATTACACGTTCACAACTCGTTAAGGAACTCGAGCCCGGTCTGAATGCCTTGTTTGGCATGGAATACAACCGCTATGAGAACGAACACGAAGAGATTTTCGACATCGAAACCTCTGACCGTGCGTTTGAAGAAGAGGTGATGTTGACCGGTTTTGGCACTGCTCCAGTGAAGACTGAAGGTGCTGGTGTTCAGTACGATACCGCTTTGGAATCGTTCACTGCTCGCTACACCCACGAAACCATCGCCATGGCGTTTGCGTTGACCGAAGAAGCTGTCGAAGATAACCTCTACGATCGTCTCTCTGGCCGCTACACCAAGGCATTGGCTCGTTCCATGTCTCAAACCAAGCAGGTCAAGGGCGCAAACGTCCTGAACAATGCTTTCACTGGCGGCGCATATGCTGGCGGCGACGGTGTTGCTCTGTGTGCGACCAACCACCCCACAGCTTTGGGCCCCAACTTCGCCAATACGCCTGCAACACAGGCTGACTTGAACGAAACCTCCTTGGAGCAAGGCATCATCGACATCGCAGCGTTCACTGACGAACGTGGCTTGAAGGTCGCTCTGACTGCCCGCAAGATGATCGTACCTAAGGAACTTCAGTTCACCGCTGAACGCCTGATGAAGTCGACTCTGCGCACTGCAACCGCTGACAACGATATCAACGCGATCAAGTCCATGGGCTTGATTCCCGAAGGTTACGCTGTCAACCACTTCTTGACTGATACAAACGCTTGGTTCTTGATTACCGATGCGCCAAACGGCTTGAAGATGTTCCAACGCTCACCAATCAAGACTGCCTTTGAAGGCGACTTTGACACTGGTAACGTGCGTTACAAGGCTCGCGAGCGTTACAGCTTCGGCTGGTCTGACCCACGCGGCATCTACGGCTCTTCAGGTTCGACCTGATGAGACGATGAAAAAGGGGCCTTGTGCCCCTTTTTCTTTTGGTGTATATTGGACACATTCCGGGTTTTCCGGTGTATCTGACAGTCCCGGCTGACGACATGCAGACAGATACGCTACCACTCGCATGTGAGGACACATCATGGCAAATACCACATTCAACGGGCCAGTTCGTTCCGAGAACGGCTTTCAATCAATCACCAAAAACGCCACCACTGGCGCAGTAACTGTCACTGGTACGTTTGGCGCTTCCACCAGCGTCACCGATTTGACAACTACCAATCTGGTCTTCACTGATCAAAACCACCCTACTAAAGCCGCGATTAACGCAACAGCTACAGCTACCGCAGCACAAGTTGCAACGGGCTACATCACTTCCACTTCAGCATCCCCCACAACCATCACTTTGCCTACAGGCACCTTGCTTGGCGCTGCTGTTAGCGCTACCCAAGGTACCGTGTTGGACCTGTACGTTGACAACACCGCTGGTGCAAGCACAGTGACTATTGCTGTTGCTACCAACGGCATCTTGTCTTCGGCTGCTGCTGACACCGCTGGTAGTTTTGGCGACTTGACTATTGCTGCTGGCGCAACGGGCCTTGCTCGTTTCACCATCATGTTCTCCAGCGCAACCGCTTACGTGTTCACCCGTACAGCTTAATAGGAGCTCATCATGGGCTTTCAATATGACGTAAAAGCGAAAACGGTGACCGCTACCGGTGCTTCCGGTATCGGTACTCCACGTGCTCGCATCAAGGCGGTGTATGCCTTACTGGGCGCTTCTGCGGGATCGGTATCCTTTAAGGATGGCGGCTCCGGTGAAACAGAACTTCTCAAGTTTGACACCCCCACAAGTTCCGCCACGGGGTACATGTATGTCCTCATTCCAAACGATGGTGTACGGTTTGAAGCGGACCCCTATATCACTCTCACGAACGTGACTTCCGTCACGTTTTTCTACGGATAAGGAGCCCACCATGGGACGTGCAGCAAAAATGGCAGATGATCAGTACCAAGGCGAAGTTCAGCCGGGTGCACAGAAGCAGGACATGAGCAAAGGTGGACCAAAACAGGTTGCTCGCAAGAGTGGCCCTAAGCCCTCTAGTTCATTCTCTCCACGCGGCGTGGGCATGGCCCGCAACAAACCTTGCAAGATGTACTAAGGGGAAGACCATGGGACTTGGACGTTTTCTTAAAAAGACCGTGAATGATGTGGGCAAGACCGTAGGAAAAGCCTTTGGTACTAAGGGCCGTGGAGTTTCCCATAATGCTCCTATGGAAAGAATAATAGCCACCGCTTCTGAAGCGGGAAGGGGCGTTGCTCAGGCGCAAAACCCTACGGATGTGGCGCAGAGAATGGGCCAAGTACTTGGCCGATCCTTCAAAAAAGGGGGCTCGGTCTCCTCTGGCCGTGGCGATGGTATTGCTATTCGCGGCAAAACCAAGTGCAAGATGTACTGAAATGGCCAAAACACCTGCTTGGCAGAGGAAAGAGGGCAAGAGCCCGACCGGTGGTTTAAATGCCAAGGGTCGGGCTTCTGCCAAAAAGCAGGGCATGAACCTGAAGCCCCCTCAGCCAGAAGGCGGAGCCAGAAAGAAATCGTTTTGTGCCCGCATGGAAGGCATGAAAAGCAAACTGACAAGCGAGAAGACCGCAAAAGACCCGGATAGCCGGATCAACAAGAGTCTCAAGAAATGGAAATGCTAAATGGACATGAACTCAATTTGGTCAGCCGCGCTATCCGTCCTGTTGGGCGGATTGTGGTTCTTCATTCGTGAAAAATTTGACGAATTGAAGCGGTTAGACATCCTGCTCAACAAAACCCGTGAAGAGAATCATCGGGATTTTGTCACCAAGTCTGAGGTGCAGCGCATCACAGATCACATCGACCAGCGATTCAACAAGTTGGAAGAGAAAATTGACCGACTTCTTCAGACAAAGGCCGCATAATGCCAGCAAAATCCGTAAAACAAAAACGATTGATGGATGCGGCAGCGCACAATCCGGCATTTGCAAAGAAAGTAGGCATCCCACAGTCCGTGGCGATGGATTTTAGTAAGGCCAGCAAGGGCAAAAAGTTTCAAAAAGGTGGGGAACCCATGAAAAAATCAGCAAAAGCAATGCCTTTTAAGGGCATCGAAACAGTGATGGAAGAAAAAGCCGAAAAGAAGGCTGCTAAAAAATATTCCCACGGTGGCGCAGCAATGCGTGGCCAAGGTATTGCCAAGCGAGGCTTTGCCAAAGGCGGCACGGTTGGTGGCGGCAGCTCTCAGGAAGTTCAAGTGCGTGGCGTTGGTGCTGCGCGTGCCCGTACAGCCAAAATTTGCTAATCCATGACCACTTCAGGCGTAGCCAACTTTGATCTTCAGTTTGATGATCTGATTGCCGAAGCGTACGAACGCTGCGGCATAGAGGTCAGGGCTGGCTACGACATGAAAACGGCCTTGCGGTCGCTCAACATCATTTTTGCTGAGTGGGCCAATCGTGGATTGAATCTTTGGACGATTGAGCAGCGCCAGCAGGTTTTGACGGCAGGTGTGTATGAGTACAACCTGCCCAGCGACACCATCAATGCCTTGTCAGCGGTGATCCGGACGAATGCGGGCCTGTCTACACAGCAGGACATCACCATTGACCGCATCAGTCGTGCGGAATGGCTCCACATCCCCAACAAAAATACCCAGTCCAGACCCGCTCAATACTACGTACAGCGGTCGGTTCCGACCACGGTGTACCTGTACCCCTCCCCTGACGATACACAGACGTGGACGTTTGTGTATTACGCCATCAGACGGATTGAAAACGCAAATAACTATACGGAGACGGCTGACATCGTCTTCCGTTTTTTGCCCGCTTTGGTTGCCGCTTTGGCATTCCACTTGTCGGTCAAAAAGGCACCAGACCGGATGATTGCTTTGAAGCAGTTGTACGAAGAAGAATTTGCTCGGGCGGCAGCCGAAGATCGAGACACCGCCAGCGTCTTTTTGACACCAACCTATACGGCGAGCTAAGCATGGGTGCGGGCTACGCTTCAGGCAAGTTCGCAATTGCACTGTGTGACCAGTGTGGTCAGCGGTACAAGCTGCTTGCTTTGATCAAGGATTGGAAAGGCTTTAAGGTTTGCATTGAGTGCTATGAGCCAAAGCATCCACAGTTGGAGCCAAAGCGAAATATCACTGAGCCACAGGCCTTATATCAGCCTCGCCCTGAGTCGAGGCTGTATGTCACGGTGTATGTAGGCTTGACGGCGGACTCTTCATTTGCGAGCATTGGCATGCAACCGATGCCGTATTCCAAGCAATTGGTGGCAGCGGGAGTGCTGTCACCTGTAACCACGTCAATCACATGAACTACGCTGAACTCACTGCTGCCATTGAAGACTACACTCAGAATACGTTCACGTCAACGGAGCTTTCCCTTTTTGTTAAGCAGGCCGAGCAACGCATCTACAACATGGTGCAGTTGGCCAATTTGCGACGAAACCAGACCGGAACAATCACTTCGGGCAATAAATACTTATCTGCCCCAGATGACTTCTTGTCCACCTATTCTTTAGCGGTATACACCTACGCCACCCCAACCGCCACAGGTACATCGGGCGCATTTACGATTACCGTGAGCAGTGCGTCAGATATTGCGGTGGGGCAGCAGGTATCTGGGTCGGGAATTGGGTCAGGAGCCTTGGTTTCTTTGATCAACGGCACAACAATCACTCTGTCTGTAGCCAATAGCGGCTCTGTTTCAGGCACGATAATCTTTCAGGGCGACTACCTGTATTTGCTGGACAAGGATGTCAACTTCATTCGTGAGGTGTACCCCAATCCAAACAGCAAGGCTGAGCCGAAGTATTACGCCATATTTGGTCCCCAGTCTGGCGACGTAAATGAATTGTCTTTTATTTTGGGTCCCACACCAGACCAGACATATAAGGTTGAACTGCACTACTATTACTATCCAATATCCATCGTGGATGCAGGAACCTCTTGGTTGGGAGAAAACTTTGATTCTGTGCTTTTGTATGGCTCTTTAGTGGAGGCATATACTTTCATGAAGGGTGAGCAGGATTTGATGGCACTCTATGACACCAAATACAAAGAAGCATTGGCGCTTCTGAAGAACTTGGGTGATGGCAAACAACGGGCCGACACTTATCGGGATGGCCAAGTCAAAGTTAGGGTGCAGTAATGATCACAGCAGGCCTCACAACCAGTTTTAAAAGGGAAGTCCTGTTGGGCATACACGACCTAGACACCGACGTCCTCAAGATTGCGCTGTACACCTCCAGTGCCGATTTGGGCCCAGATACGGCAATATATTCAACAACCAATGAAGTATCTGGCACGGGCTACACGGCAGGAGGAGAAGTCTTGCTCAATGTTGTTGTGCAGCAAGGAAATGGCACCGGGTATGCCACATTTGATGACCCCTCATGGCCGGGCGCAAACTTCACAACGCGGGGCGCGTTGATCTACAACTACACTAAGGGAAACAAGTCAATTGGCGTGTTTAACTTTGGCACTGATCAGACGATGGCAAATCAGGGTTTCACCATCCAGTTGCCAGCGGATAATCCAGAAACCGCAGTCATTCGAATTATTTAAGGGGAACACATGCTAGTAACCACAACCAAAGGCGAAATGGATGATTCTCTGCTTGTAAAGCAAGAGGGTACAGTAGATAATGACAACGAACTCACCACATGGGTTGAGTACTGGTTGGACGGAGAACTTGTCCACCGTTCCGCGCATGTAACTTTGAAAAAGCCACCTGCGTTTGTTGGTGGTGAGGCAGCTTCTTTTTAAGGAAATATCATGGCAAACACTCAATCAATGTGCACCTCTTTTCTGGGTGAGGTTCTTACCGCCACTCATAACTTTGGCACAGCACCCATTCGCGCCGCAACTACAGCCGACACCTTTAAAGGTGCGTTGTATTTAACCTCTGCCACGATTGACGCAGCCACCACTGTGTATTCTTCGACAGGTGAAGTGACGGGTACGGGCTATTCTGCCGGGGGCGTGACTGTGACCAACGCAACTGCTCCTACTGCCACCAACGCATCAGCCACTGCTGGCGTAGCCTACTGGACACCTTCTGCCAGTTTGACATACACAACAGTGACTTTGACCACAGCGTTTGATGCGGTGTTGATTTACAACTCGTCGCAAAGCAACAAGGCAGTGAGTGTCCACACGTTTGGTTCACAAACCATATCGGCGGGCACTTTCACTTTGACAATGCCTGCAAACACAACTTCCACAGCACTGTTGCGTCTGGCTACAACCTAAGCGGAGGCGGCGTAGGCCGTAAACCATGTTTGGTATATCCGCATACGCTCAGTCGCCGTACGCCGCTCTTGGCGAAAATACAGTCGTCGTAGCCCTGACGGGTGTATCTGCGTCTGGAAATGTTGGAAGCGTTGCGGAAACCAGCACAGTTGCCCTGTCCGGTGTCTTAGCTACGGGCAGTGTTGGGACTGTAAGTGTTGACGCTAGACAAATTGCCCTGACAGGGGTTTCGGCCACAGGCAGTGTTGGAACGGTTGTACAGAGTATTTCTGTTGCCCTGACGGGCGTTTTGTGCCACCCAGAGGTTGGAGGTGTAGACGAGAACAACACCCCAGAGATACAAGAAGTCCATGCCAACGGTTACGTAGGTACACCAACGGCAACGCTGACCATTGCGCTATTGGGCGTGACGGCTTCTGGTGCGGTTGGGGCTGTAACCCAAAACCCAACTGTTGCACTTTCAGGTGTTCAAGCTTCCGGTGCTGTCGGGACAATGCTCTACAACGAGTCGGATGCAACAACCGGCGATGTAGCAATAGGTTCAGTTGGGACGCTGGGTGTAGCCACCTCTGTTGCTTTAAGTGGTGTGGCGGCTACCGGGGCGGTTGGGTCTGTTACACCAAGCCGATCAGTTGCTCTGACAGGAGTCGGGGCTTCTGGAGCGGTTGGGGCAGTTGATTTTGGCCAGACTAGTGAACTGATAGGCGATGTTGCGGCTGGATTAGTTGGAACGGTAAAACCTGTTCTTTCTGTTGCTTTGACAGGTGTTCAGGCTTCTGGAGCAGTTGGAACAATCGGTTTCACCAAAACGGCTGCCCTGACGAGTGTTACGGCGGCAGGAAATGTTGGAACAGTTGTTTACAGCATAAACAAGGCATTGACCGGTGTTTCAGCATCAGGCGCAGTTGGTAATGTCGAATTTGTTCAGGTTGCCGATCTAACCGGAGACGTTGCCACAGGCTCCGTAGGCTCGGTTGGTAAATCCGTTTTGGTCGCCCTGTCTGGGGTTCAGGCTTCAGGCGCGGTCGGGACGGTAATTGCAATCTATTGGGAACAGATAGATGACAGCCAGACCGCAAACTGGCAAAATGTCAGCAATTCTCAAACTGCTGATTGGACGTTGATAGACAATTCAGAGACTGCTGATTGGACGTTGATTAAGACGGATTAAGGACACACATGGCTTTTGTACTTGCAGACCGAGTTAAAGAGACGACCACCACGGCGGGTACGGGAACAGTGACTCTGCTTGGTGCATCGACTGGGTATCAGTCTTTTTCAGCCATCGGTAATGGAAACACCACTTATTACACCATTGCTGGTCAGACCGGATCAGAGTGGGAAGTTGGGATTGGTACATACACCTCATCCGGCACAACGCTTGCCAGAACCACGGTAATTTCATCCAGCAACGCAGGCGCACTGGTCAACTTCAGTGCGGGTACAAAAGATGTGTTTGTCACCTATCCCGCAGAATTTACAGCTAACGCTATTGGTGGCGGGGTTGGCGCGGTGCTTCTGAATGCGGACACCGCAACTGCAAGTGGAACGATTGCCACAGGCCAGAATGGTTTCACTGTTGGCCCACTTACTATTGCGAGCGGCGTGACCATCACCATTGCATCAGGACAAAGGCACGTAATCATATGAGTACGATCAAGTCATCCACCACGTTAACCACCGCGTATTCGGTAGAAGCGGATACAACAGGGGCGCTTGTCATTCAGACAGGTGCTACGCCGACTACGGCGGTAACAGTAAGTGCTGCTCAGGTTGTTACGTTGGCGCAGCCACTTCCAGTGGCTTCTGGCGGTACAGGGTCAACAACAGGTGTAACTGCCGCAGCCGTGTCCGACCAAAACAATACATCAACTGGGTATTTTGATTTACCTACTGGCACAACTGCACAACGCCCCGGCAGTCCAGTTGCCGGAATGATGCGTTACAACACAACCGAATCAAAGTACGAGGTGTATAGCGGAACATTATGGCAGCCTATAACAACCTCTAATTACCCATATAACGTTGAATATCTTGTGGTAGCTGGCGGTGGTGGTGGCGGTGGCGTTGTTTCTTCAGGCGAGAAAGGCGGTGGTGGTGGCGGAGCAGGCGGTTATAAATCCGCTTCTGGATTTACACTTACACCGGGGACTACATATACAGTTACTGTAGGTGCAGGGGGAGGCGGAGGAGCTGGCGGAACTAGCAATCAAGGTTCTACTGGGTCAAATTCTGTTTTTTCAACCGTAACCTCCACTGGTGGTGGTGGTGGTGGTGCTGGCTATAGCTTCTCAGGCCCCGGCGGCACTCGAGATGGTCTTGCTGGTGGATCGGGCGGCGGTGCTGGCGGCGGT
>Ga0181352_1000440_pt1 | contig 17804 bp, 26 predicted proteins | sample Fa13VDMLBSN_FD_130103 | JGI IMG/M metagenome (GOLD analysis project Ga0181352, IMG submission 130103) | Freshwater viral communities from Lake Michigan, USA - Fa13.VD.MLB.S.N | ecosystem: Environmental > Aquatic > Freshwater > Lake | place: USA: Michigan | collected 2013-09-23 | reverse complement strand
TCACGCACATTACACACAGCATGCACATGCAGAGGTCTTGGGATCGGTTTCCGAGGGCTGGTTTTGGCTCCGGTCGCGGGGTGTAGGGATCTGGTAGAGGCTTGTCAAGCGGTATTTGCAGATTGGTTTCCGGTTCCGGGCTCCGGTCGCGGGGTGTAGCGATCCGCGCACAGCCTGTCAAGCGGTATTTGCGGGCTGGTGCGGAGGGCTGGGAGCCGGGACCTGGAGGCGGGGTGCGAAGGGGGAGGGGACACCCGATGTCCAACGGATTGACACTTCTGCATGGGTCACCGCATCCTACCAGTCCTATGCCAACGCCAGAGGAAGAAAACCCAAGCCTGAGACAGAGGTTTGGGGAGAAGGTCGCTGCGAAGGTCAAAGCCCAGGAGCAGCGCAAGAAGTCAGAGTCAGACTACAAGGTCGCATCCAAGTTCAGGGTCCGAAAGGCTGAACGCGGGACCATCGTCCTGATCGCCGCAACCAAGACACGGGAAGCCAAGCTGGGTGAGCGTGTCGGACCCAAGTACCGGGGCAAGGTCTTCGCATTCTACATCACCAAGACAGGCGAGAAGAAGCCGTACCGGGAACTTGAGTTCCGAGGAGTAGGCAAACCCCGCAGAGCGAAGCACAAGATCCCAGTCCCCTACCGCAAGTCCACCCTGGACCCTTACAACTTCCCCAAGCGAGCCCGAGACAAGTTCTTCTTCGCCAAGCTGGGGACGCCGGTCAAGAAACCCCTCATCGTCAAAGCGAAGACCGGGAATGTTTGGTGGAACGAAGAGTTCGTTCCGAAAGCGGTGCGGAAGACCCGAGAGGTGATCGACAAGGTCACGAAGGGCAAGCAGGTTGGAAACCTCCAGATCGTGATGGACATCACGGCATTCGTTGAACTGCCTGGAGGACAGGTGAAATCGATCAGTCACCAGGACGTTTTCGGTCAGCGCAAAGAGCAGGAACCCAAGCCGAAATTCTACGAACCCTTCATCGCTCGACGGATGTATGCTGGCATCGCCCAGAAGCTCCAGCAGATGGGTTTGGTGAGCCAGGGATCAGCGACCCGAGTCAGTTCTCTCCCAGAGAACAAGGGCAAGCCCCGCAGCAAGTGGATGTACAAAGGCGAACCGTGGGCCAAGCGCAAGCTGGAGACGGCTCGCGTTGCTGAGATCCAGTTCCTCCCGAGGACTGTCATCGTCACATCAGTACCGGCCAAGAAGGTCACCAAGAAGCGCAAGAAGGTCACCAAGAAGCGCAAGAAGTAAGCCCCTTTCCTCCGGTGGACAGCCGGAGGTGTCGGAACAAATAACCTATGAAAAGTCAGCTACCAGCGGTCGATCCAGCGTTCTGGAACATCACGAGGAACTCCAAACTGGGAGAGTTTGAGTCGGGCATGACCCAGATGCTCTTCAATCAGGCTCTCGACTATCACAAGCAGAACCAAGCACTCAAGAACCACATCAACCACCTAGAGACCGCGCTCCGCAGGATCGCGAACACCGACTACCGGGGAAACCGTTCGACCGAATCTCAGATCGCCTTCGAGGCGTTGAAGGAGGTCAAATGAGCACCTCCCCGATAACGGATGATTACGCCAGATCGAAACCATCTCCAGAACGATGGGAGTGGATTTCAAAGTGTGCTGAGATTGAAACTGATCTCACCGCCGCTCAACAGCGCATCAAGCATCTAGAGGACATCATCAATCGAGCGCACTTGGCATTCTTCTCAGATTCATCGGACAGGAAGGTGTCCATTGCGATGCACCGCATTCTGGATGAAGAGGTCAGAAAGGAGTCCCAATGACCCAATGCGACCTATGCGCCTTCGACACCGAGGACGACTCCAAACGCTTCTCTGATGCCGGTCAGGACCATGCAGGCTACGAGAAGATCTGCACCCAGATCGCAGCCATCGACGCCCGGACCGGCGAGCGATTCCACTACCGCCCAACGGTCTCCCGCAAGCGAGCCAGAGGCCGGTACACCGAGACCGTCTGGGACGTGCAACCGTTCCTCGACTGGCTGGAGGCCCGAGGTCCGATCCGATGCTACGCGCACAACCTCGCCTACGACATCGGCAACATCTGGCGGGACCGCCTGGACGAACTGGACATCACGATGGTCGGGAACCGGCTTGTCCGCGCCCGATGGAAGAACGTCACCCTCCTGGACTCCAGCAACGTCTGGCCGATGCCGCTGGCGAAGGTCGGAAAATCCATCGGCCTCGAGAAGATGGAGATGGATGTGGAGTCTGAGGAGTACGTCTTCCGAGACGTCGAGATCGTCATCGAGGCAATGGCACTCGCCGAGCGAATCTGCATCCAGTACGGGGCCGACATGAAATCGACCCTGGGTTCGATCAGCATCGCGATATGGCAAGCTGGCGTGATCGGTGGGGTCAACTGGCAGTCATCGATGGAAGACATCCGAAACGCCTACTACGGCGGCAGGGTGGAACTCTTTCGCACCCATGCGAAGGGTGACAACCTGTACTACACCGACATCAACAGCCTGTACCCGGCGATGATGCTCAACAAGTTCCCTGACGGGGACGATCAGTACTTCGACTGCGAAACCCTCGCAGAAGCCAAGGCGCTGCTTCTGAGTGACGAAGAGCTTTACGGCGTCGTCCACTGCGATGTGGATATTCCTGAGACCCTTCGCATTGCGCCGCTGCCGGTGAAGCGGGAGGGCTCCGGGGAAGTCTGCTTCCCAGTCGGGCCAGCATCGGGATGGTGGACCGTGCATGAGATCCGCTATGCCTTGAGCAAGGGATGCAAGCTCAAGAAGCTGAAAGATGCCTACGGAAGCCGCACAGGCTCTTACTACTACCGCGAGTTCGTCGAGACCTTTTACCGCCTGCGGAAAGAGGAACTCGACAAGCCCAATCCCGATGAGGGCAAGACGCTCTTCTACAAGCTACTGATGAATAACCTCTACGGTCAGCTTGGGATGAAGGGCAGCGTCACCCGATCCATTCACCTGACCGCTGACATGGTCGAGGTCGATGAGGAAGGTGAGATGCACCTGACTCGCCAGGGGATTCCGTTTGGCACCAAGCTCCTGGCTGATGTGGCGATTCCGCTGCCGGAACACGTCAACTACCTCCATGCCGCTTACGTCACGTCCTACGGTCGCCTGAAGCTCATGTCCTACATGGATCAGGTCGGAGCCGAGAACCTGATCTACTGCGACACCGACAGTCTGTTCTTCGTCTGGGATGGACCTCCACCGTTTCCATTGTCCACCACCCTGGGCGAGATGAAGCTGGAGGACCGACCGATGTGGGTGGAGACCCGCAGCCCCAAGATGTACCGCTACGAGACCGCTAAGAAGGGTCGAGTGACGAAAGCCAAGGGAGTGCCCAAGAAGAAGCAGGATGAGTTTTACGACACCGGGTGCGCCAACTTCTGGCAACCCTGGAGGCTCCGCGAATCCATTGTGTGCGCGGATCGAATTCCTGATGAGGACGACGAGGACGTCAAAGTCTTGGGAGTCTGGCGTCAGGTGATGAAGCGAGTGGTTTCAGGCTACGACAAGAAGAGGCTTGACTCTGACGGTGTCACCTACATCCCCAAGAAAATGATCGACATCGGAGCAGAACACGACGACATTCCACTGGTCTGAAGCGTGTCCTCCGCATTCAGGCGGCAATAGGTTCTCCCCATCGGGCTGTCTCCCGGTGGGGAGTTTTGCTTTTCTAGCAGAAATATCTTTGACAGCATCACCGACATCTGCAACATTAACAACGTCGAGAACGAAGCGGCTCAAAACTACCGGGGTCTACAACTGACCCCACCGCATCAATCCGATACGAAACCTATGGCAGTTGCATACAACCTCAAGAAGACACTCGGCGGATCCCTCTGGAAGTGGATCGACGGTGAGGAGAAGGTCTTCACCGTGGTCGGCCCGATTCGCGCTGGCAAATCGGTCACCAACCCCCGCAGCGGGATCGCCAAGGCCCCGGACGTGATGACCGTTCTCGATGCTGCTGACGCCAACGAGAAGGACATCCTGGTGGGTGCGGTTCTGCGGTCCAGCCTCACTGAGAACTATCCCGATGACAGCTACGTTGGACTGACCTTCGCCTGCACCCAGGGTGCGGTGAAACCCGGAACCCGGTACAAGACGATGACCGTCGCCGAGGTTGAGATCGAAGCGCCTACCACCAAGAAGGCCAAGAAGTAATTCACCAACCAGAAAGGCCCACCCAGCAACGGGTGGGCCTTTTTGTTGGCGTTGACTCAACATCTTGTAGAGTCTACAACCACTGACCTCAACTATTGCTCGATCATGGACATCACAAATTTTGAAATCTTGGACCTAGGGCCAGCACCCGAGGGTCTGTACGACGAATGGGGAGCCAGCTACCGCCCATCGATGACGTGCAGTGTCGTTGGCGAAGGTTCCAATGCAGGCAAAGCATTCGCTGACGCACTCGATCAATTGGCCTTAGAGGGCTACGACACCAAGCTCCTCAACGAGTCCGGGATGGAAATGGGATTCTACTCGATGGCGGCTTCGACCCCGGCTACCGAGATCGAACCCCATGTTGACCCGGACGAAGACGAGCCAGCAGACGATTCTGAGATCGTCTACCATGTTGGAATCCGCTACGAAGGCTTGGACGAAGTGATCCCCGAAATGCTATGAACGCTCTGACCCAACTCTACTCCGTTGACGAAATCCGCACCGACAAAGGCACCATCAAATGCGATGACCAGATTGCCTCGCAACTGATCGTTCGATCCAGTGACGACGCTCAGTTCATCTGCTACAACCCTGGCAACGTCCTGGACGGTCTCTACAGCCTGTCGGATCTGCTGAAGTGCAAAACCTGTCTCCTCACCGGAATCCGCTACACGATCATCGGCACTGCCGGTGATTCCGCAGTCCGCACCCAGCGGTACAAGCACGACTTCACCACCAAAGTGATGCTCGACAACGCCTTCAACATCAGCCCGAGCAAGGGTGCGCTTTTCCTGCCGTACCAACTCGATGTGCTGCTCGATACCAAGAACAAGTTCCCGAAAGTGACCGCCATCCAATTCATTGCATGAGAGACCTCCAAGACCCATTGCCAGATGCAGATCCTGATTTCGTCCATGAGGAAGAGCAGGACGATGTTTCAAAGATCCAGGCCCTGCTGAAGGAACTGGATATGTCCGGCGGTGTTGCGCGGATTTTCCGCCAGCGACCAGGACAAGCCAAACACGAATACGAGGGGGAGATCCCTGCTGACACCTTCACCCTGGAGACCATCAAGCGAGCCTATGGCGGCGGTGACTACCAAGTCCGTTTCGCAGCCAAGGGCGGTCGATACGTCCGTTCAATCCGCTTCTCAATTGATCCCCGCCACAAAGGCGAACTCGACAAGTTACTTGAACCTCCAGCACCCGTGAGCCAGAACGACAATTCCCAAGCCCTGCTCGCATTTATGATGCAGCAACAGCAGGCACAAGCCCAGCAGGCCCAGCAGAGCATGACCCTGATGATGACGATGATGTCAGAGAGTCAGAAGTCGATGGCTGCGATCATCGCTGCTGCCATTGGTGGTGGCGGACGTCAGGTTCAAAGCGAACCCTCCTCGAAATTCATCGAGGTGATGATGCCCATGCTCACCGAGTCCATGAAGCCTCGAGGCGGCATGGCTGAACTCACTGAGAACGTGAAGCTGGTGAAGGAACTCATGGGGTCTGCCCCGGAAAAGGAAGAGAAAGACGATATGCTCGAAAAGATGATGACCATCGGTGCGCCGCTCCTGGGGGCTTTCATGTCCCGAGGTCAGCAGGCACCGCAACCGCAACCGCAACCAGTGCGAGTGAACCCAGTTCAGCCGCAAGCGTTGCCGACTCCTGAGCAGATGGCACAAGCCAAGGCCCAGGATCTCTTGGGCAAGCTCCGATTTGTGACGCCAGTCTTGGTGCGAGCCGCCAAGAAGGGATCCTACCTCGACAGCTATGTGGACATCCTCAATGACAACCTCGATGACGAAGGTCACGAAATGCTGGTGTTCATGCTCCAACGGGATGACTGGATCAGCACTCTTTTCAATGACAACCCGGATGTTGTGGCAAACCGCCGATGGTTTGAGAACCTCCGCGAAGCGATCCTGAATCCTGATGAAGACAGCACGGACCCCGCTGGGGAAACGACTCCTGAGGCCAGCGAAGAACCGAAAGCACCTCACCCATTTCAGTGATCGGCGGGGGAGGATCTGGAAGGTCTCATTCGCCGGGGACAGCCTTTACTTCAGAGTCCACCGTTCCAAGCAGGTGCTGGAGGTATCGATCAAGTCGGTCCTTCATGCAAAGCTCTTGAGTTCTGTGGACACTGTGGTAGAAGCACCTCGTGCGAGTAGTCTACCCACCCACCCAAGCCCTGGCAGGCGAGCCGAATTACCAAGCGGCACCCCGGATCCCCATCCGGGAAAACCTGCTCGCACCTGATGGGACCGTTCATCGGATTCCCATCAATCCGAGAGCCCCGGATGCGTTCACGATCATCGCCTCGATCCAATTTGTGATCGATCAGTTTGGCCGAGATCCGCGCATCCGGGCAGCGACTCTTCCGCTGATTTCTTCCCGCATCAACAACGACATCCGAAACAACGCCGCCACTGTTGCAGCGTTCGTGATGCGGAAGATGGTCTACCTCGCCGATCCTGATGGCGGGGAGTTTGTGCAGACCCCGCTGGTCTTGCTCAACACCATTGGCCGAAAGGGTGTCGCCTACGGAGACTGCGACGATCATGTCGTTCTCCTGGGCGCAATGCTCGTTTCCATCGGCATTCCTGCTCGAGCCGTCGCTGTGAAGCTCCACGGGAGCGATCACTACAACCATGTCGTCATCGAGTACCCCTACCAGGGGCAAGCAATTCTCATTGACCCATGCGCCAAGAATGTGTCCACTCCCGCTTATAGGGACCGGCTGGTTGCTATTTGATCCATGAGAAACGTCAACTACATCACCAACGGATTCGGCAACCCGGTGAACTATCACGTCCCCGGTCCTATGGGCAACCAGTTCGCCACCCCCTTTGGCGACCCCTACCGAGTGCAGGGTGTGAATTTCGGTCTTGGTGACATCTGGTCTGGGTTCACCAACATCGTTGGAAGCATCGGCAAAATTGCCGCTCCGGTTCTCCCAGGTCTCGCCCAGGTTGGTGTTGGCAGTATGCTCAACAAGCCCAAGCAGACCACTCAGCAGCAACCTTCTCAGAGCCAGTTCACGCAAGTGACTGCCCAGACTCAGGCCCAGCAGGATGCTGCTGCTGCCGAGAAATCGAACACGATCATTTACGTCGCCGTCGGTGCTGTTGCACTGATCGCGGCCTACTATTTCATCTCCAAACGTCGCCGATAACATGACTGTTCCCAGCCTTTACGCCTCCAAGGCATTCTACGACACGACCTCGGCTCTGAACGGCAATCCGTTCTACCAGAACGTTACCAACGGTGTGTCGGCCTCCATCCGCTCCTGTAGCTTGGCTTCCAACCTGACATCCTGCGGCCTGGGAGCATTCCCCGGCGGCAACATCGGATACGCCAACCGGATCGAGGGTGTCAACGACTGGACCGACTGGCTTGGAAATGCCGCTGCCAATGTCATCGACCGCGCTGCTCCGATCTTGAATCAGGCTTTCGAGGCATTCCTCGGACAGGGCAAGGTCAAGCTCTTGGAAGCTGCCGGGTACAAGATGCTGGGTCCGGTGACCACCATGATCAATGGCGTCGAGACCCCCGGTATCAAGGCTCAGAAGAGGGATGGGTCTTTTGTCATCGTCTTGAAGGACGGTAATGAGGTTCCTTTTACCACATCGGTTGCCGCTCAGACCAAGACTGTGGATATCAAAACCGGTCTCACCACCGGTCAGACCGCCGGGATCGCTGTCGGGGTTGTTGCCCTGGCTGCTCTCTTTTTCTTCATGTCCAAACGCCGCTGATCTATGGCTCAAGTGTTCAATACTGAGACCGAGGACTTCGCCGCTGATCCCGCTCCTGCTCCCAGGACCGAGTATGATCTGGCCCCGTGCAGTTTCGGTGGGGACACCTTCCGCAACCCCTGCTTCTGGATGCTCGTAGGCATTGCCGGAACGCTGGCGGTTCAATACATCTTCACCAAGCGCAACAAAGAATGAACTCCCCCTTCCTGGAAATGGGTGCCGGTAGCCGGGGTGCGACTTCCACCCTCGGGTTCCGCCGAGTGGTCACGCCGCTGACCCCCTTTGGTGATGCTCCTTCCGGTGGCTGGAAGCCCGAGAACAGTCCTACCAACCCGGACGCAACTCCCGATTACGATGGGGTTGGTTGGGACTCCTGGTGGACCTCCAACGATTGGATGACGTGGCATCGGTCTCTGAAGGCTCGATTCGGCCTGGATGAAGCCAACGTCCGGTTCATCAATGCTTGGCAGAAGCAGACAATCGGATCGACTCCGCTCGATGCTCGCAGCTTCGACACCAATTTCCGTGATTACGCGAAGGCCAACGGTTTCTTCGATGCGCTCTACTACGGTCTGGGTGCGCTCGTCAAACCCATTGGAGCGACCACTGATGTGATCACTGGTGTGACACAAGGGGTGTCAACGGTGGCCAATCTGGCCAAGTATGTGATCCCTGTTGCTGCACTGGCTTTTGCCTACTTGTTCTTCGTGTCCAAGGCTCCCAAACGATGACTCTTCCTATTCGTCAATCTGAACTGAACGCTGTCGGGTTCACGGGATATTTCCCGGCACTCAGTTGGCGTCAGCGTAAGGAAGTCGCTGCCATGACGCTCAATCGTGTCGGCAGACGTCAGGACGCTTTTCTTTTGGAGATCAACAATGTGAATGCCGTGAATGGCATTACTTACGTTGCCGATGCACCCCCTTTGCGAGCCGGTCGATGAGGTCCGGTTCACAATTCGCAATTGACACCAAACCTCATCACCAACCATAAACCCACAACAGAATGAAGTCCCTCATGCTTCTCAATGCTCGCAAGCGGCGTAAAACCCGCCGTCGCCGTACCCGCCGCAACCCGGTGGGATCCACCAGTGCGTTCCGCGCCAACTTCCCCAAGTCCATGGGTAAGAAGGCCACTCGCCGTCGTCGCTCGCTTCGCATCAAGCGGACCCGTACCACTCGCGGTCAGCAGGGTGTGTCTGTGCGCGCTCGTAAAATTTACGTCACTCGCACTGGCCGCAAGTCCGCACTCATCGTGGCCCGTAACCCCCGCCGTCGTCGCTCTTATCGTATGAATCCCCTGGGAGGTAATATCCTCAACCAAGTCAAGGGTGTGTTCTCCAAAGAGAACCTCACCGTCGCCGGTGGTGGCGTTGCTGCCACCATCCTCACCAACTACCTGCTGTCGATGACCAAGGCCGACAAGACCTCGCTCTTGCCCCTGGGCGCGACTGCCGATACCCAGAAGCTCGCTCGCATCGCGTATGCGGTCGGAATTCCGGTGGTGGGAGCAATCCTGACCCGCAAGATGAACCCGTCCCTGGCCAAGGGCATGGTGTTCGGTGCGTTGATCAACGGCATCGTCGAAGGCATCAAGGGCTACGCTCCTGACGCCACCAAGAAGGCCCTCGGCTTCGCTGAGTACCTCGACTACACTCCGATGAGTGCCGTGGGCCAGACCCCTGGCTACTCCGCCATCAACCAGTTCTCGACCGTTCGGCCGATGAACTCTGCGTTCTCCAACTCGTCCGCCTTCCCGGCTGATGCTTGGGGCCGGTAAACCTCAACTCCCTGAATCAACACTCATATGGGTTTCCAATCCGAGAGCATCATCTCCGCCGCTTCGCAGAAGTTCGGCGTGATCGACTACAGCCGCTGGCAAGCGATTCGCTGGCAGTGGTATTCCTACGTCACCTACCCGACTGCCGGTGCATCTGAACTGAATTTCTTCGGTCAGGTCGCTGGTCAGGCCGGTGTGACCCTCCAGGACACCAACCTGCCCAAGGCTGGTTCGTTCGGTCAGACGCACTTCCAGTTGAAGTCGATCTCGACTGACATCCAGATCCGCAACAACGACGTGGACGGGTTCACGCTCGCCAACGGTGTTGCCAACACCCTCGACACCTTCGCTCTGGCCAGTGACTTCCTGAACGGTTTCGTTCAGGCCGGTGTGCTGGAGTTCAGCGTGGGTGCGCGTCCGTTCGCGACGATCCCCAAGCCGTTCATGTACGCGCCGCCTCCGGGCTCGCCCAACGACTACGACAACAGCTACGCCAATCAAATCACCGCCGTTCCGACTGCTGGCACTTCTCAGGTTGTCGGTCTGCCTTGGGTCACCCAGACCAAGATGCGGAGCAACGTCTACTTCGTGGATCCCAACATCCTCATTGAGGCTGAACAGCAGTTCAACGTGAAGTTGAGCTACCCGTCCGGTCTTCTGCCTGTCATTGCGACTGGCGTCGCCAACGATTCCACCAACCCGCTGAAAGTCGGCGTCATTCTTGACGGTCTGCTCCTGCGCCCGGTGCAGTAAGCCAACCACAACCCTCAATAAGGAATTCACTCTATGTCTCCCGAAATCCTCGACTCACTCCAGAAGCGGTTCGGCTCTGCCGATTTCAGCCGCTATCAGGTTTTGCGCGGTCAGAAGTATGACTTCTGCCGTCTCCAGAACGGTGCTACGACTGCCAGCAGCGTTTCGTTCTTCTCCAACCCCATCGGTGCTGCGGATCCCGCTGCCCCGACTGTGTTCAAGACCCTGGAGCAGACGAACCTCGTGAAGAACGCCAGCTTCGGCCAGGAGTACTTCGCGCTCACCCAGATCCGCACCTACGCGAATTTCGTCGCACAGGCCCGTCAGGGTACTGCTGTTGGATCGAACTTCGTCTACCGTGGCTACACTGCGTTGCTCAGCTCTGCGATGGAACAGTTGCAGACCCTGATCAACACTGGCGTTCTTGAAATCAAGTTCGCCCAGAAGCTGTACTACCAGATCGCTCGTCCGTTCGTGCAGTGCCCTCCGGGCTTCGGCATCGACATCCAGTCGCTGGCTTCCAGCCGCACTGGCAACGCCGCCGAGACCCAGTTGACCGATACGAACTGGACCGTGCGTCCTGACCACCGTGCAACCGCCGTCTACAACATCGATCCGATCCAGATCATCGAGCCCGAGATCCAGATCCAGGCTGCTCTGACCTTCCCTGGTGGGAATGCCCCGAGCTTCTTGGATTCGGCTCTGACGACCGGCAACACGGCGTTCACTCCTGCCCTCGAAGTCGGTTTGATCTTCGACGGTTACGTCATCCGCCCGAGCCAGTAACCCTGCAACCAACTACGGGACCGCCTGCCGGTTAGGCGGCGGTCCCTTTTTCATTTATGGACAACACCAATTCCCTCCCATTCGTCTACGTCGTCACCGCAAGCCTCGGTGCTGCTGTTGGTGCTACCGCTTCCTCGACCCTGATCATGCAGGCCGATTCTCGGTTTGAGTTGATGGGGATCTTTGGGACCGGCGGTACTGCCGCCACCACCGAGGATTCGCAAACGAATCCCAACAACTTCACCTGCACCATCCGCGATCAGACCACTGGACGCGATTTGATGTCGGCTCCGGTGCCGCAGCGGGTGCTGTGCGGCAATGCATTCCGCCAGTTCCTGGAGAAGCGCGGGATCATCTTTGAACCTCAGAGCAACCTGCTCTTCACGTTCACCAACCTGACTGCTGCAACGAACAACATCACGCTTGCGCTGCACGGGTACAAGATCATCATCTAAATCAACCCATCGGGCTTGAGCGGAATTTGCCGCTCAGGCCCGGTGACCTTCTTCCCATGATCCAGCGCAACATCAATCCGAAACCTCGGTTCCTCACCCTCACTTCCAACGCAAACACAGGGGGTTTGGTGGGTGTTCCGCTGGCGACGCTGTACAAGGCGGCGTTCTTCCGTTTTCCGCAGGACTCGATCATTCACTATGTCATGGTCAACTCGACCCTGACCGTCAACGGAGCGTTCGCTCAAGCAATCGGCGTTGTGGCATACGGCCAGGGCGACCAGACCTTTGGCGAGAACTTCAATGCGGGCTTTCCCAATTTCACCGACAACGTCATCTGGCGCGATGAACTCTTGAACCCGATTGCTGGCTTGGTCAGCGATTCCAAGAGCAACCAGATTATGATGAACGAGTTCTTCGTTCACACCGATACCGGCATCGGCATCTACGTCAACGGCATCAACGCGAACATCAACATCAACGCGACCATTGCCTTCAATCCGATTGCCGAATGGGTCAATTTCCGTGAACCGACCTCTGGAGCCCGAATCTAATGTCCTCCCAATCCTACCTCTTCAACCCCACTGAGCGAACGCTGGCTGCTGCTGGCGACGGGTTTTCCGCTCCCAGGTTGACCACCACCGACCGTCTTGCCTTGTCCCTGGGGGTCAATGGCAAGGGGATGATGGTGTTTGATATGACGCTCAATCAGATCTGTGTCTGGAACGGGGCCATCTGGCTTTTCGTCACCAGCACTGGTGGTGCGACCATTTACACCGGGGTTGTCGATCCTGAAGGGGTGGTGACAGCGCAGCCGGGAAGCATCTACTTTGATCTCGCAGTCGCCGGTTCCCCTGTGCAGTACATCAAAGGATCTGGTTCTGGAAACACTGGTTGGGTCTAATTACATGAAATACATCCTATCAATCCTCCTCTGCTGCACCGCTCTGGCGCAGCAGACCGTCAACAACTTCACGGTCAAGACCAACTTGATTGTGGCTGGAATCAATGTCGGGCAGTACGAAACGCCTGTCGTTCCAAACCTGTCTACCAATTGGTTTAATGTTACGACTTGGGGTGATTCGCTGACTGCTGGAACTGGTGCAGTTCCGATAACCAATGCATATCCAGCAGTCCTTGCACTGCAATCTCAGTATACGGTTTCAAATGGCGGCGTTGGCGGTGAAACATCTACGCAGATCAAAGCGCGAATGCTTGCTGCTACAAACACTCATGTAAACCCGACAATCATTTGGGCAGGAAGAAACAACTACACCGACACCAATGCCGTGCTGTCCGACATTGCATCAATGGTTTCCGCACTGGCATTAAAAGGAAACACTAACAGATTTCTTGTATTATCAATACTCAATGGAGACTACGTTCCTTACGATGCAAGAGGCGGAGTTGGATATCAGTTTATCACAAACATCAATGCAATTCTTGGTCAGACATACGGAAGTAATTATGTGGATGTCAGATCGTATCTTGTAAGCCAGTACAATCCTGCGATTCCTGCTGATGTTATAAACTACGCTCAGGATATTCCGCCATCTTCATTGCGCTCTGACAACATTCACTTGAACAATGCTGGATATGCGGCAGTTGCAAATTACATATTGACCAACTCGCAGTTGTATCTGCGAGGCGGATGGTCGCCATACGTTACCGCAAAAGGACTTCAAATTGAATTGGCATCACCTTCGGTGATTGGTCAGACCACTCCCAATCTGGGGGCGTTTTCTGATTTGTACTCACCGTTTGTTCGCGTCGGAGGAACCTCCAATTTCAAAACGCTATCATTGTCTGGAGATAACTCTTCCATTCAAATTAATGGAAACTTCATCCCGCTCATTAATAGCAGCTATGATCTTGGATACGACTCAACATTAGGTTTCAGAAATGCATATATCCAAGGTATTTCATTTTTGGGAACTGTCACAATCGCCAATGGTCTTACATCTCCAACAGCTACAATAACTAATTCGATAAACTCTTCTGGAACTTTAACTATTACTAATTCTTCAAGCGATGGAAGAGTGTTGGCTGACAGCGACTACCGTGGACAGCTATATAATAACAATGGAGGTGCAGGTTTTGCACCGGCTGCTACTGCTACATTATTTACTGTTGGATCTTACGCAAAGATGGTAAATGGCGTATTGGTTGTAAGGCTTTGGTCTGCATCAAGTCGAAGCGTTACTTCTTACAATCTTGCAGTCATTGGAGGTGGTGACACGACTACTGTAACATCAACATCGTTTCAGCAATACGGTCCTACTGCTTTGACCGGAACCCTTTCAATTGTAAAAGACACTCCATCAGGTGGAACTGACACGGTTAGGTTTACTGTTGGAGTAAATGCAGTTACTGCAATTGAGTATGCTTGGAAGCCGTTTTTTGTTGATAGCGGAACCGTGTTCACTGGATTCTAACCCGATGCACAACCTCCACGACACCCTCCGCGACCTCGGTATCGGCGTCGGTGGCCCTGCTGGCGGACTCTTCATTGCCAACATCGTCCCCGACCCTATCATGGCCAACCTGAGCGTCACCCTCGGCTCTCTGGCCGCGCTGACCGTGATCATCAAGAACGTCATCGACATCTGGAAGAACAACCAAAAATGAATCCCACTGCCTCTTCTCTCATCCGTCACGGTCTCACCGCTGCTGGCGGGTTCCTGGTCGCCAAGGGTCTCGCCTCTGCCGATCAGGTTGCTGAGTTGGCCGGTGCCGCTGCCACTCTCATCGGCACCATCTGGTCCATCTGGAGGAACCGGAAGCCGATTGCCACTACCCCGTGAACTGGGTCTACGGCATCGTCAAAGCACTCCTCGACTGGCTGCGTGAAACACCTCCGCCAACTGTCCGACAAGGCCAAGCTCCTGCTGATCTCCAGGCGGAGCTTGGTGCTGCTATCGATAGTGCAAGGGCTGGTCGGGTGCAGCGGGACGAAGGTGATCCTCGTTCCTGAAGGTCAGCCGGTGATGCTGGCGGAGCCGGTTCGCGCCAAGGTTTACGCCTTCGATCCAAATGGCAAATTGGTCCCGAGTAGTAATAGAGTAGTACTACCTGCTGGCTGGTATGCGCTCCCTCGTAAATGAACTACCTCATACTCCTCGGAATTATGGCACTCTTCATCTTCGGCCAGAAGGTCCGCACCAACTGGGTGAGCGGCATCAAATCGACTCTCACCAAGATGATGATCCCAGGAGCGGATCGTCGTCTCTTCAGCGGGTTCACAGCTTCTCCCATCGGTTGGATTCGCAACGCAGCCTCTTGGGTGCGTGTCTTCAACTGGACCGGGACCGCCGCTGGCATCAATGGACTCGGTGGTGTCGGCGGCGGAACACTCATCACCCGCAAGCACGTCCTCTTCGCCCAACACGTCCCGTACCCGGCTCGACCCTTCGACATCTTCTTCGTGAACAAGGACAGCCGGACCTTCGCTTACAAGGTCACAGCCATCCAACAGGTCGAGGGGACGGATATCGCCATCGGCACCCTCGACCGGGATGCTGACCCTAGCCTGAACGTCTACCGGGTGCTGCCCGACAACTGGTTGCAGTACGTCGCCAACAAGACCGAGACCTTCAACGTGATGGGTGTCACCGGCACCCGATCCACGCTTGTGTTGCCGGTCCTCTACGCCAATCAGGACAAGAAGGTCGCAACCGGGGACGTCACAAGTGTCAATGCCGGGACTGCGACGGTGTCGGTTCCCGCCTTCGAAGTCGCCCGAGCCTACGGCGAACCGGTGCGGGTTGGGGATTCTGGGAATCCGATCTTCGTCATGCTGGGCGATGAACTCGTTCTCCTGGGCGCATGGTGGCGCAATGCGACGGCCGCTGGTGAGGTCGGTGCGTTCCCCTGGCTCCTGTCGCAGAAATCGGCCATCGAGAAGATCATCGGTCAAAAGCTCCAGGTCGCTGACATGAGCGGTCTGGACCGGATCGCATGATCAGCTTCCCCTCCAGTGTTGCTGCCAGGAAATGCCTCAATGGCGAAGGTTGTGGGGACACCGTGTACTGGGTGTTGCGCCGAATGCTGCTCATCAATAGCGGTCTGCGGTTGGCTGGCGAGAAGGAGAACCTCTGGAAGAAGAGCCTCTACGGTTCGCTTGCTGTCCAAGGGTTCGTCACGGCGTGGACTGCTGCCCATCTGGATGAACCCGTCGCAAGCCTGCCGAGTGGCGAGGTGGCTGTCTCCGGTGATGCTGTGGGAATTCTGGGGACGTACCTGACCCGCTCTGCAATTGTTGGCACCGGACTATGGCTTTCTGGAGATCGAAAACACCTACTGAGGAACACGCTGGTCAGCACCGCAATGATCCAGGCGACGGTGCTGCTCTGGGCCAAGGATCAAGAGATATGATCCGGGAAGTGGCAAGAGGTGCTGCTCGCGGGGTCGCTGATGCGGTCTTGGACCGGATCGTGATCACGCCTGGAATGGTGGAAAGGGTGAAGAGGTGGTGCAAGTGAAGAAGCTCAAGCGTGACTTGAGGAAGAACCCCGCCACCCCGGACGACTTCCCCTATGTCGGCGGATCCAGAATGCGAGCGACCCCGCAGACGAAGTCTGAGGCATTCAAGAAATGGTTCGCTGGATCCATTGTCGTCAACCAGGATGGTTCTCCCAGGGTGATGTATCACGGCACTGGCTGGACTGACATCGGGCAGTTCAAGAGCTATCGCGCATTCGGCAGGATCGCCGGTCACTTCGCATTCGACCCGGAGTTCGCCAGTGAGTTTGCAATCCCATACAACGAATCAGATCAGGAAGAGGAAGATGAGTCTGAATCCAAGAAGTTCCCTTCTATTTACCCAGTCTACTTGAGCCTGAAAAAGGTGTTCGATGTGCGGAAGAAAGAGGATCGAGATGCCGTTACATGGGTTGAAGAAAAGCGACCGGGAAGAGGTTGGGACTGGACCCAGCTAGAAAATGCTCCCTATGTGATAAAGATGAAGTCCAGAGGTTTTGACGGGTACTTGGATTTCGAGAAGGGTTCCAATTCAGACCCCACCGGCATTGCGGTTTTCGATCCTCGCACCGTAAAGTCGGCCACCGGCAACCGGGGGACGTTCGATCCTGCCGACCCCGATATCCGCAATCCAAGACGATCCATGATCCGCACCAAACTCTCACGCATCATCGAACCCGGTGACCGGGTTCTCGACTATGATCGGGCCAAAGGCGAAGAGCTTTATCGTTTGTGGGATCTCATCCACACCGATATGCCGCTGACCAAAGAGGCTCTGGTGGAGATCGAGGGGATGCTGGACGATGACGGTGTTCTTGTGATCCAATCCGGCGAGGAGCCTAGCGGATTGCGAGACCATTTCCGCAGGGCCACCCGGTATCAGGGAATGCTCCTGGTGCAGGGTCCGATGAACCCGGAAGAGGCGCGGATCAACACTGAGAAACTGAGAAGGGATTTGGAATGAAGAAACTGTTCAAAGAGACGAGGACCAATCCTCGCACTGCTGGCACCACCGGACTGCACTTCATCGCTGTCTTGGACGACGAAGGAAACTCCACCCTGCACGTTTTCGACTCCGAAGATCAAGCGGGTCTCTACCACGGTCAGCTTCGCGGGTATGGTGGCGTCAAACGCATTGGTAGAGCCAAGGGCAGCAGCAAACTCTCGATGGACTACATCATCGGGGCGACTGCCAAGCAGTTTGGATCCAAGCCCGAGGTCATTCGGCATGATGCCGCCAGCAACCCCGTCAAACCCCGCAAAGGCGAGTCCGAGCGCAAGTTCGTCAGCCGCTGCATGAGCGAGGAGAAGAAGTCCTTCCCCAAAGTGAAGCAGCGCATCGCTGTGTGTTTGTCGAAAGCCAGAAAGAACCCCTTCAATGACCGCAACCTCGACGCCTAAACGCAGGTCCGTTTTCAACGTGATTCCCTTCGGTGACAACACCGAGGAGGAGATCATGCGTACCGCAGCCGCAGCCGGTGTCAGCACTGCGGAAGCGTACTCGGACAATCAGGAACCTATCGAGGAACTGGAGCGTAGCTACGAGCGGGTGAACCCCGCCGGTCTGCTACCGGGTGTCTCCAACAAGTACTGGGTGCCGATTGGTGCGCT
>Ga0181352_1000439_pt1 | contig 17882 bp, 19 predicted proteins | sample Fa13VDMLBSN_FD_130103 | JGI IMG/M metagenome (GOLD analysis project Ga0181352, IMG submission 130103) | Freshwater viral communities from Lake Michigan, USA - Fa13.VD.MLB.S.N | ecosystem: Environmental > Aquatic > Freshwater > Lake | place: USA: Michigan | collected 2013-09-23 | reverse complement strand
CGTATGCTCAAAGGCCCCGGAGATGGGATGTCTGATTCCATCCCTGCAAAGATTGGTGCAAAACAAGAAGCCCGTTTAGCCGATGGTGAGTTTGTAGTTCCAGCCGATGTGGTGTCACATCTAGGCAATGGCTCTACTGACGCTGGTGCTAAACGGCTATATGCAATGATGGACAAAGTACGTCAAGCCCGTACTGGCCGAAAGGCTCAAGGCCGTCAGATCAAGCCAAATAAATACATGCCAGCATGACCTTGCAATATGTTAATCCTGCACAGTTGCCACAAGCGTGGCCTGTAGTTGCGCCACTGTTGCAAAGAGCGATTGATGTTGATCCTACGGCAACCACGATTGAGCAGGTAGAACACTCAATACGCACGGGTAAATGCCATTTGTTGGTTTGGGTAGAACCAGACGAAGGGATTACAGGGGCTGTGACTGTTGATTTCATTGACTATCCGCGTGAACGGGTAGCCCATGTAAACCTAATGGGTGGCAAGGGAATAGTTAGAGAACACGTTTTTGAAGATGCAAAGAAATGGATGCGCTCTATGGGTGCGACTAAGGCTCAATGCTGGTGTAAAGAAAACTTGGTGCCTATGTACCAAAAGATGGGTATGGAAAACACCCATCATGTAATGAGGATTAAATTATGATTCCACGTTTAAAAACTGAAGGCTACTCTGCTGATGGAATACGTGTTTACCCTAAAGGTGGCGGTGGCTCAGGCCCTACGCAATCTACGGTAACAAACACTAACATTCCAGAATACGCTCGTCCGTATGTGGAAACCATGCTGGGCGCGACTCAGCAACAATTATTTGATACCTCACCTAATGCATCTGGTGGTACAGATATCACTGGCATTAAACCTTATCAGCCATACAGCCAGAACCCAGCAGACTATGTTGCAGGGTTTAGTCCATTACAGCAGCAATCTTTCCAAGGCGCAGCCAACTTAGGCCCAGCAGCACAGATTGGTCAGGGTTCTGCTTTGGCAGGTGGCGCTGGTATTGGCGGCCTTAATGTAGCAGGTCAGGCTAATGCCGCAGGCTTCCAAAACCAAGTGGGTGACTACATGAACCCCTACTTGCAGATGTCGCTGGCTCCCCAGTTAGCAGAAGCTAACCGTCAATACGACGTTAGCGGTGCTAAACAGCAGGCGGCAGCTACAGGAGCGGGTGCTTTCGGAGGCTCCCGCGAAGCAATTATGGCGGCTGAGAATGAGCGTAACCGCAACATGGGGCTAAGTAGCATCGTTGGTCAAGGCTATAACCAAGCGTTTGGTCAAGCCCAAAATCAATACAACCAGAACCTACAGAACCAACTTGCGGGTTATGGTTTGGCTAATCAAGCGGCTGGCCAGTTGGGCCAGTTGGGTCAGACCCAGTTTGGTCAACAACAAGGTGTTATTGGTTTGCAGAACCAAATGGGCGCACAGCAACAGGCTCAACAGCAAAGCATCATCAACCAAGGTATCCAAAACTACGCTACGGCTCAGCAGTATCCGCAACAACAGCTTGCGTTTATGAACTCTATGCTTAGGGGTATGCCATTACAGACTCAGACTGTTCAAGGCTATCAGGCTGCACCTAGCAACGTTTCTCAATTGGCTGGTCTAGGCACCGCTGGTATTGCGGGCTTAGGTCTGTACAACACCATGAATAAGGCAGGTTAATATGTCTATTACCAGTATGGACGCCCGCATGGGCATGGCTGAGAAGCTCAGCATTCAACAATTAACCAAAGCCGTACAGGAAGGTACTGTTCCGTCTTTCATAGGGATTCCCCTTATCCAACAGAAGATGAAAGAGAAGACTGCTGCTAACGCTATGCAGCCACAACAGCCTCCCGTAGCGCAACAGGTTATGCAGCAAGCTATGGCTACTGAGGGCGTGCAAGCTCTTCCATCTAACATGCCACAAGAGTATGCTCATGGCGGGATTCTGTCCTACGCTGATGGCGGCGATATCTATGATGATGACGAATACGATCCAGAAGACTACGCCCAAGAATACGCCTTAAGCCAAGGCGAAGACTTGATGGATGAGTATTACGCTAATCGAGGTGAGTATGAGGTTGATCGAAGTACAGGTGAAACGCCATCTATGTATGAGCGTAAGTCTGGCCCCGGCATTGAGAGCTTGCGTGAAGTAAGGGTTTCTCCATCTGGCAGATCAATAGAAGCCAAAGAAGAAAAGGTGCAAGTCGGTGACGGCACATCAGAGAAGCTACTCAAACACATTCTTCACAAAGAAAGCCGCGGCCGCCGCTATGACAAAGAGGGTAATCTTCTTACGTCTAGCAAAGGTGCTATGGGTGAGATGCAAGTTATGCCTGCTACCGCCCGTGATCCCGGATTTGGTATTACTCCAGCTCGCGGCAATGACCCAGATGAACTGCGTCGTGTCGGAGAAGAGTACGCCAAGGTATTGTTAAACAGGTATCGTGATCCAAAGTTAGCGGCTATTGCCTATAACTGGGGTCCCGGAAATACGGACAAGTGGCTGTCTGCTGGTGCGGATATATCCAAGCTTCCACAAGAAACCCGTGGCTATATTCAGAACATGGCCGGCGGTGGCGCAGTGCATTTTCAAACAGGCGGCATCAATGATGTATTCAATATGTCACCTGATGAGGTCAAGGAATACGCTAAACGCAAACTAAGACTTGATCAATTAAAGTCAGCGTTTACTCCTGATCCTGTTGTTCCAGCTACTCCTGCCGCCGTTCCTGCTGCTGTAGCAGAAGCCCCGTCTTTTCTAGATCGCGCTAAGACAGGTATAAAAGGTCTTGCATCAAAACTGACGCCCGGCTCTCGCGCACTAACTTTGGGCGCTAATCTTGGTCTTTACACTCCAGAGTTAAATTCAAATGAAACTGCTGAGCTAGAACGCCGCAGAAAGATGGGATTTGATACTGCTGGTGCTGGCCGTGGAGCTACCAATCCAAATGATCCTCGTTTGGTTTCATCTCCTAACTTTGCCGCTCAGACGCAGAACCCAGCATTTAATCCTGCTGTTACTAAGCCAAGTCCATACGACATAGAAGATATGGAAGCTGGTCAAGGTGCTGATGCCGCCGTTGCCGCAGCCGCCGCGTTACAGCAGCAAGCCAAGAAAGAAGAGCCTGCTGCCGAAACCACATCAACAACACCAGACTATGCATCCGGTATTGGGCAGTTGTTATCTAAGCGCGAAGCTGGCCTTGGCAAGCAGCGAGACATAGATAACTATATGGCTCTGTTATCTGCCGGTCTGGGCATGATGGGCGGAACATCGCCGTTTGCCGCCGCTAACATTGGCCAAGGCGCACAGGCTGGTATTAAGACATTTGCCGATTCTCAGGCTCGTCGCGTAGCAGAAGAAAACGCTATTCTGTCTGGCCGTCTTGGAGAGTACAGATACGGCGGAAGCAGGGCGCAGGCAGATGCATTGATGCAGCTCCGTAAAGATATGCAAAAAGAAAATGTTGCTTTAGCCAAAGAAAAAATTAAATCAGGAGAGCTTAGTAAACAAGAAGCAAACATTTTAAAAGTAGAAGCAAAAGAACTTGATTACATCAAGAGCGCTCAAGAACGTGCTTTGACTGCCGCAGCAAAAGCGGTGGGGGATAGTCCAAACTCTATGACTATGAGTGAATCTCAAAGAGCTGAATCCATAAGAAAAATGGCAGATGGTTTATTAATGCCAGATAAACAATATAGAAAGTATTTCCAAAAACATCATGAAATGGATCCATTTGCATCAACTGGTGGCGGTGGAATGTCCAAAGAGAGAGCTTCACAGTTTAAGGTAGAAAGATAATGCCAATCTTCAACGTCCGCGCCCCAGATGGGTCATTGTTAAAAATAAACGGACCCGAAGATGCTACCGATGCAGAGTTAATCCAGATTGCCGAAAGAAGCTACCAGCCAAAAAAAGAGCGGACTATTGGTGGTAACTTAAAGGAGCTTGGTAAAGGGCTTATTCCCGGCGGCATTAATTTGCTTGAAGCAGCAGGCATAGGTGCGTCTGCTTTATTGGAAAATGACAAAGAAAAGATTGCACGCAAATTCATTGCAGAACAAGCAGCAGCGGGCAAGGAATACTTTGCACCAGAGGCTGGCTACGAAGAATCTGTTGGCCGTAAATTTGGTGAAGGTCTTGGATCTACCCTTCCATTCTTTGCACTTGGCCCATTTAAAGGCGCTGGCAGAACTACTGGCACGGGCTTAGGTGTAGCCGCTGGTGCTGGCGAAGCGCGACAGGCGGCGGAAGAGAAGGGTGCTACAGCAGAAGAGCGTAGTAGAGCAACATTACTTGGTGCGCCTACTGGCTTACTAGATTTAATGGCCCCCCAAATAAAACTATTTAAAGGGATCATTGGTAATGCACTAGCCCGTGGCGGCGTTGAAGGTGCTACCGAGGCTGCACAGAAGATTGCACAGAACCTGATTGCCAAAGGTGTTTACGATCCCAAGCAAGATGTGCTTGCTGGCTCAGGCGAAGAGGGTGCTTATGGTGCTGGCGTTGGTGCGCTGGCCAGTCTGGTTATGGACTTAGCCCTTGGACGACGCGGGCGTGCTACAACAGATACCAAGCCATCACAGGCCGCACCACAACAGGCGCCGCTAGAGCGAGAGATCCCTGCGCCAGAGGTAGCACAAGCACCAACAGTTCCTATGGGCGGTATGTCTGCTGATCGTGCTGCTGCTTTGCGCGCCGAAGCAGATGCAGAAGCTGCTGCTAATGCACCGAAGCTTGCGCTTGGCATGAACCAACCGTTTACCCCAGTTGGCCTACCAGACGGATCGGTTGCACTAACACAGCAAGATCTAGATGACTACGAGCGTGAGCAGTTTGAAAAGCAATACGCGCCACAGCCTAATCTAAATCAAGCCGTTCCCGCCGCCACTCCGCCACAGCTCGGCTACTCGCCCCTACCCGGCGTGCCAAAGGTATCTACTAGCGGTAATGTTGCATTAACGCCAGACCAAGAGCTGCAAGCCCAGTACGCGCCACAGCCTGTTCGCATGACGCAAGAGGTGTGGAATACCATGTCTCCCGAAGAGCAAGATGCCTTTGCCGTAAAAGCCCAGCTTGATCAACAAGCTCGTATAGACGCAGCCCAAGCAGAGACAGCGGGAAAAAAGGCCACAGAGACTGGATTTAAGGGCAAGCTGTCTGAGTCAGAGAGTGAAGCTTTAGGACTTGTCCCAAAAGAAAAAAGGAAAAAAACTGGTCCAGCTATTAAGGCTACAGAGAATCCAGAAAACATTGGCGTAATCGGTACTGATGACAATGGCCTACCCATTCCCGGCCTGTTGAGCGAAGGCGCTAAGCCATTCATCTCCAAAGATGTGGCTGATTACGTTCGCAAAAACCAGCCAACAATGAAGAGCGTTCAGTTAAAGGATGGTAGCTATGTGCTGTCGCCCAAGACTGAAGCTGAAATGGCTAGGGAAGATAAAACAAAGATCCATTTAGCAACTGCTGGCGCAAAAGGTGAGCCTATAGATGCAAGTGCATTTATTGCTGGCAGAGGTGGCTTGAGCTTTGATACTCAGCCAGATGTCTATTCGCGGGACGAAAACCCCAAGATAGGGAATAGAAACCTATTCCAAAAAAATGGCGTGGGTTTAGATCAAGCGGGCGAAATGCTGCAAGAGGCAGGTTATTTTGATAATCTGCCAGAAGGCGAAACATACACAGAGAATGATGTCATAGAAGCTATTACTGGCAAGATATATAGGCCAGAAGATGAGGCATTCCTTGCCGAAAGGGAAATAAAAAAACGTGAAAAGGCAGAGGAAGCGGTAGAAATAAAAGCCAGCCTTGACTCACAGATAGCTGAAGATATGGGCTATCCCAATACTCCCAAAGGTATTGCTGATAGCTTCTTGGAAAGAGCAATCGACCAAGGGATTGATGTCGAGTCTATTCAAGAGCAGGCCGCAAGAGAAGCTCAAGGACAGCCAGAAGATTTTTACCATGACCGCGTAAGTGCGCTTGCCCGCGACGCGATGAACAATACAAGCACGCTGTATTCTGTCAACAAAGACAAGAAGCCAACCACGGCCACAGCCAAAGAACTCAAGATGCAAAAAGATCTTGAGGGCAAGTCAATGGTGCAGGCTGCACAGTACCTTATTACTAATGCGCCTAATGCTTTCCAGAAGTTTGTTGCTAGAAAAGTACTGAATGTTATTAAAGAGATGGAAGCCCGTGGCGTGGACTTCAACTTTGAAGTTCAAACTGGCGACACTCGCAATAGCGGGCTGTATGACGGCGAAGGCTTAACAAAACACTTCTTTAATAAAGAAGGTAAGCCGTTACGCATACAGGTATTACTGAATGGCGCACCAGTATTTAAGAACCAGCGTGGATATCCATCTGGTCTTAGCTACAAAACACTGATGCATGAGATGCTGCACGTTGCTACCAGCGCCAAGGTTTGGTATTTGTCTGATACAAGCCCAGCAGTTAAACAGTTAAATGATCTTTATCAAATTGTTGCAGTAGAGTATAAAAAGCAACGTGCTAACGGGACTCTCCCAGAGTTCTTAAAAAACTTTAACAAGGGTTATAACAACGCCCTATCAGATGCCAACGAAATGCTAACGTGGTCTATGACAGACGAGCGTATGCAAAATTGGATGAATGATATTAAGGTTGGAGACAAGACTGTCTTCTCTAAGATCATTGACCTGATCCGTCAGGTGTTGGGTATGCCCAAGCCATTTGAAACTGCGCTTGACCGCCTAGTCCGTACTACAGATTCTTTGTTAGATATGGATACGCAAGTTCTGGAAGACGGCATGATCGCAAAGGGCAAGTCATTTGGTGGTAAGCAGACAACCAAGAAGATGCCTACCGAGCAGCAGACCCTGTTCTCTAAGCGGGCGCAAGAAATGTTTAACAAACTGCAAACTGGCAAAGCAGACATTACCAATACGCCAGCGTTCAAGCGTTGGTTTGGCAAGAGCAAAGTGGTAGATGAAAACGGTAAGCCTTCAGTGGTTTACCACGGCAGCAAACGTGATTTTGATAAATTTGAGTTTTATAAAAAACCTATTTCAAATCTTAGAGAAGAACCTAGCAAGCTCAAAGGGTGGATGGATGTTGTAGGCACAGACAAACAAGATGGCACTGAATTTAATGTAGCTAAAGTCTACAAAATTGATGATAGCAAATCACTCATTCAGACGCATGAGGGCATGGAAGTTATTGATACTACAAAACAATCTCCAGTCAAATATCTTGATGCTAAATTTAATAAACCGCAAGCTTCTTCCGAAAGAATTGCCAGTGGACATCGTGCATTTTTCTTTGCAGAAGACCCTGCATATACTGGTTATTACAGTATTTGGGGTCGAGAGGGTAGTGAAGATAGACCTGTAACTTACCCGGTTTATTTAAGCATTAAAAATCCAATCACACCAAAAGATTGGGATGTATTTAAGCCCTTCTATCAAAAGGCAACTAGGGGCGACAAGCAGGCTTTAGCTAATATTAAAAAAGCGTTTTTTAATCAACGCTGGGAAGCAATGGAAATGTATCCCGGATTAATTGATTACGCCAAATCCAAAGGATATGATGGATATCAGCTTATAGAAGGTGGGGCTTCTACTTTTGGCTTTACTCCAATGACTGAAAAGGCCCCCGGCGGGAAAATTACTTGGGCTGCGTTTGAACCAACACAAATTAAATCTGTATTTAACGAAGGTAAATTCTCCCCAGAAGACGTAAGAATAAACAAACTACAGTTTGGCAAGAAGGCTGAGCCTACCCCTACCGGTAATGGCCAAGCTTCACTAGATAACTTGACTGCTATGGGTAGAACTGTAGCCGCGCCAGATCCTAGCTATCTGGCCAAGGTTAAAGAGTCATGGGATAACGCCCGCGATAACCCAACTGCTACGGCAGAGGCTGCTCGCACTTCATTCCAGAGATTCCGCGACAGGATTGAAACCTACGCATTCTCTAGCGATGCCGCATTAAACAACGCTATTCGCCGCGAGGTAATGGCTTCTAATATGGGGCAGGAGGAAAAGATTGGTTTGCTGCTTAACACCAGCCTAAGCCAGACTGTTCACTCGGACGCGGTAGCTAGTCTGTTCTTACAAAAGGGCGGTATCAGCTATGACAATAATCTACACAAGTGGGTAGGCAGAGATACAGACGATAACTTTGTTACCTTATCTAAGCAGCTCGATGCTATTGCTGAAAAGAATGGACTGACTAAGCCACAGATAGAGCTGATCGCCCACGCCGCATTTGAGGCTAAGCGCACCCAGTCGTTGATTAAATTCAACAATGAGCTGGCCGCAGAGATAGATGCCATCAAGAGAGAGGCCGCATCTAAGCGAGCCACATCTCCCGTTGCCGCATCTGCCCTGAGCGAAAAAGCCCAGCGCATGAAGGATGAGTTTAAATACATCCATCTGGACGATGCACAGATTGCTGCCGGCATGGGCTTCTTTAAGATCCATCCAGAGTTAAACGAAGTCGTTAAGACTTGGAACAAGATCCGTGATAACGCCGCCGACGCCTTGGTTGAGAGTGGATTGTGGAGCAGAGGTGATGCAGAGTTCTTGCTAAGTAATGCAGACTATGTTCCTTTCTACCGTGAAGACCAGCTTGAGCAAGGCAAAGGGCCAAAAGAGTTTATCCGTGGTTTGAAGGTGCAGGCCAAGGAGCGCAAGCTCAAAGGATCTGACAAGCCAGTTAACGATATCTTCGATAACCAAGTTCGCTGGGTTCAATACTCCATCAACCGCGCGGTTCGTAATCGTTCTGCCATTGCGCTGGCCGATACCGCCGTGTCTGTTGGTGCAGCCAAGAAGGTTGAAAGCTTAAAAGACGGGGCTAACGTAACTCGCATTTGGCGTGACGGCAAGGAAGAGTTCTATGACATGGCTGATCCTATGTTCATGGAAGCATTCAATGGCTTAGAGGCTGTTGTCATTCCATCATGGAAGTGGGCATCAACCCTATCCAACATACTGCGTCAGTCTGTGGTGATGTATCCGCTGTTCTCCGTGGCACAGGTTCCGCAAGATTCGTTTGCAGCCATGTTCTCCTCTGGCTTGAAGCCACAGTATGCGTTACGCATTCCGTTTCTCGCGGTCAAAGAATTTATTCAGACGCTACGCGGTAAGAGTAGATCCCATGAGGAGCTGAAGAATGTTGGTGCTGTGGGTGTGCGTGACTTTACATCCGCTATGGTGCGTGAGGATGCCGAGATATTCTCTGGTCTTAGAGCGCCGCCCGGATTCTTGGGTAAGTTGAAGTATGGTCTGAACCACATAGCTATGGCTGCTGATAACGCCGTCCGTCAAGCCGTGTTTGAGGCCGCCGAAGCACAGGGCTTGAGCAAGGCAGAAGCGTTTGAGAAATCATTTGAAGTCTTTAACGTGCGCCGTAAAGGTAGTAGCAAGACACTAGCTTTGGCCAGTCAGTTAATCCCATTCTTTAACGCATACCTTGCCGCTCAGACTGTGGCCTATAAGACTATAACTGGTCGTGGCACATCTCCACAGGATCGCACCAACGCGCTTCAGACGTTGGCAGCTACCACCGCCTCGGTGATGACAATGTCTTTGCTGTATTCCATTCTCAATGGTGATGATGAAGATTATTTAAAGAAGCCAGCTATCCAGCGCGACCGCTTGTTGATGATTCCCGGAACTGGTGGCATGAGTATTCCTTTGCGTTCTGACTTCTTTACTATGCCAAAGATCATTACAGAGCATATATATCTGCTTATGACCGACAAGGGATACGAGGATGGCCGTAAGTTCCGCGAGTCTATGACCAATTCTTTGGTTAACTCTTTGCTTAGCCCCACAGCAGTTCCACAAGCTATCAAGCCAATCATTGAGGTTGCCATCAATCGAGACTTCTTCCAAGGTCGCCCATTGATTGGTACCTACCAAAAGAAGCTAGAGACTGAGCGCCAGTTTACAGATTCAACATCAGAGCTGGGTAAGTTTATTGGCAGCTCTGGCTTGATATCTCCTATTGCTGCGGATCATTTAATTCGTGGAATGTTTGGATCTGTTGGTGGCTTAACGCTATACATGACTAGTGCCATGCTGGATAACAATCCAGAGGCTCCGCGTCCATCCTTGTCTATGCAAGATGCCATAGCTACCTTGCCCGGAATGAGCGGCTTTGTGGCCAAGACTTATGAGAACAGTCTTAAGCGCGACTTCTATGCCCTCAAAGAAGAGGTAGATAAGTCTGCTAATACATTTAATGATCTCAAAAAGCGCAGCCCAGAAGAGATACCAGAATTCCTTGCCAAGCAAGAGAACATGCAGCGCCTTGGATTGCAGAAATCTGTCAACAAAGTGGCCGAGAATCTGTCAAAGATACGTGACAACATCTCTCGTATTACCAACGCAAATATGCCAGCAGACGAGAAGCAAAAGCAGATTCAGATCCTCAGAAAAGTGGAAGAAGACCTGCTAAAAGGCGTCAATGTGAAGCAGCTCAGAGAGTTTGGAATGATCTAAAAATCCAAACCAACATAAACGTTTATGTTGCTTTTCGCTAAAAGTATTAACTTTCAAGCAAACGTGCAATAGTTATATTTAATGCGTCGATCTCATCCATTTTCTTCAGAGACCACATTCTTTTCTGTCCGTGCCACCCCATAACCGACCCTTGGTGGCAGTCTTTGCATAGGGCTACGCACGTATATTGGCGGTGTTGTTTGACATGATGGGCGTCACTGGGGCCTGACGCATCACAGACCGAGCAAGGAAGCTCCTTCACCCGCAATAGGTGCTTTCGTTCCTTGGCGGTCGGTGAGTTATTCATGTCCTTATCTCTCTTTCTCGGATCATTGCTTCTGCTTTGTCGTAGGCTTCTTTGGCTGCGTCACTTGGGTGGTTCATAGGAGAAGCACCTAGCATGGCGAAGGCGGCAAAGAAGTCTGTCAGCGTCATATCCTGTAGTTCTACTGGCTCCTGCTTAGGTTGCAGTAGCTCTATGCCTTCAGCCTTTTTTCTTGCCATTTGGTTTCTCCTTGGGGATTAGCTTTTCGATCTGGACAATTAGACCTTCTGCTACTGTCTCCCCATTAAAGGCTATGTTAGACGCTTTGTCGTTCTTGTTAATGATATCCATCGCATCACGCAAGCCCTTCTTGTAGCCGCCGTCAAACTGGGTGTCGCCCTCTATGATGAGGGTGATGGCATCTCTGACTAGGCCAGATGCTTTGCGGTCTCCTGCCGCCGCCTTGAGCTTGGCGTGGATGTCTTTCCTCAGATGGACTGAGTAAGGGATTAAGTGGTTGTCTTCCATTGTTGGAACTCCTGATGTATGAATTTAAATTGCTGTGCTGCTTGTTTGTTTTCTTTAAGCTCAGAACGTGAGCTTATGAGTAGTTCACCCCTTAGCCAGTCTGTTGCCGCCTCTTCTGACGGGTCGTTGATCTGTCCTGTCTCTATCAGGAACTTGTGAAAGAACGGGTCTTTGCATAGGATGCCGGCCAGACGGACAATATCTTTGGATGGGTACTCCTGTTCCCTATCCATAGGCTTGCCGTCATCAGCAAGCCGAACCATTACCACTTGATACCGCGCACCCACAAAGTCACGCATGATGTCTTCGCAGATATCGTCGGGATGCACAGACAGGGTAAGAACATACCCCGTCCTATCTTGCTTCATGGCTATCTTCCTAGCCTCAAAGTGAGATGTTTGCATCAGAAGGGCACATCCTCGTCAGGTGCTGGCTTGGGCGCTGGTGCTGCTGGTGGTCTGGCTGCATAAGGATTGCTTCCCTCTGGCTTCTTGTAGTTGTTCCAAGACAAACGCATCCAAGGACCGAACTGGCCACTCATCTGCCAAGCAGACAGCTTGATGACAATGTCATCACCATCATGCTCTTCCAATAAACCCTTGAGGGCTGAGCGCTGCATGGTGATCTCGCCTTGCATGTCGGGCTTCTTGTCGCCTTGCTCTTTGTATTTGTTGTGGGATAGCTTGCCACTGTTTGGATATTCTGTTGCCATGATTACTCCTTGAATGATTCTTTGGCGGTTTTAAATTTACCCATTAGGTACTCGTATGCTGTGGGCGACTCGGCCTTGAGCTTGTCAAAAATAACGCGGTTCTTTGTGAAGATTGTGGTTACATCCTTCTTGCTCTTGGCTTGCTCTAGCGCGATCTCTGCCGCGTCTTCTACGGCTGTAACCCACTGCTCCATAGTGCAACCTTCTTCTGCGGTTATACGCATGAACCACTCACCATCATCCTTACTGCCGTCGCTCTTGCCCTCGATAACCTTTGGTGGTTTAGCTGCTGGCTTCTCAATCTTGACGGGTTTCTCTTCTTGCTGCTCTGAGTCCACCTCGTCAACTTGAGTTATCTCCATCGCCAGTAACCAGAGGTACCTCCGAAGATACGTATGGGTGCTGCCCAGCACCTGTATGGGTTGCCCTTTGTTGTTCTCTGCATAGACAATCGGTGTAGAGAATTGAATGGAAGATCCGTCTTCACTATCGTAGACAGTCAGGGTTGCTGTTTCCCCAAACGTAACCACGCCACACAAGCCGACAGCGTCAAAGATAGAGTTCACAGTTGGAATAAAGTCATCTAGCTGGTAGTAATACCAGTTACCAAACTTATTGAAACCAGTCTTTTTAATGCCAGCCCTTGATAATTCGTGCCTTGCGGCTTGGAGTTTGCGATATACAGTCATTTAGTTGTTCCTTTTCTTGGGCGTCCGCGTGTTTTCTTGGGCGTGTAGTTAAATATCTTTGCTTCTTCTTTGATGGCCTCTACCTGAGCAAAGAACTCTTCTTCGGTAATGTCGGGAATTGGGGCGGTGGAATATACCTCAGCATCCGTTAGGCGATCCATCAAGCCTTCGTACTTCTCGGTAAGAGCTGACTTGATAAACAGCAATTCCTCTAGGCTTAGGTTGACTTCGATACTCATGCGGCTTCCCCTTCCTTAATAGATTCAACTGCCGTTCCCTTGCTCAGCTCGCGGACTAGATCGTCTTGTGATGCAACCTTGATCTTGAGTAACTGCTTTGCCACATGAGCCAGAGCCTGACTCGGTGCGCTGGCCTTGACCAAGCGGGATGCGATGGATGGATCTTCCGATCCGACTAGATAGATACGTTGACTCATGCTGCTTCCTTCGTTGATAAATATGTTTGATACTGACTACAGAACTGGCTGACCTGACAGAAGCTGGCGCAACGGGTGCGCTCGCCGACTCGGTGTTCAATGAAGTATCCCTTCGGTGGTAGTGCAGCCACTGCCTCATCCCTTGTGTCATGGACACTCTTAGCCCTGACGCCGCCCTCTTTCTTCACGGCAAACTTCTCTGGCTTTTCCCACATCTCTTCTGGTGTGCATTCCTTTACAGTGCCACCAGTTTCTGCATCAAAGAACGCTTCTTCATGCAAAGCAATACGCTCATGCACATAGCTTTCGCGCTTCTCGAATGGCCATACTGGAATGTCGATAACCACAATCGGCGCCTGTGGATATCCGTCGCGGGTCTTGGCATCACGGCTAGACCAGTTACGAATAATGGCCACGATCTGTAGTTTCTTGACTGGCTGCTTCTTTACCAACTCTACCAAGTAGGCGTAGAGGTTTAACTGGTGATGCCAGTCATCCTTCTCATTCATCACCGCCCAGTCTGATGTAACCTTGTAATCGCTGATGACTATGCCGTCTTCGTTAATCTCTTGTAGGTCGATAGCGCCACTGATGTTCCAGTTGTTGACCTTTGCATGGATGCGCTCCTCAACAACATGGTTCTCGTCTTTGCCGTGTTCAAGCACGCCGTGGACAGCAGTTCCAAACAGCGACCACACCATCTCTGATGCGTCTTGCTCAATGTCATCCCAGTGCTTGCGCTTGAGCTGAACTATGCGCGGGCTGTTGAGCAGCTCGGTGGCAGTGATGTTTGACTTACCCTTAGAGTAAGTTGGTCGTTCCAGTACATTGATAAATGTCTGGGGTAGGTTGTGATTGTTAGTTAATTTCATTTCTAACTCCTGCTATCCTTTTCAGATCTTTCTGTTCTTTGTTCATCATCCCTGCCAACATAGATATCTTGGCTTGCGCGTCAGAGTTCTTTGCTCGCTGGGTGTCGGTTAGCAATTCAGTCTTGGTGAAGCTGACATTCATGGCCATCTTCTTCATCTCTTTAGTGATTGCCTTTACCCCCGTATCAATCGCATACTGGGTCTGTGACTCAGGTGCAACTACAACGTAGTTACCCGCGTGGTCACTGGCCAGCAACATACAGTGGGCAGTCAAGAAGATTTCCTTTATCTCCGTGATGCACTTGAGAACCTCAAGGTCATAACGGCGAACATCCTCTATGTTTTCTGGGGGCTTAACCCCGCACAGCTCGACAAGATACTTGCGCTTTACTGTGCTGCCATAAGTCATGCCGCTATCGAGGAGGCGTCTGACTGCCTCCTTCCAAGCGGGAAATAACTGGGTTTCTTCCATTACATCTGCACCGCGAAACGGCCATAGCGTGGACGATAGTCACCCAAGCCAATCAGATTGCCAGCATCTTCCAATGCTTTCTTCACCTCTCCGACATTGACCACATCCTCATTGATGGCCACTGTTGCACGCAATGTCCACTCACGGAATATCGGGCGATAACGGATGATCTTAGATGTACCAACTTTGACACCTCTAGCATCGCGCTTGGTCGGGTCTTCCCACAGTTTCTCAGGAGTCATCTTCTCGTAGCCAATTAATTGCAGCTCGTCTTCTACTACGTGGACGCCTTGCTTAAACTTCACGCCCAGCTTCTGTAACTTGGCCGCATTGATCAGGCAAGCGTCTAGGTTCTGCGCGGGGATAAAGAAGCCAGTCTTCTCATTCCAGTAACAGCCTCCAATGAACTCGCTCTTGGCAATGGCGTGTTGGTCATCATCAGTTTTCTTACGCTTACTGGTCAGCTCTTTGTGCATCTTGGTCATTGGATCAAGAGGGTTAGCAAACCTGTCGGAGTGCATAAGAAGGGCTGCTGTACCCGTGATTTTTACTTGCAATGTTTTCATGGTTTTCCTTTAAGTTATTTGATGCACTGTTGCATCGGAAGAGAGACTGTCGCCAATCCCCTATCCGCTACATTAGCCCTTGCCTTGCCCTGCACAGCCCCACCGAGCCCTTCCCGACTTCGCCGTGCCAGACCTTGCCATAACACTCGGAGAAAGACTGTTGCCAATCTTCAACCGACTGTTTCCAGTAAAGTGCCGTACCTGACCTCACCGCGCCGCGCCCAGCCTCGGCCTAACAAGCCGTGCCTTAACACTCGAAGAAGCACTATTGCTAATGCTCTATCGACTGTTTCCAGTTCCATGCCGAACCGCACCGTGCAACGCCGTGCCTTTCCCTGCATGACCCAACCATGCCGGTCCTTAACACTCGAAGGATGACTATTGCTAATCACCTATCGACTGTTGCCAGTTCCTCGCCATACCATGCCACTCCTCACTTCGCCTTACCTTGCCGTGCCTAACCTGACCTTGCCTCACCGCATAATGCCGCGCCCTAACACTCGAAGAGACACTTGTGAAAATGTCCTATCGACTATTACTAGTTCCTCGCCAAACCTGACCATGCCAGACCACGACATACCTCGCCGCGCCTTGGCACAACCCGCCGGATTTAATACTCGAAGGAGGACTATCTCTAATCCCCTATCGGCTATTAAGCCCATGCCCCACCGATCCCGACCGTAGCTTGCCGCGCCCCGCCCAGCAGTTCCACGCCTCTCCTTGACAATGTATAATCTGTTCCTGCTGTCTTGTGATCGTGATAGGATTATAACTGGTAATTCACACCAACACAACACATAGAACAAAATAATTTCTATCAGGTATCAGGAGTCGATAGTATGTCTAAATATGCTAGGCGGATAGATGCGAATCAGAACGACATAGTGTCTGCGCTGCGGGCGTGCGGGGCTGTGGTTCGTGTCGTTACTCAGGGTGACGGGATACCCGACCTACTGGTAGGCTACCGAGGGTATACCCTACTGCTAGAGGTAAAGGACGGGAGCAAGCCGCCGTCTGCTAGGACGCTGACAGAGTCGGAACAGAAGTTCTTTGATGAGTGGAAGGGTGGGATGCTGGCCATAGTTAATAGCGCAGAAGAAGCTCTTGATATTTTGAAGCGCTGTGTATAATTTAATTGCAGTTGTTTCATGGCTGCTCCTTCTAGAGATGTTGTGGGGGTCTTCGGATCCCCACTTTTTTCTGTCAACACGCATAAGGATTGGTTAGTTCTTATCCGTGTTGGTAGTGCGTAATACGGGTTAGCGCCGTATCCTTTTTGTTGTGCAAATACAAAAGTCAAACACCACTGCTTTATGTGAGCGCATTGCCAACTCCTAAAATCTGTGTATAATCCAAACCGTTGCTGTCGTAGGCAATTGTTAGTAAGGCCGCTTAATCATGCACTCTGCCTTATCCAATATACGTAGGTATATATTGGATAGGGCTACGACCAGAGTGTATGGCTAAGCGGTTTTTTTATTTCTATTTACTACTTCATCAGCCGTACTCCGCACGATAGTAAGAACCTGCATGGGTGGCGCGGAAGGAAACACCGGCACTGGTACACCCCCAGAGTAAGCCGTCCAGCCTGTTAGCGAGGGACTGGGGAAGATAGCGCGGCCAGCGGTGAGACAAACGCCTATCGACTAATCGCTACCGTCATGGTTTGCTAGAGGGACACACACAATAGTGCCCCTTGGGCAGGGAGTGAACAGCCTCGGCTATCACCCTTGGGAGACCTATGTCTTTTTTCCCCTATCGTTTTTCCCTATCTACATTTACTTACCGATAGTTATAATTGTATGTACATATGTGCAAGTATGTGTAGAATTCAGCACATAAACAGGAGGCAGCATGGATCATATAACTGACTTTGCAATATTGATGGGGCAGATAGCGGTGGTTACTTTGGTGGCAATTATTTGGAGGTATTTATGAATGCATTTCATCCTGACTACATCAGGACTTTTTACCCGCAGTTCTTATCTGATTTCAGAGCTGAGGCACATCAGATATCACAGGGCAAGGTGAACGGGCAGAAAGCTCGGCACACACGGGAATCGGTTAGTGGGTTCAAGGATATCAAGTCATTCCCTGAGACAAGGAAGAGAAGATGACACAAGACCAAGCAACGGAATTGTTGCAACGCATCTTTGCGGTGAACGAACAGATTGTTAAGCAGAACCATCAGGTATTGCTTGCACTGACATCGCCCACCATAAGCAAGGACTTTAAATCCCTGACATCAGATGAAGTTAAGCTAATTGTTGCCAACGCACAGTCAACGGAATGGGCGGTAATGATGGCTGATTCAACTATTAAGGCGAAGAACATATGACACCCGAAGACGAAGAGTTCAACCGCATCGAGATGGAATCTCGCATCAAGCAAGAGTATGTGCGTGACATGAAGCAACCATCAAGAGAGCAGCTCATGGCAGAGGTCGCTGTACTAACTGAGTTAGTGCGTGTCTTGTCTGACAGAGTTACTGAGTTGGAGAAGAATGATGGCTAACTGCCCTACCTGTGAGTATCACAAACAACGCGCACAGATATGGCGTGACGAAGCATACAGACTAGCGGGGCATCCATTGCCTCACACCGCAGATGTAGGTGACCTTGTGTATATACATGATTCATTCGTTCTTCCAAAAGATTTGTTTGGAATTGTCACCAAGAGAAAACACGCTGAACCCGTATTTGATGACCGCTACCCGCCAGTACGGGTGGAAGTGCTTGTATTTGCAGAGAAAGAAAAGATTTGTAGTTGGTACGAGCCACAGCACTTGACAGTTTTAGAGAGGGGATACGCATGACTGACTTTTTATACACAGACGCTAGGTGG
>Ga0181352_1000438_pt1 | contig 17911 bp, 26 predicted proteins | sample Fa13VDMLBSN_FD_130103 | JGI IMG/M metagenome (GOLD analysis project Ga0181352, IMG submission 130103) | Freshwater viral communities from Lake Michigan, USA - Fa13.VD.MLB.S.N | ecosystem: Environmental > Aquatic > Freshwater > Lake | place: USA: Michigan | collected 2013-09-23 | reverse complement strand
GGAAATCCGTGTGGAATTTTAACTTCAACACTCTTCATTTCGTCTTTTGTTCCAGAACCATTACAAACAAAACAAGCATTAATTATTATTTCACCACGACCACCACATCCAGGACAAGTTGTTGCAACCATTTGAACAAACATCCCAGATCCCATCTGTCGTACAATTTGACCAGATCCTTGACAGGTCGCACAGACTCTCTTGTCACCACCGGTACCAGTACAAGTGTCACAACTAGTCTTTCTTTTATATGTAATATTTTTCTTAGGTGATAAATAAGATTCAAGAACACCAATTTCAACAGTTAGATTCGTTGTATGTACTCTTGGTTCTTGTCTACCGCCAAACATACTATTATAAAATTCACGAAAATCATTAGCAAACCCAGAACCACCCATATTAGCAAATGGATTTGTTCTTTGCATATCATATTGTTTTCGTTTTTCTTCATCACCTATTGTATCATAGGCAACTGATATTTTTTTAAATGTTTCTTCATCACCTCCTTTATCTGGGTGATTTTCCTTTGCTAACTTTCTATATGCTTTTTTTATTTCGTCTTGTGATGCGTCTTCTGCAACACCTAATACGGAGTAATGTGTGTCATTATTCATTTATCGTTCTGTTTTACTATATTTACAAATATAAAAAAAGTTATGAAATATCTCGTTGTACTTTTCAAAAATAAAGAAAGAAAAAGAATAATCAAGAAGTTTAAAACATACGACAGAGCAATTGATTTTTTTAATAAGAAAGTTAATGACTCCACAGTTGTTTTTGATAAACGGGTTGAGAATGGTCTTTCGTGTTCTTTTGAATTAGGTTTACTTGAAAAGAACTCAAAAAATTTTGATCTTTACTTTGTAAAGGATGAACTTGGTCGGAATGTTAAAATAGATCTGGATGATCCGGAGTATAAGATACTTTCAATATCAAATTATAAGATTGAGGAACTTTTATTTGATATTGAAAAAAACAAAAGGATTTCATTTAATGATTTTATTAAAACATACTTACCAAAAGGTTCCATAAAACTTGTTTCAAAACTAAATCATAAAATTGTTGTCCAGGATGATGATAAGTTTAATTTATTCTCTTTGAAGTGTGATAATGATTGTTTACGATTCCTTGGGATTTTAGAGTCTTATTTAAGTGAGAAAAAAAGAATTGACTGTATTATTGTTTCAGACTCAACTAAAGAACAAAAAAAATACCTTTATGATGTTTTAGAATCAAAAGGTATTTCCAAATCCGTATTATATAAGAGGTCTACTACTTTTTTCCGAAATTAAAGAACCTCCAAATTTTATTTTTCTTTTTTTTATTAATTTCAGTGTCAATTTTGGGTTCCTCTTTAATTTGAATATTTGGTTCATAGGACCCTTCAAGGATAAAAACAATTTCAGTCCCAGACATATCTATTTTAATTTGATTTTCGTCATATTTTAATGTTTTAAAGTTTGATCTTATCATATTAAAATCATTCTGACTTACTTCATATAACAATACTGACTTACTCCTAGGGAAAATTGCCTGGATACCTTCGGTAACCATTGCCAGATTTGTTAAGACATCTTCAAAACCGTTTTTATTCTCTGCCATAATGTTAGTTTTTCAGGTTTCGGTATTAAATCCTGTTTTTTAAATTTTTTAATTTCAGAGATGAAGTCAAGTTTTTCTCTTTCAAGATCTTCTTCATCTCTTTTCAACTCATTCTGAAGCCACTGGATCTTCGTCTCGTTGTTCTTCATCGTCAATTTCTTTTCCTAATTGATACTCCTTAATATCAAATGTTAATTTTTGTAACTTATCCAGATTTTGTTTTTCAAATATCCTTTTAAGTTCTTCAACTTTATTTACAAATAATACTTCTTTTTCTTCTAGCTCTTTGTTGTAGTCAATGATAGCTTTAATGTTGTTTGTGGTTTGTGTAATATCATCCTCATTAAACTCTGAAACAAACGATATAAGTTTCATTCCGGATTGTGATTTTTCTTGTTCAATTACTTTACCATCAATAACATATTTTTTTGGTATCTTCCACGTATTGGGTAGTTCAACATCAAAAGATAAATATGTTTTTAGTTTTCTTATTGATTTAAGATATGGAAATATCTTTTCAATTTCTTTATAAAATGTCATCTCGTTAATTAATAATGTAGGTTAATGCATATGAAAGAAAAAGACCAAAAACAATAGTTTCCCTAGTTGTTAATTCAACCGGGGTTGGTGGATCTCTAAAAAGAGAAACTACTGTTTTAATCACAACTCTTAAAACTCCAAGTAGTGAAAATATGAAAATAAATAAAAATATATTATTTATATCTAACATAATTATTTTTTTCTTGCCTCTAAAATTTCACCTCTTAAAGTTTTCATAAGTTCCCTAATCTCTTGAGATGTTTTTCTAGCTCTCGTTCCAGCGGCGTTATTACCGTTATTAAACTTCTCAACATCAACGCTAAGGGTTTCAACTAATGTTTTAACTTTTTGGATTGTAGTTTCTTCCATAATTAAAAATTTATTTGTTTATTATTATTTAATTTAGACATAATAAATCTAATGTCAATAGATCAGGACCATATTTGAGTCAATAGATTTATATATGGTGTTTATTACATCTAAGTCTGATTTGGTAAATGGTTTCTGTCTATCAAATGTTTCAATAAAAAAATCAACTATTGAATTTCTAACCTTTTCTTCTGTATGATTATAAAATATTTCACTAAAGAACTCTTTGAAATAGTTGTAGTGTTCACCGTCTGGATTAATCACAATACCTTCTTTTTCAAAATTTTTGATGTTCTCATTCCAGCACCAATTGAAGTGATTTAGGTTGTCTTCTTCGGTCATTTCTATTGCGGCTTCACCTTTGTTTTTTCCTCCGAGATATGTGTCGTTGATTACAATTGTTAGTGATATTGTAAAATCACAGAATAGATCCATCTTCTCAAAAACAATATTATTACTTCTAAACCAAATATCAACTTCTTCGTAATTGAGTGGTGTTGTTATATAATTAAAAAAATTCTCCATAGATATATGTGTCTATGGAGAATTATAATAACGTTTTATGTTTTTGTAAATTATTGAGTCTTTTGAGTGTAACCCATTAGTTGTTGGATTCTATCAAACTCTTCTTTTAATTTGCCTTTTGATTTGCCTTTTGATTTGTCTTTTGCTAATTTTAATTTATTATCACCTTTACCTTTATACACTGGAGACGGTACTCTTCCATAAGATTCGTCTTTCCATTTTCCTAGTTGATCTTCTTCAAAATATTCTGCAAATTTGTTATTAACACCAGTGTCATCTGCGTTGGCCCATTTTGGATCATTACCATTAGTTGCACTTCCTTTTATTTGTTTTTCAATTGTTTTTTTATCTGGATGACTACCGTTGTCATAATCCGGAATTAATTGTCCACCAATTTGCATATTAAAATCAGTCCCTTCCTCATCAATCTCATAAGCTTTTTTATCCATTTTAGCTAATTGACCATTTCCTTTTGGGAAGTGCTTTGGATTTGTCTCGTATTTACCTTTAGATCCATCTTTAATGTAATCAGTCATTTTTTTAGCAACAGAATCAAGGTATTCTTTATTTTCTTTTCCAGATCCTTTGTGCACTTTCTCGTAAGTTGATAATCCTTTATGTTGAACACCTTTTTTAATGTTGTCTTTTTCTTTCTCTTCTTTTACGATGTTTTCAATAATATCAATTATTTCATTTTCCGTAAATAAAGCAGAATCTTCACCATCAACTAATCTATATAATGTTTCGTCAAGATTTGAGTTGTCAGTATACTCTTTATTACCCAATTTAAATTTACCACCTTTTGGTGTGTCTTTTAATTTTTTAGTGAAAGCGTTTCCTTCTCCCATTTCTTCATCTTTAAAACCACCTTTACGTTTTTCAGTAAGATAATCCTCTCCACCAGGTTCGCCTTTCATTTTTCGGTCCATCCAAGTATCATAATAGTCACTTGCATCTTCCGGATTCATATTTGCCATATCTAATGGTCTATTTCCGTGAAATATATTACCAGTTGCATCTTTTCTTTTCTTTCTTTCAAGCTCTCTATTAATATCATCAGTTTCTTCAAACCAACTTGGGTCCTCCAATTCCTCCAATTCCATACCAGCGGTACCATCTGAACGTCCGGTTCCAAATTCAAGCATTTCACCTTTTGACATTCCACATTCAACACATTCACCCTCATAAAATTCACTACTTCCACATTCACACATATCACCTTCTCTCATTTCACCACATTCAGTGCACTCATCCTCATCCATTTCACCTCTTAACATTTTGAAGTCTTGTCCATCTATTTTACCATTTTTATTTTTGTCTAATTTTTTTTGTCCACCATATAATTTTTCCATTAGTTCATCAGACACTTTGCCGCACTCCATACATTCACCTTCAACCATAGGAGATCCACATTCACACATTTCACCTTCAGCAACATAATCAAATTCACTAGGTGCATTTTTTAATTTACCCATCTCAATTTTTTCCATAACTTCGTCAGCTTTATCTTGTAAAGTTTCAGTTATGATTTTATTTACCAAATTATTTAAATATTGTTTCGTTCTGTTCATAGCTTATTTTTTATAATAAATACTTATAAGTTTTTGTTTATTTGCATTTCCTTTAAGATAAATTCCTTAATTACATTTTCACTTAATCCGTATTTTTTTGACATATTCTCAATAGTGGATTTAAGAGTTTCGTTTTCAAAAATTTTAAGGGCTTTAATATCACCTTGATTGCAATAAGGAAAACGTTTACATTTTTTTTTAACCTGGACAAATTTTCCTCCCGGTAATTGTGGTTTTTTAAATGATCTACCTCTTCCTTTTGGGCGATTACCTCTCATCTTAACATCTTCAAATCCTGGTGCATCATAAACACCAACAGAACTTGATGATGTGGCTTCTTTTGTTTCTATTTTTTTTAGTTTACTATAATAGTTTGGATCTTCATACAAATGATCCATAGCGATTTCTTTGGCCTTTTTATCATCATCGGTGTGTTCCTTTTCTACCTTTTCACCTTTTCTTAATTGATATTTAATTTTATCAAGTGATACTTTGTGTTTTTTTGCAATATCCTCTAAAGATTTTTTATCTGAAACACCACCTTTTAATTTTTCTTCATTCATCTTTTTACCAAAAAGCGGACCTTCAAAAGCACCAACACCACCACCGGTTCCGGTAGCTTCTTTGTTTTCACCTTTTTTTGTTCTACTATCTAATATTGACTGTAAAAACTCATTTATTTGATCTGGATCTTTTAAATACTTTTTAATCTCTTGTCTAATTTTAGCATTTGATAATTTCTTATTTTTAACAAGTTCAAGCATATCAACAAGGTGTGAATCTTTTTTCAAAAAAGATAATGGTTTGTATTTTTTAGTTTCACCTTCAATATCACTTTCTTCCAGTGATGAAGTAATACTATTTTTAGCTTTATTTGCTTCGGCGCCAAAAACACCAGCGTCAATCATTGCTTTACTTAATTCGTCCTTAAAATTATCTATAATGTTCATTACATTCCTTTGAATTTAGACTCCCAGAAACTTCTTTGTTGGTACATAATTGTATAGAACTCTCTGAATGATTTGATTATCAAGTCTTTTAATTGACCATCTAATTTACCACCTCTTTTCATCTCTTTTGAGATTCTATCAACTAGCTTATCCTCAAACTGTTTTGTTGTGTTTGAGTTTAAGAAATCTTTGATCTCTTTTCTAACTAGTGTCTCTATTTCCCTTTTTTCGGACTGACTAAGTGGCATTATTTAAAAATTTGTATATAAGTAATTGATGCTAAAATAGCTCCTGCAATAATTTCAATAATTGTACTTTTTGTTTTAATCTTAACAATATCTGTTCTTAAATTTTTATTATCTTCTTCAACTAATTTAAATTTCTCATTTGCGGCTCCGATTATTACTTGATTGTTTTTATCCTTCTCTTCAAGATCAACAATAATTGAATCCTGTTCTTCACACTTTAACTCTAATTGTTTTATTTCTTTATCTGTTAATACTTTTTCTTTCTTTAGTCTATCAAATTCATTAAGATCAAGAAGTATTTTTTTACCAACCTCTGTTGGGAAACACATTGTATTTGTGTCAACAATTTCTTTTTGTTGTGATAAAGTAACAAAAGATGTTAAAATAAAAAATATAGTAATAATTGTCTTCATATTAATAGTTGTATCTTTTTCTAAAACTGCTGTCAATTTGTTTATTTGTCATTCCTGGAATGTCCTTCGCTTTTTGATCATAATAGTTATTAACCACCGTCTTTTGGGATCTTATATTGTCTATGTTCTGATCAATTCTCTCAATATCTTTTTTATTTAAAGCAATATTACTATCAAGTTCCTTTTGTCTTTTTTCAGTTTCTTTTATTTTATTATCTAATTGTTCTAATTTATATTTTAGAAGTTCTGATTTGTCTGGTGCTGGTGTAAATGTTCTAACAAGTAAATAAACTAAAAGACATCCCAATAAAATTAGGATGATATCTCTAAAATTTTTTGTTAAAAAATTAATCATTTTTCCCCAGTTTTCTTTCTTATTGCTATTACTTTCGACCATTTTGTTTTAAATTTTTCGTAATATGATTTTAGTTTTTGAACCATCTCAAGAAAATCATCGTCAATTTGCATCATAGTTCCGTTAATATATACGCCATTTGTTTCTCCAATTGAAAAGAAAAATTCAACATCATACTCAGTAATTTTTCCGGACCACTCTACGTTGCTTGGGTAAAGATTAAGTTTATTAAAGTCTACGATTTCCGCAACTTCATTGACAAACTCATCCATACTTTCTTGGAATGCTATTTTATCGTCCGTTGTAAGTTGTAAATCTTTTTGATCTTTTCCGTGGATATATAAAAGTCCGCCAGAAATTCTATATCCTTTTTTCTTGTCTGACTTTTCATCATCTTTTTCCTCATCACCTTCTTCTGCGGTTTCGTACTCAAGATTTTGTTCAATACTTTTTTTTGGTTCGTCTCGATTAAAGATATTATCTGGCGTATCAATATTATTTTCTTCAGCAACACCTTGTTCAAGTATTAATCCATATCTTTTTTTTATCTCATCAGATTCTTTAATCATCTTTTCTCCACCTAAGAGAGATCTTGATGCTTTTAATAAATGTCTAATTTCTTCGTAGTTACTCATCTTCTAATAGTTTTATAAAATATTCAAAATCAAATGCCGGACTTAAATCTGTGGAATCCTGATCTATATTTGATCTTGTAATAATTCCACTGAATGTCTCCAGTTTATTTGTTTTTGTATTATGTCCAAGACAAACTGGTTCAATATCAAACTTTTCTATAAGTTTTTTACACAATTCAGCAGTCTTTTCTATCTGAATTTGTGTATATGGTTCCCAGAAAAAGTAGTCTCTCCACTTTTTGTCAAAAACATTCTCATTATAAATACTTCCAATCCAATTAATGTAATAATTTTTTAATGGTTGTTTTTCAAGCCACCCTAAATTCTCTAATGAAATAACAATTGACTGTTTATCAAACGTCTTATTATTGAAGTATTTACCATACTCTTCGTCCTCCATTATTTGGAGGATAAGCCCTTCTCTTGTTATAATATAATGTGGTAGTTTGTTATATTTTTTGTTATACCTATATCTTAATGAAGTTAGATATTCATCAGCGTTTCTTTTTGTGTGGGTTAAAATTATTTGTGTTTTCTTTTTTTCAACCCCAATCTGATTTTTAAGTTTTTTATCAAGGATTTCCAACATTTTTGGTATACGTTAATCTTTTAATATTACTATCTGTTGTAGTAGTTGTTTCAAATTCAATAATATTACCCAGTATTGTTTCTTTTTCTTCTTCTACCTCACCATAAGTGAAAGCAAGCGCCGTTGGTTCTTCTTCAAGTTCCTCTTCTGTTGGGTCTGGTGGTAATTTTTCTTCTTCTTTTAATTTTTTAACATCATCCCAAATTTTCTTTTCTGGTTTTTCTTCTACTTGGTCGTCACTTGGGGGGTTGTTGGGGGGTACTTGGGGGGTCTCATCATCATCTTCTTTTCTTTTTGATTTAAAAGCTTGGTTTGTTGCAATAACAAGTGTGATTGCTAGTGGATCAAATACGAAGATTAATATTAGAATAAAAAGGTTCGCGGTTCTTTTAATATCCCATTTAAGAACTTCACTTAAGTATTTAATTGCTCCAAGCTCACTTCCAGATATTTCATCGGATTCCATATCAAGGATCTGAATTTCAATTTTTGTTATACTATCATTTAAAGCATCAATTTTAGATGATAAAGTGTCCCTTCTTGTTTGTGCTTCACTTAACTGACTTAAAAAAGAATTTCTATTTGCATTATTTGCTCTTGTAATCAATTGTCCAGTTCTTCTATCAACGCTTTGAGTTGTTGTATTAGTTGAAAGTCCTTGTCTTAACTGTGTAATATCTTTATCAAGATTTTCCTTTTCTTTTGTAAATTCATTTTTGATATCAACAAACCTTTCTTTTTTAACTTCAACATTTTTTATTCTCTTTTGGTTGATTTCAAGTTTTGCAATATTGGTTTGAAATCCGGTACTTAAAAGTCCATATATACCAAGTGATGTTATAACGGATAATGTAACAAGGGCAATTGTCATATAGATTTTTAAAACACCATAAGTCTCTTTCCATTTGTCGTGAAGATAAGTAGCAATTGCAATTTTTGATATTTCAAGAAATGATCCCATTATAATAACTGGTATTGCAACACCAACAAATACAACTGATAAACCGATAACACTATAATATGCTGCAGTTCCAGAAAGTCCTAATGCACAGAATAATAAAAACCAGGGTAAAAATTTTTCTTTCATAATATATAAACAATAAACTATAAATACTTATAATAAAGATTATTTAAAATGTCACTACTTAGGGAATCAATTAAAAAACATTTATTAATAGAGGAAGTTATTGCTGATATAAAAAGTAATATCACAATTAACTTTCAAATATCAAAACACGATACTGGAGTTCATTTCAATAGAAGACAAGCAAGACACGATGATTATATTTATCGTGAATCTATTGAGGACCTTGTTGAAAGGGCAATTGATGAGATTGCGTCACAGATAGTTCAACACAATATAAGAGATAGAAAAAGATTTATTATAAGTGAAGATGGTGGTGAGTACTTAAACGTTGTGATTGAACCTACCATTAATGGTGTTAACTCTTGGAATTTGGCGGTTGTAACTGTTATGAGAAAAGAGGGTTTCACCGGAAATCCAGGGCAACTTCAATTTTTTGTTCCTGGTTATGATGAAAGTGACTATTAAAAAAAACCACACTACCCTGAGTGTGGCTGCCTAAGTGTATGAAGACAAATAGGTCTTTTATTATATATACAAAGGTAGTATTATTTTTTAAACCACCAAAACTTTTTGAGGAATATTTTTAAAAATATGTCCGATAACATCAACGGTCCACCCATTACCAAGCATTTTGTATCTCTGTGTTTTGGAAACACCTTCAGTATAGTCTTTTGGGACAGTTTGTATTCTTTCACATTCATTTGGTGTAAGCATTCTGTGTGCGTCTCTATCTGAATCCATAAATCCTTCTCTTATACTAATGGCCGGTCTACCACTTCCTCTAATGCCTTTCCAGTATGTCGCAGTTAAAGTGTTGAAAACCGTTTTACGTTTAAAAATTCTATTAACATCACAACTGGATGGGAATCCTTCTCCTTCAAAAAAATCAGTAATATTGTAATTAACTTGATCCGGTTGTTTAACATTTGGTATATTGGTCCAATATAACCTACGTCTTGCTTGTGGTACAAATTTTTCAGAAGAAATCTCAATTGGTTTGACACCTAAAGCTTCAGTTATAATGTCTTCCCACTCCTTTTTCATTACCACATTTTCTAATAAAAAATATGTTGGTTTTACTTCATTTAAAACTCTAACGTATTCCCAGAACAATCCACTCTCACCATCAAAACCTTCTCCTTTTCCGGCTTTAGAAAAACTTTGACAAGGTGATCCGCCAAATAGTAAATCAATCTTTGGTAGATCCAACCCCTTTACACCTAAAACACTACCAATTTGTATTGTGTTTGGGTAGTTCTTTTGTGTGATCTGAATTGCATACTTATCAATCTCACTAGCATAATACTTATCGTATTTTATTCCAATCCGGTTGAGGGCGATTTGTCCGCAGGACATACCATCAAATAAACTTAATACATTCATATTTCAATATTTTTAAATATATGTGCAATTACATCAACTGTCCATCCGTTACCTAACATATTAAATCTTTGTGTATTTGAGACACAACTACTATAGTTGTCTGGAACTGTTTGTAATCTTTCACATTCAAGTGGTGAAAATAATCTATTTTCTCCGGTTACAGCTTTTATTTCTATATAACATTTTGGTGTGATATTTTTACCATATCCATGACCTAATTCAAGTGTTAATGTTGGTGATTTACCTATTGCTTTGTAATTTTTAGCGTAATGTAGTTGTGTTTTAATCCCCTTATCTGTTAATCCTTTATGTTTAGTTTTATAATCAATAATATCTTTAACAAGGATTCCTTTATCTTCTGGTTGTTTTACGTTTGGTATGTTTGTCCAATATAATCTTTCTCTATTCTGTGCTGAAACTAGATTACTATTTATTCTTATTGGTTCAACACCCATATGATCGGTAATAACTTTTTCATATTCTTTTTTCATTTTAACATTTTCAAGTAAAAAATATTTTGGTTTTAATTCTTCTCGTAGTCTAACAAATTCAAAAAATAATTTACTTCTTGGGTCGTCAAAATTTAAACCTTTACCAGCAAATGAAAATCCCTGACAAGGTGAACCACCAATTATAAGATCAATTTTTGGTAAATCAAATCCTTTTACATTTAAAACATCACCAATTTGTATTGTTTCCGGATAATTATGTTGTGTAACCTCAATTGCGTGTTTATCAATCTCACTTGCAAAATACTTATCGTATTTAATTCCAACCCGGTTAAGTGCGATTTGTCCACAGGACATACCATCAAATAAACTTAATACATTCATATCTTATACGGTTAGGTTGTTATATTATATGTTTATTTATTCAATATTCATTTTACCAATTAAAATATCAATAATCTTTTCCCTTATTTTTTCTTGACTCTCGGTTAACTTATCTTTATCGTTATCTAATTTGTAATTATTTAATGCGGTACTTAAGCTCCAAGTATAATCATCCAATGTATCCGATATTGATTGTCTTAATTTGTTATCATTCATATCTTATAGGTAATCAAATAATTCAGATGATTCATTACGAAGTCTACGAAGTGCTTTCTCTTTGATTTGTCTTACTCTTTCTTTTGTAAGATTAAAATCGGATCCGATATCTTCCAATGTTCTTGGTGTTCCAGTGATACCAAAATAATCACCAATTATTGATTTTTCACGATCATCAAGAACATTAAGTAATGATAATAACTTATCTTTTAGAATGTCTTTTGTATCAAAAGCGGCATCTGGGGCTTCAGCATCGTGATTTTGGATCATATCAACTAGTGTATCACCATCTTCGTTGATATTCATATCAAGATTAATAATTGATGGAAGCGATGCAAACTTATCATCAAGTTTCTTGCCAGACTGTTCAAGTTCTTTCTTTGCTTTATGAAGGTCCTGGACAACATTGACCGGTAGTCTAATTGTTCTGGCATGATCATTAAGTGATTGGATTATTGATTGTTTAACCCACCAAACAGCATAAGAAATAAATCTTAAATCTTTATTCCAATCAAAGTTTTTGATTGCTTTCATAAGACCCAAGTTTCCTTCTGCAATTAAATCCGGAAGATCAAGTCCCTGGTTTTGATATTGTTTTGCAACCGTAATAACAAATCTTAAATTACCTTTAAGTAATTCTTCTTCAATTTTCTTTCTCTCACGTTCTGTCGTGTCTTCAGATTTCATCTTAATCGCTAACTCTTTTTCACGATTAGGTGTCATTACCTTGATTTTACGAATGTCTTTTAAGTAATGATAAATTTCATCTTGATTAATTGGGGCACCTGTACTTTTCTCTTTCATATTATTTCTCTTTTGAATATTGGTCTAACTTATCTTTTTCGGCTACGGTTAAGGAACTCATTCCCTGATCTACAATTTTATCTAAAATTTCATCAAGAGTCAAATCACAGACGTTATTTTTATAAAATTGTTTTGATTGATTATGTAAATTTTCATAATTTTTACCGGTATGAATCCCTGGTATCTTATCTATAAATATATTTTTAATTGGGTTTTTTGGTTTACGACCTCTTTTCTTTTTAACTATCATAAGGTGTTCAAGATGCTCTGGGAGCATATTTGATGCAACATCTTTTGTATTCTGAACAAGAAAATACATAAAATCTGGTTGGTTTTGTCTAACCAGATCCAAGAAGATTGTTAGCTCTGGTAGACACATATCACTTTCAAAGTGAAAGATAGTGTGATTATCACCAAAGACAAATTTAATATCATCTGATTCGACAATCGGCATAAGTTCTTCAGCAATGTTTTTGTTTGTGTTTTCTGAATCCCAGTCTTCGTTACAGGGATATACAAAAAGTAAGTAATTCATATTTTATAATTTGATAAGACAAAGATATAAAAATATTTTAGATTGTTTGATTTTTTTTAACCTTTTGTTGTGCTTTATTTTATAAATCAACACTCAATATTTTAAGAGAAGTTTTTAAAATTTCTATCATAATATCAAACATTTCGGTATTGTTCCACTTTTCACCGTTTCCTTTTGTGTAAATAGAAGCACTTTGTAATACACGTAATATATTACCATTTTTACTTATAGATTTATTTTCACACAAATTAGTGTTTAATGGCATCCCATAATTTAATGATGTCAACCTATCCAATCTATTTAACGAACCAGAGTTTGGTGATAGGATCACATCTCTACCATCAGGTCTTGTAACGGAAATTGTTTCTGTCAAAAAATTTGATCCTTCTAAAAATAAGATATATGGAAAATGGGGTTCAGAAATCATTAAGTTACGAGTTTCAATTATGTTTTTAGGTGCTCTTTCAATAGCGTTTCCGGCAACCATTAAATCTTGATCTGATGATTTACCAACTAAAAGTCCTTTTTTAATATTTTCAATATCCTTTCCTTGGAATTTTGCTTCTGTAATTAAAGCTACCCTCCACTCACCATTTTTATCCTTAACTTCTATTATTCCACCGTCAGGTTTAATACAGGACTTAGACACAAAAAGAGTTTGACCCAATTCAGAGTCCATTTTTTTTAAAGAGCTGTTTATTTCTTTTTTTGATACACTCTTTCTATATCTAAAAGTAATGTGTGGATATTCTTCTTGAATTTTTTTAAACAATTGAGTTGTAGCATTGTTGACAGATGATTCGTGAATTTTTGCTTCGTCACCGAAAATGCCAACAACACCTTGAGACTTTTTATGTTGGTTGGTTAATCTTTTAGATTGTTTATTATTAGTAGTCATATTTTTATGATTTACGTGTTTTAATAACACAAATATAAAAAAGTCCTGGATTACACCAAGACTTTTGAAATATTTTCTTCTTTTCTGATTTTGACACTGCTGTCGGCCCACTGATTAACAAGTGGATTGTGACTTATAAGGAAAATTTTATCAAAATATTCTTTAATTTTTATAAAAAACTCGGATACCATTTCAAGATTATCATTTGATATTTTTCCAAACACCTCATCAAACACAACAATATTTGGTTTTGGCAAACTACAGATCTTACTTAATACTGACCTTAAAGCAAGTGATGCGATAGTTTTTTCGTAACCTGATCCAGAGACCATAAGTTTTTCAATTCCGGAACCATTATCAATCATCATAAACTCAACCTCATTCTTATCATTTATACGAATCTCAAGTTTAAAGTAACAAGAATCTTCCATCAACCTTTGAAGTTCGGAATTAATTAATGGCATCATAGTTTTCATTATAATTTTTGATACACCATTTTTACCGTACGATTCAAGATATATTTTATAAATCTTGTCCTTATTTTCTTCCTCTTTTATTTTTTCAATAAGACCTTTGTTATTATCAATTTTTTCTTCGTTTGTTTTAATGTTAAACTCATTTGTTGAAATTTGTTTTGACTTTTGTGTTTTTAATCTTTCAAGCTCCTCAAGTCTAAGGTCGGCTTTAATTAACATTTCGTCAATTTTAAGGTTAGACTTTATTTTATCCTGGATTTCATTCCATCTTGTAAGTTTTGAGTTTAGTCCAGATATTTTAAGATCACAACTTTCAATACTTAAATCATATTTTTCTTTGATAAGTTTGTTTTTTTCATACTCATCAAATTGTTTTTTTGATTCAACAAAAGTTTTTTCTTTGTCGGATAAATCATTCATTAACCCAATTTTTTGGTCTTTATGATGGATAAATCCTTCAAGTTCTGCAATTTTTTGTTGGGTAATTGCAGCGTTCATTAATTCAATTCCACAGTGTTGACACTTAATTCCACCCTCAACAGATGTTTTCAATTTTTCAATTTCCGAGATCTGTGTTTCAAGTTTGATCTTTTCCGTGTTTAATGTGTTGTACTCGTCTTTAACCTTATCGTGTTCATCTTCATCGTAATAGTTTTCCGGCTCAACAACTTTAAGTTCCAACAATTTTTCCTGGAAAGATTTCTTTTGATCATCCAAACTTTCAATTTCTTTTTGAGTTTCGTTAGGGTTCATAAGAGCAATTTCATTATCAATATCGGTATGTTTCTTTTTTAACATATCATCCCGGTATTCCTTACCCTTACTTATATTTGTATCAATATCCTTTAACTCATTTTCATACTCTAAATTTTGATCTTTGTAACTAACGATTTCAGTCTGAAAAGTTTCAATATCCGATTTTAGTTGTTCTGTATTATATAAGTTTGACAACTTTGACTTACTAAAATCTGAATAAATTTCTTTTGCAACCTCCTCTTTCCTTTTCAAAAACTCAAGTCCCATAAATCTTGAGAGAACTTGTCCTCTGGCCGTAGGTTTTGATTCAAGTAGTTCTTCCAAGTTTGTGGCTGTTGTAAGAATTGTCATTAAGAAATCTTCCTTGGTTCCAATGGAATTTTTAATGAACGCTTCAGTTTCCCGTCTTTGTTCTCCGGTAAAATTTTGTAAACTACCGTCAGCAAGTTTCTTAAAGAAATCAAGTTCGGTTTTGACATTCCAATCACCCTTCTTTGATAATTTTCTTTCAATCTTTCTAACAATAATATAGTCCTCACCATCAATTGTAATTTCACCCTTAACAACAACCGAATCTTTATTTGTAAATCTATTAAAGATCTCCTCAGCTTTCGTTGTTTTGGTTGTTTCATTAAAGAATAAGAACATTAATAAATCTACCGTAAGAACTGTTTTTCCGCCAAAGTTTGGTGGGTTTGACTCAACAACAATAAGTCCATTTAACTTATCAAAATCAAGTCTTTGGTTTTCTCCATATGATAAAAAGTTGGAAAATTCAATATTTCTGATGTACCATTTTTTAAACTGAGTTATCTCAACATCACCCTCTTCCATTTTATTTTCAACCATTTGGTTTAATTGTAAAACTTCGTCTGTGTGTTTTTCATAACCTTTTGACTCCAAGAATTTTTTAAGTAAATCAAGTTGATAGTTTGCGTCGGTAATGTTTACCGACACATCTATAGTCTGCATTGTTTCCTGATCAACATTCTTAACTTTTGTTAAAACATTAACATTAGTTGTATTGTATTTCTTTTGGAAATAATGTTTTACACTTTTTATTTTGTCTTGGGTAAAATTTTCTTGGTAATCTTCCCAAACAACCTGGATTGATGGGTTTTCAAACTTTGAAAAGTCCAAATCTTTTATCATGATATTATAATTGTATAATTTTGGTGGATTAAACAGATCCATTATCTTTTTCTACATCAAACATTTCTTGGTTGTTCTCTTTAAACTCAACAATTGTGTTCAAATCATCTTCTTCAATCACACTAAATGGAACTTCTGATCCACCAACTGAAATGTTAAGATTTTTTTCAGTTTCTTCAGCGTCTTTTTGTTTTGCCATCATTTCCATTAGCTTATTTAAAGAATTTTGCATCTTGTATTTTTCTTGTCCAATTCTTCTGTTTCTCTTTTCTACTTTTGCTCTATGAGCCTTTGCTGCTTTTCCCATTTTTTTAATTATTAATCGTTTAAAATTTGTTCTTGTTCTTCTTCATTCTCCGGTTCTTCGTAATAAACTTGTTCCTTTGCTGGTCTATTTTCTTCAAACCATTCTATAATTGCGTTTATAGCCCAAACGGATCCTGCTGATAACATTCCATCAAAAAATACATCAAAAATACTATTAAGTCCAATAAATTTTGCAACTGGTGAATACATTGAGATTGATAGAAAGAATCCGACCCATGTACTAGTACAAAGTGGACAGACAATAAGTTCGGATAAAAATTTAAAAATAGGTCTTGTTAATTTAAATCCAGTTTCAGACCCTTCTTTATGTATAAAGTTTCTTAAACTATTAAAAATGGAACCATAAACAAGAATTGTTGTCATTCCATAGGCTGCGATCATAAAAATTAATAACTGTATCATAATGTATCATTTAAGTTTGAACCCCGCATAAAAAACCCCTTTAATGGTTGTTTTGTTGCTTGTAGTTCTTGGTTTATCCTTTCTAATTCTTTTATTGTTTCATTTTTATCTGAAATCTCTTTTCTTAACTTTTGGAGTGTTTCCTGTAGCATTTTTGTTTGCGTATCGTCTAACTTAATGTCTAAATTATGTCTAAGTTCGTCTAATTCAGTATCTTTTTTAGACATTTCATCCTGGAAAAAATTTTCCATTTCTGTTGTTTTAGTGGAAAAATTTTGTTTTTCACTTTCAAGTTCTTGAGTTAACTGGAAAATATTTCCCTCCAACTTGGCGATAATACCACCAAGTTCGTTTTCTGTGTTTTTGTCAGTAACATATTCTGTTTTAGTTACCACTTTTTCAACTGGGACTTCCTTAATAACTTCTTTTTCAACAACAATTTCTTTTATTATTTCAACCGGTACTTCCACTCGTTTTTCAACAATTACCTCCTTTTCCACCCATTTTTCCTGAACTCCGCTCGTTTTTAAGTCTTTTTCACCATCATTAAGTGGTTTTCCTAATAATCCGTATTTTTCAATACTAAATCCAGAGTCAAAACATTTTTTAATAAAACCATCAATATCCTCAATTTTATTTAATTCACAATACTTTTGAATAGAATCAAGGATTGTTTTGTTAAAGATTTTTGAGTAGTTCAGTTCCATTTTCAATATCTTCAAATGATTTTATTGAGAACTTTAAAAACGGTTTTGGGTTGAATATGTCTGTGTATTCATATTTTTTGGTTTCAAAATTATATACTCCATAACCGTGTCTTCCAATACTCTCTCCAATATTATTTTGAATTGTTGATCCAATCATATACCCTTTACCAGTTTTAAACTTGAACTCCGCTCTTTTGTGAATGTCCCCACATAAAACAATATCAAGACCATTAAATTTGTCAACATCATAGTCTTCCTCACCAAACTCAAAACCAAGATCTGTTTTAAGTCCGGATATTGGTCCGTGAAATAAACCAACTTTAATTCCGGTGGCAACATTTAGATCTGTTGTGATGTTTCCTTGTATCTGTGAATATACACACCAACTAATATTTTCATCTTCATATACCCCTCTATCTTTATAATAAAAAATGTTTTTATTGTTTAAGGTGTTTACAATAGGTGTGATAGAATCTAATCTGTCTTGATTGTTTAAAATTGTATCGTGATTTCCAAGTATAATAATTGTAGGTGCAAT
>Ga0181352_1000437_pt1 | contig 17970 bp, 15 predicted proteins | sample Fa13VDMLBSN_FD_130103 | JGI IMG/M metagenome (GOLD analysis project Ga0181352, IMG submission 130103) | Freshwater viral communities from Lake Michigan, USA - Fa13.VD.MLB.S.N | ecosystem: Environmental > Aquatic > Freshwater > Lake | place: USA: Michigan | collected 2013-09-23 | reverse complement strand
GCATCCTCAACTTGTTTTGCATTTAATTCAGTTAACTCAACAGCTTTATCCATATTAGGAAGTTGGATTTCTAATTTACCGTCTTTATTAAGTTTAGCTAAATTAGCTATAAGTTGTTTTTTATCTGAATCAACATCTAAGAATTTAATGTCTTCAAACGCTTGGGTTTCTTTAGCAGCCCTTACCGCACTATCCGCAAGTTGTTCATAATCACCACCCGTAGCACTTGCAAAAGCCCTTAATCTTCTCATCTCAAGTGCCGATATTTCAAAACGTTTTGTTTGACTATTAAATTGTACAGACGCTTTTGTTGCATCAATAATGGCATTTTGTAATCCTTCCATGTCATTCTGACCCATATTCATAAGTTGGAATGGGTCACCTAAAGCACCTATAGCACCTCCTAAGTTTTGAAATTCGGCAGCCAATTCTATTGCCTTTTCCGGATTTAATAAATCGGCAGCAAGACCTTTTACTAATGTCATATCAATACGAAGTGCCTGTGCTCTTGCAACCATTCGTGTTAATCCTTCAACACCATCTTTAAACCCATAGGAGTTTACCAACTTTAAGTTTTTTGCTGTGGTACTTAAAAACGTGCCTACATTCAAACCTAAACCACGTGCTTTAGCTGACATGTCATCAATAGAACTCACAGCACTTTCAACTCCAACACCAATATTATCAAAGGCTTCTATAAGACTACCCATTTCTTCAGCAGTAATACCTGCGGATTTTTGTATCGCAACCATATTTGATAATTCTTGGGCTGATAACATAGTATTTTTTCCCATAACTTTGTTGATTGCAGAAAATGTGTTAGCTACGTCATCTAAATTTCCACCAAATTGTAAGACATCCATTGTCGCCTTAGCAAATTGTTCCCTCATTGACTTGGCATAAATTGAGCCCTGACCCAATACCTGACGATTGACACGTGATACTTGGTCCTCAAAATCAAAAATACTATCTTGTAATTTTGCAAAAGAATCTTTGACAGCATTTAATGCGTCACTGATTGAGGGTCCCCCTCCTCCTGTTGATGTTGCGTCTTGTAGAAACATTTAATGTTTTTAGATAAATACCTTATCTTTTATTTCTTGCTTGTTCGGCTTGTTCATTCTTTTTTTCAAACTCAGTTACAAGCTTATTAATAAAGTATTTTCTTTCAAATATTGGCATCTTTATCATATCACTATATGAGAAGTGAACGTACTTGGATAAGTAATAAAACTCATCCATCATAATTTGTCGGTAATTAGAAGAAAGGACGAAAAAATTCGGCCCCGAAAGTGACTCTGGCGCTCACTTTTTCTCCTGACGGGGCTGTAAATACTCGTTCCAAATCCAATCTAGGTTCAGAATCTTTTAACGAATTTCTTATGAATTTTGAATCTGCAATTGGCATCTGTTGGATGTATTTTGCAATATCACCTTTATCTGATGTATTGTCAATTGATATAATCTGCATTTCAAGTCTTTTGGTTTGAACTGGAGCAACAACTCCTTTTGGGTATGCATCTTCAAATTTTTTCAACTCTTTTTGGTCATAACCATTTAACATTTTACATTTTACTGTCTGTCCACCAACGGGTAAAACAAACGTAAACAGACCATCACCATCAGGTTGATGTAAAGGTTTTTTAATGTTTAACTCATCAAGTTGTGTTGATACTTCAAACTCTTGAAGTGTTTTTGGGTCTCTTAGTATCAATTTGTACTCAGAACCAAAAGCAGTATTTCTTAAGAAGATAAGGATAGCCTCAATATCACAATCCAAAAGTTCATCAGGGTGAAAATCCGTTTCGTAAATTTTGTTTCGCAATAATGTCGAAATAATGTCATTATTTTTATTATCAGCCAAAAGGATATTTTCATCCATAGCAGTCAGGTAACCAACCTTTAAGGCTGATTTTTTATTTTTATAAAATTTTCCACGAGAGGGTAGTTCAACTACATCGTGAGGTAAATTAAAACCTTCTTGTAAATATTGTGAGTAATCTGTCATAATAAAAAAAAACCATAGAGTTTCCCCTATGGTTAAATATAACTACACTGATTTTTTCGTAAATACTATTAATAAACTAAGATACATCTATCAGGACGAAGTGTAGCACTAATTGTTGCTAAGTTGTCGTCTGAGTAACCTAAAGAGTCGAAATTCACATCTGTTAGGAAAGTACCTTGTAAAATCCATTTTTCGACCGCAACACCTGTTGGGTCTAACATTTCCAAGAAAATGTTTTTCTTATAACCTGCGGCGTATCCCATACGACCTGTAACAGATTCTGCGTGTAGACGTACCCATTCCATAAGGGCTTGAGCCGCTGATGGTCTGATTGGGTCACGGAATGTAACGTTTATTGTATTCCATGTGAATCTACCTGCTACGTAAGTAGATGTGTTTAAAAATGGAATTTCAACAGGATTGATTGTAATTTGTGGTCTTGCTGTAGATTCAACAAACCAAGAATTGATACCCAAAGAAGAATCAAACGTTAAGATAAATCTATTTTTACGTTTTGGTTCGTAAGGCATCGGCATTTTCATTAATAAATCAGCCATAGTATTTTTTTTTAGTTTTCGTTTTTTTAGTTTATTTACTTATAAATACACGGATGTCGAAAAATTTTTCTATTTACTTTATTCCGGAAATTTTGGATTATGTATATCCAGTTCCAGTAATACTTAAATAAATTATATTTCTTTTTTTTCTCCTCCTTTAGTTAAATAAGTTCTTACTGGTTTATCTGAATATTCAGTATCTAAGAATTGCTTTATCTTTTCTATATTTCTAGGGTCATCATCAGAAAATCCAATTTCCGGTATAAATCTGTTTTTCACATCGTTCTTGAAAAATGCTTGTTTACCCAGTCTTGACGACATTTCTTTTACGTATGAGATAAATTCTCTTAGGGCTTTAATTTTTCCTTCTTCAGGGTTTGTTGCGGAACCTTCACCAAAAGTTACAGGGTGAAATTTACACATATTAAGGTACTCCATAATAATTTCATTCCCATCCATTTCACCTTCTTCTGCAATGTTTCTAAATTTTTTTAAATTAGAAATACATTCTTGTTTTGAAATACCGTTGTGATTTGTAACGATGTAATTGTATGTTGCTTCTTTAAGGGTTTCAGGGTTGTGTCCTCTTGCTGTGATAATTGCAAAGATAGAACCACCATTTAAACACTCCACAAAATCATCCCAAGACGGTCCTGGTTTAGCTAACATTGCGTCAACGATGAACTGAGTGTCTCCTTCACTTCTGAAGTTCCTAAAGGGGTCATTTGCAAATGCAACAACTTCTTTTCCTTTATACATAAATGGTTCTTTACCGATATCCATTCTATATTCCGCAAAATCTTCGGTACCCATACCAACCTCTTCACCGTCAACGGTTGCCACAATAATTTCTGTTGGCATAAAAACAATATTGTCATCCCAATCAAAAGCATAATACTTTAAATCAGGATTACCGGCATCGTCAAAACCCTCACGTAAAAGTTTTTCTTCTAAAAACTCTTTTAAAACTTTTTTAAACATTTTTGTTTTTTGCGATTTTTTCAATCAATCTTTCTAATTGAGCTTCAGAAACAATGATATTTTGTGATTTCTTTGAAAATGACTTTTTACCTGTTTTAGGTAAGTTAAGATTTTCATTTAATTTTGATTTTTTGAATTCCATGGTTTTTCTTTGTTTAGGCTAAAAGAGGGGTTGATGAACAACCCCCCTTATTTTTAATTATTAAATGTCTTCAAAAGACGCTCCTGTTGGAGTAATCAAGAATTCGATGTCGATGAATTCAAGTGCTCTTGTTGGTTTCAAGTAAATCTTACCAACCAATTGGTTAGCATCGATATCTTCAGGACTGTTTGAAACTGTAACTCTGAAGTCTACTAAACCTCTATCTCTTCTGATTGAATCCAAAATTGGGTTTACAGAATCCAAGAAGTCTTGTCTTACCTGTTCGTCATTTTGTTCAAACAACAATCTGATAGCCACCGCTGAAATCAATTTACGTGATTGTAGTAACAATCTTCTTACGTTGATTCTGTCAAGTGCTGATTGTCTAATTTGTAGAGTTTTGTTACCCCAAATTACTGTTCCTACATCTGAGAAAGTTGCAATTGGGTTAATTCTACCTTCATACAAAGTATCACGAGCTTCTTGTGTTAGTTTCACACGAGCTTTAACCGCATTTACTAAACCTCTTGTGTAACCCGCAGTTGCGAACCATGGGAATGCAATGTTATCAGTCAATGCCAAGTTTCTTACAACTTCAGAAGTTGGTGGAATGTATACTTGAGTGTTATTTACACCGTCTCTAACCAAAATCCAAGGGTAGTAAGTTGCTGTGTAGTTAGAATCAATATTACTTTCTTCTAAGTTATCAACTGCTTCTTGTGGGTAGATAAAATCTGCTTGGAAGTTAGATGTTGTTGGTGCGTACATGTCGTAGTCAGGAGTAGTACAGACGTATAGTGAATCTGCTCTGTCTGATTCAATCATATCAATTGCTTGTTCAACCAAGTTTGAGTTATTAACATAATCAATACCTGGTGTTACAAACACGTTAATGTTAACCGCTTCAGGGTTTGCAAATGTTTGTTGACCAACTAAGTATGCATAGTAGTCAGTGTTACCGTAATCTTGTGTATTATCACCAATTGTAATCTGCTTAAATGCTCCCCAACCTGTTGCGTTTGGATATGATGCCGATTGTAATGGTGATGCACCTTTTAAGTAACCTGGTTGACCCAACATAAATGTGTCAGTGTTACTTCTATATTCTCTATAAATGTCCCATCCATCAAAACCACCTTGAGCCACTAACGAGAATTTTCTTGCAAAAGTTCTGTAGTATGGATTAGATTGATTTGTTGGGTCAGATTGGAATGATGCTGAACCACACTCAAATGCTGTTTGACCTGAAGTAACGTAAATGTTAGCGATTGTAACCGCAGTTGCTCCTGAGTCCATGTGGAAACCAGGTGTGATGTAATTCCAAGGTGCACTATCGGTAGCACAACATAAGTTAGTTGGGTTTTGTTTTCCTTTGTATTGGAAGAAATCGTAATCGATACCAACAGTATTTGAAATACCTAAGTATGTTTTTCTTACGTTATCACCTGAAGATAGTGTTGTATTATCTGTACCTGTTGAAGTACCGAATGGTGGGTTCCAAATTTGTTGACCTGGATAGTTGTATTCTGTTTTAAAGATTACAAATGGTGAATTTGCTCCTTGATATTCTCTGAAGTTAAATCCTTCAAAACCACAAGGTAGTGAATCAATTGGTGCATCTTCATCCATTTCAACCATAATAAAAGTTGATTTTAATTCAAACTCACCATTAGATGTACCAATTTTCTTAGCTACGAAACTGTTAGAACCTGGGTCCATAGTACAGTTAGTGAATTTTTCAAGAACGATTGGATTTGCATCTGTATCGTAGAAGTCTCTAACAATAATATCAAATGTCATGTTATTAAATGACATGTTTGCAATTGACATTTTAACTAATTGGTTAGCTGAGTTACCATCAGAAATTAACACGAATCTGAAAAGTCTATAAACTGTATTACCACGAAGTTCAGATACCACAAATGGTGTTGCTGGTGTTTGGTATTGCTCCAAGTACCAACCAATTGATGAGTTAGTTCCATTATCTTCTCTTGCGGATGGTAAAGAAATTAATGTTGAGTTTAATCCTCTAACATAACCTTTTCTGTAACTCCAATTCATCAAGTTGTAGAAAGTTTCTTCTAAGAATAAAGGAACCTCAGTTCTTGGTTTACCAAAATTGGTCATACCAAATACTTTAGAAATATAATCTGGGTCTGAAGTCGAGAATGATGTTTCAAAGTTGAAGTTTTGACCTTCGTTTGTTACACCTGAGATTGCAAATGATGCGTATGGGTTTTCTAACACGTCAGAGTAAGAACCTGTAGTAGTGTCCATAATAACTTGTGACATACCTGATACTGTGTATACAGGGCCTCCACTTGAGTCTGAGTTTAATCCTCTTGAACGAAGTGTTGCGATTACAACATTGTTATAATCTGTGTATGCTGTAGCAACAAAGTTTAATACTGTTCCCGAAACTGTACCTGAGAATGAACCAGGTGTTGCTGTAGGTCCAAAATTGGAACCTATAACTGAGTTAAATGATATACCATCGTAGTTATTACCGGATTGTGGGTCAAAAGCTGCGTAGTACCATGTATCCATTGTACTTGCGGTGTAATCTGCATTTGCAGTTGTCGTTCCTGAAGTACCTAAGAAATTAGTAACACCTGTGTAACCCGCACCAGTATAAGAGTTAAATGTTGATGCTGACATGATACCCCATTGACCCATAGTAGAGGCACTTAATGAGTTAGTTGTACATGCAGAAACAATAAACGATGCCAATTGTCCTGACATGGTAGTTGAACTTCCATTGAATAGTGTTACTGTGTCACCGATGTAAGTACTAATTGGTGGTGAGAATGCTCCAAATGTTACAGTTCCACCTGTAGAACCTGTAAATGAAACAGACCAAGCTTGTTGAGTAGTTGCTGAAATAGTTGTAGGGTCCAAGTTAGCTTGCATTGTGATTGACCAAGATGGTCCTGCGTCATAACCTGATAGACCTAAAACTCTTGTCACAAATAACTGATTAGATTGTGATAGATACGCTTTGGCGATGTATGCTGCCTCGTACTTTGGAATTTGAGTGTTTACGAATTTAGTTGGGTTTGTACCACCAAATAGTGCTGTAAATTCATCGTAGTTTGCTACGAAGATAGGTTCGAATGCGGGACCTGTTAAAGTCTCACCAACGATACCCAAAGTTGTTACACCAACACTTTGTGCTACAAAACTTAAATCTCTTTCTGATGTGTATACACCGGGAGAAACGAAGACTTTGTTAGATGTTGCCATTGTTTTTTATTAGTTTCGGAATTTATTTTATGTATAAATATTTCAAAAAATTTAAAAGAACATTTACTCTGGTAGTATATTTATTAAGTAGTGAGAAAAAAATCTACCTTTTTTCTACCTTATTTTTTATGAAAGAAATCAAGAACTTAAAAATATCAAAACAAACCCACACAATACTTAAAAACCATTGTGATAAAAACGGGTTAAAGATGTACGCTTTTTTGGAACAGTTAATAATAAAAAACTGTTCACCTAAGAAAGATATATACGGAGAAGATTAAAGTAGAGTTGCGGTGGTAAACAAAGTTGCCGTCTGACCTGCAGTATCTTTGGTGATTTCAATCCTTAATACATCGTGGGTATTAATTTGGATTTCAGTAACATCATCACCATAATAATCATTATTGATGTATACTGACCAAGTATCAACATTATCTTTACCCGACACAAAAACATTGGCAGTGTAGTTAAATGTTTGAGTTACTTCAGTATTACCCGTACCAAATTGGAAGTCCACATTTGTTGAGTTACTAACAGGTGACATCTTAGCCTTTCTTGCTCTTGTTTTTGTATCAACTTCAATAAGTTGTAGTAATCTTGATACTGCCGGTTTGACTTCAAACTCTTCTTCATCAATTAAAAATCCCATCATTAAAAACTCATATGTTTGTACATAATATTTTCTCTTATCAACATCCATTGATGAATCATCTGAAATGTTTTGTAAAACAATCGGAATGTAACTACCTTTAACAAAGGTATATGCTTGTCTTGAACTAAACTTTTGTAATATAATTCGGTTAAATTGATTTAACTCTCTCATTCTATTACAAACAATTTTAACCTGATAAGTTATATCAACAGGGACTGGTTGAGGTATTTTATAAACATCCATACCCTTTCTGTTACCATCCCAAGTTGGAACTTTAGCCCAATAAAATTGTCTTCTGTTAGGAATAGTATATGTTAATGAAGGATTACTTCCGTATTTAACCTCTGGCTGTCTTACTGTTGTAATAAAAGGAGGGACAGGATTACCATTTAAATCCTGAAAATTCCATGTTTGTGCAAACTGTGCCCAATTCTGAAGAGTAATAATAACATCAATAGATGGTACAATAGCCCCCTCGACCACACATTTTAAATCATTCTTTACAAAATCCAACATACCCCTATCCAAATCGGCATGTAAAATAGATTTAGGAAGATAAGTTCCGTCCTTTGTAATATAAGATAACAACTCTTCCCTACGAGCAAGTCCTGTAGGTACCGTATTGATATTAATATTTGTTTTTATTTTTTTAGGAGGTAATGCCATTATAATCCATTAAACTCATTAATACTAACGGGTGTTGCAGTGTAAGAGTAGTAAAAACTCTTATAACCTCCGTAGGTATGTTTATTATCGTAGTCAGGAGTACCTGCATCAATTACATTATAATATCTTATTTCACTCTCTTTAATCCAATAACCAATATAATCGCCAACTTTAATATCGATTGCCAATTCTTCCAATTCTTTGTGATAGACAGAAAAGGTCATATTACCAGGTTCGTTTTGCATGACTCTACTACCATTTATATATTGGTTGGTAGCCTCTTCAATACGAACTAAAGCCCTAAACTCAACAGGTGGTTGGAATTGTATACCCCCATTAATCACTTCACCATAAACATCATCTTTGTTGGTCTTTTGTATATCAACACTATACAACACCAAAGTGAAGTTCAAATCACCATTAAGGTATTCCCTACCCATTTCAATTTCAAGGGCAAAATCATCTTGTCCGAAGAACTTTTCTAATCGTGTAATTGGAACTCTGCGTGTCATCCTTGATAAATATTACAAATTTGATTATCTTTTTAATTATTTAGTTCAATGCAAGAACAAAGTGTTAAATCCAACATACCTGAAATCAGGGCACTCCGTATTTTAGAAACATACGAGGGGTTTAATAATTATATACTTGGTATTAAAAAAAAGGTAGAGACCCAAAAACACTTCAAGATTACAAGACCACAATCTGATTATGTTTTAGATTTCCATAAAATAGTACCAAAAGTAGCACGTAAGTGGGTTCCGTTGGATAAATATTTTTCCAAAAGAATGATGGAGGACAAACTCCTTACACGTCAACCTGAGCAAATTTACGTTGAAAAGATTTTAGCCGAAAAAGATAAAGCATTTCACATTTATGGTAAGTTGTTTGAGTCTGAGGACCTTCATGAGTTTTGGTTACCGAGGGCTGCGATTGTACCAAACAAAGAAAGGGTTGTCGAAATTGATTATTCAAAATACACCCAACGACCACCACTAGAACACCAAAAAGAAGCCATAAGAAAATTAGTTTCTAATGATAAGTTTATTCTTGCTGACGATATGGGTTTGGGTAAAACAACATCCACGGTAATCGCATCTTTGGAAATCAAATCAAAAAAAGTTTTAATTATTTGTCCAGCATCTTTAAAGATTAACTGGCAAAGAGAAATTGCAAACTATACCGATAGAAAAGTATCAATTGTTGAAGGTAAGAATTGGGAGTCAGGTGATTATGTGATAGTAAACTACGACATCTTAAAAAACTTTTACGACCCAAAAGATATTAAAAATTCACAAATAATTAATGAAAATTTTGATTTAGTGGTGGTAGACGAAGCTCATTACATTCAAAACAAACAAGCACAAAGAACTAAACTTGTTAATGATATCTGTAAAAAAATTGGACGTATTTGGTTATTGACAGGTACACCAATGACATCAAGACCGATTAACTATTTTAATCTTTTGGATTTGGTGGACTCACCCGTTGCTTGGAATTGGATGGCATATGTTAGAAGATACTGTGAAGGATATCAGTTCAAAGTTGGTAATAGGAAAGTTTGGAAGTTAGATGGAGCATCAAATTTGGAAGAATTACGTGACAGAACAAAACCACAAGTTTTACGAAGACTAAAACAGGATATATTAGACTTACCCGATAAGATTATTACACCAGTGTATCTTAATTTAAAGTCAAAACAATACGAAGCATTAATGGGTGAATACTATGATTGGTACGAATCTTCTGAAGAGTCAAAATCACTCACAGTTCAATTCTCAAAGTTGATGAAAGTGAGACAAATAATTGCAGAGGAAAAGATAAAACAAACCATTGAGGTGGCGGAAAACGTCATTGAACAAGGTAAAAAGGTTATTATCTTCACAAACTTTACAAACACTCTAAATCAAATAAAAGAACATTTTGGTAAATCTGCCGTTACACTTGATGGTTCAATGAGTAAACCTGCAAGACAAAACTCTGTTGACCAATTCCAAGAAAACGACAAAATAAAAGTGTTTATTGGTAATTTAAAAGCTGCGGGTGTTGGTATTACATTAACCGCAGCAGAAGCTGTTATTATGAATGATTTATCATTTGTACCCGCAGACCATGCACAGGCAGAAGATAGAGCATACCGATACGGACAAAAATCAAATGTTTCTATTTTTTATCCTCTTTTTGATAACACTATTGAAGGAGTGATATATGACATCCTAAATAAAAAGAAAAATATTATTTCCACCGTAATGGGTGATAATGAAGATAAGGGGGGTATTTTAGAAGAAATTCTTAACTCAATATCCCGACGAAGATAAAGTAATTCCGTTAACGAGTTATTTATTAAAAAAAGAAAAAAATGAAATTTGTAAAACAAAGAAAAAAGATTGAGGAGTTGGAAAAATTAATTACAGACCAGCCAAGTAGCGGTGACACCCAACAAATTGACGAAGCCAAAAAAGAAACTACAACAAAAATCAAAGTAGAAAAATTACCATATTCATACACATCACTCTCAAGGTTTATTGATAGTGAAACCATGAATACACATTATAACAAACACTACAAAGGTTATGTTGAAAAATTAAACTTGGCGTTAGAAAAAATTAAAGACAAAGATTTAGAATTAGAAAATATCATAAAAGGTATTTCAAGATATAATGTAACAATCCACAACAACGCTGGTGGAGCGTATAATCACGAACTTTTTTGGAAAATGTTGTCACCTAAACAACAAAAACCTACAGGACCTGTTTACGACAAGATTGTAAAAAAATATGGTGACTATGAAAAATTCAAACAAGAATTTATTAGAAAAGCAAAAACTGTATTTGGTTCAGGTTGGGTTTGGTTAGTTTTGACTAAAAGTGGGGATTTAAAAATCATGACAACAAGAAACCAAGACAACCCATTAATGAATTCAATTACTGATGGTGGTTATCCGTTATTAGGGTTAGATTTATGGGAACACTCATATTACTTAAAATACCTAAATAAAAGAGATGAATATGTTAAAAATTTCTTCACTGTAATTAATTGGAGTTATGTAAATTTTAGATTTGATTCAAAAACAAAGAAAAAAATTAATGAGACTCGTGATGTTAAAAACATAATTCTTGAAGGAGCATCAAGAGGATGTAATCCTTCTCAGGTAAACACATATAGACAAATTTTTAATACTAATCCTGAAGTTAAGAAAAAGTTTATGTTTGCAATTATGAACATTTTAAAAGAAGTTTTTGCGGATTTTTGGTATGAAAAAAATCAATACAGTGAAGGTCAAATGTCAGGTGTTTATGACTACGAACAAGCAGGTAGGTCAGTAATTAATAAGTTGAATACAAACTACACCGCATTTTGTACTTTAGTTAATGACATAAATGAAGTGTTAAAAAAATACGGAGTTGATACAATTAACATGGTGGGACAAAAACCTGAGGTACAACTCAAGGAAACTGAAAGATTAATAAAATATCTCATTGAATTTAGATATAGAATCTTCAATCCTGAAGCTTCAACATTCAAAACACTAATGTCAGGACTTGACACCACTAACAAATTTGGTGACAAAAGAGAGGTTAATGCGGTTGATAATTTGAAAAAAATATTTAATACGGATGAGGTTTTAAAAGTCGGTGAACTTGGTGATGTTAATGATATGTTGGGTGGTGTTGACGCCATAATTAAAATTGATGGTGTAGAAAAAACGGCACAAATTAAACCATTTTCAAGAACCGAAGAAAAAGACGGAATTATAACGGTATATGATACTGGTAATGTAAAAAGATATAAAGTTGATTATTTAGTTTTTCACCGTGATAATAAAGGAACTTTAGTTTTTAGTAATAAAAACACCAATATAGTTAACGGAAATTATACTTTCCCTGTCGATGATTTAATTAATAAGTAATAAATCATCTTTCCATAATATTTATAGGGAAATAGTTTTCCATGGCAATTATTACGGGCACAGAAAGAACAAAATTATATACAAGAATTAGACACCTCTTAGGTGCTCCTATACGTGGTGTTGAGATTGAAGACGAAATGATGGATTCATTATTGGAATTATCTGTTGAAGATTATTCACAATATGTTCTTGATTGGTTAATTGAATCACAATGGACATCTATCTACGGTATGGACTTAGATACCCAATCATTAGCAAACGCTTTCATCACAAGAAGTTTAGATTGGGAAACTCAGTACACTTACGCATACTCAAAGATTGTAGGTTTACAAGCTGGTGGTCCGTGGGTACTTAAGAAAGACTATTTTGACTTAGTTCCAAACCAACAAATTTATGAAATCCCTGCAGGAAGAGAAATTAATGAACTTCTTTGGTTTACTAGACCTGAATTGGATTCCGCTTATTTTGACCCATTTATGGGTGGATTTGGTGGTATGGGTGGTATTGGTTTAGGTGGTGGTGCAGGTTTTTCACAATTAGGAACCACGGGTAACTATTTCATTACACCAGCCTTCGACATTCTTTTAAGGATGCAAGATATTAACCTTAAGAGAAGAATTATCTCAGGTGATTTAACTTATAGAATTACAGCATTACCTGAAGGTAAAAAGGCGGTGATGTTATATAACGTACCTGGTGGAAAATTTGATTTTGGTAATATTACAAATAACCAACACCGTGTTTGGTATTGGTATTACGATACGTTTGATAGAGACGATTGTTTAGCCGAAAATCCTGATGTTGTAAAATTACCATCAGATGTAACAATAGATAATTTAAGATGGGCTGAACTTAACGCACCTGCACAAACTTGGGTACGTAGATGGTTTACCGCATACGTAAAAGAAACTTTAGGTAGAGTAAGAGGAAAGTATTCGGGTGATTTAAAAACACCTGATAGTGAATTGAAAATGGATTATGATTCACTACTTACAGAATCAAAAGATGAAAAATCTAAGTTAATGGAAGAATTACAACAAAGATTAGAAAGACTCCGTCCTGACAAACAAATGGAAATTCAGGCCAATTTAGCTGAACAACTTAACAAGTCTTTACAGTACAGAGCTTTACCTAGACAAATGTATGTGATATAATTTTTCCATGGCAGTATTTAAATCAACACCAATAACCAAAATTATTAACGGAATAACAGTAGAAGCTTCAAATGTTTCTGTAGTTACCGATGCATCATACACCACCACAGGTGAATACACAATCATAGTTAGAGATGTACCGAAGTGTGTAGTAACATTAGACTCTAAAACAACAGAACATGTTGTTATTAAAGCAATGACTGAGGTATTAATTTCATCACCAAATGAAAAAATTGATGACGATTACAACGAAATTTTAATACAAAAAGGGGCTTGTGTTGAAATGCGTTTTGTAATTAATAAGTGGTATATCTTATCATCAGACGGATTGAAGAATTCTTAGTTCATAAATTGAGCAGCTAGAATATCATCAACAAAATCATCGTCACTCCAATCCTTAGATTTATCAATTGGTTTTTCATGACCTTGCATGATACTCCTATTTTTTTCAACATATTCTGTGTTAACTAATCCAATAGTATTTTCCAAGTACATATAATACGGGTCAATATTAACATTAGACCAGAACTCCACTTCACCTTCAGATAAAGTTAAAACTTCATCCAAAGTATCTTGGTCACCTTCTCTACGTGGGAATCCTCTAACAAGACGAGATTGTTGTTTAGTAAAAAACTTTCTTTCTTTGGGGTCTTCAATCAAAATTTCATCACGAATCTCAGGTGAGAATACAACCAACAAAGGTTCAATACGTTTGTTAAATGCTGCCAAATATCTTGGTATATTGTAGTCACCCAACAAATCAGGTTTAGTTTCAATATCTTTTTCATTTACCAAGTAACAGTTTACAGTTACCGTATCACTTTTTTTCTGAACATCACCGTGAGATTTTCTAGCTCCGTTATTAACATAATAAACGGTATCTCCAAGACCTGCAGATATATTATTAACCAAAAGAAGTTCCATATGTGCTTGTCGTGACATCAATGAACCTGATTTTGTTTTCTTAGTGACGTGTAGTTTGTATTCCTGAATTGATTGTTTTACACGAGCTTTGTTTGCAATTTTAGCAATTGGAATTTTCTTGTTGTAAATCATATCAACATACTCATAATAGAATTCCAAAAACTCGTGACCCTTACCGTCTAACAACATTCTCAATCCTGAGTCCAAGAATTCTGCAACATATGTCTGTAGTTTTTTTGACTTAATACTATTACCTGTAAGTTTTACTTTACCCTTGTCAGTTAACAAGGCATAGTTCTTACGAGCCACGTTAATTGTTGCCGGCCAAATACCATCAATATCCAATCCCATTTCATCTCTCATGAATAAATCATTGTACTCAGCAACATCAGCTTCGGCACCAAAGTATTCTTTTCCCTCTTCAACCAAACCGTTTAATCCCTTACCGATATACATGTAAGTGTCTCGACTTTCAGGTGTTGCAAAGTTTACACCGTCCGTATCCATAACCAATGGTTCATACCCACGTTCCATAAACCACATAATCATCTGACGAAGATACTGTCGACCTGTACAAGTAATCTGTTCTCCCATGTCCATATCACCCCAAGGAAACACTTGAGGTGCTGAAAGAGAACCAAAGAATGCGTTAATAAAAATCTTAATTGGTAACTGTTTACGTGCGTATTGTGAAGATAATTTTGGGTCTGTTTTATAATGTTCCTCGGCAAGTTTCTTATAACGGATACGAGTATCACGGAAATACTTCAACATACTCTTCATCGCACCTGTTACATCACACTTAGGGAATACATCATGAACCAACTGAATAGATGGATACAGTGAAGAGTAGTCAAGTTTTAATACCTCACGAGAATATCCAACTTGTAAAAGTCGTGACAGTCCACCTGTAAATGAACGTTTAGGTCCTTTAGCGGGTATCGCCAAACCGTTCTTATAAGACCACGATGCCATAATCATCTTCCACAATGTGGCAGTACCCATGGTTGAAAGTCTTTCGTATGTCGTGGGAACCAACTTAGCAAGAAGAAAGTTAGCTTGGTTGAACTCCTCGTCCACTACCATGGTTTCCCAAATATCGTCATAAAGGTATCTCTCAACAATATAATTTCCTGTAACCTCTTCAAACTTACCAGGAAACTTAGTCATGATGTCTTGAGTACCCGGGTCACCATCTTCCCTATATCCACCACTTTGAGGATTAAAATAATACTTTGCATCTGAAAAGTAAGTTTTACCAATCCTATCACCTTTAACATAAACTCGGTTTTCTTTTTCAGCACCGATAAATTGGGTAATGTATTTAGGTCCCCAACTCTTAATGTCAGAGTTAATAGCCTGAGCTCGTCTAACAGCGTGTGCGATGTCCAATACGTTGTAACCCCACATCATTGTTTGTGTATATGGTTCCATTTCGTTTGCCAACTTTAACATTCCTTCTTTCTGACGAATAGATACCGAAGGATTTAAAGTCTTGGCGATTTTTTTGATATCCATCTTTAATATTTCCGCACGTTTTAGAATAAACGGAAAGTCAAAGAAGGCTGAGTTATACCCACCAATAAGTGCGGGTTTTAATTTATTGATAGTATCAAAAAAATCAATAATCATTTGTCTCTCCTCTTGTTCGTTCTGTGCGGAGATAACGTGTTCAAAACCACGGTTGTCTTTCATTCCAATTAGGAAGATACTATCTTTTTTAGCATCCAAACCCGTGGTCTCGATATCGAATACAAATCGGTGTAGTTCATCGTATTCTTCAAAACCTTTAAACAATCTTTTACTTTTTTGAACGAGATACTGTTCGACGGGGGGTAATATGTGAATGTCATCACTATTATCACGGTTCCATGGGTCTAACCCACCTGTTCTAAAAAAGTTTACTAAATCTTGATATGTCTTTGTAGTTTTAACCAAAAACTTAAGTCCATTTTCTAAACGCTCGTCACCCTCAGAACTTAATTTTTCAATAATAATTCCATGTTTAGACATGGCTTCTTTTTGAAGTCCCTTTGAACTTTTGTAGAAATTTTTGTTGTGTAAACTTCCAACCCAAGCAAACGGAATAAATGTGTCCGTTTTAATTTGTTTACCCTGAATTGGGTCGTGAATTACTTTGTAAATTTTGTTTGATGCATAATCATACTCAAGGGCGACTATGTATTTTTCTGGGTCCTCTCCCAGTAGGAATTGTTCAATTTCTTGTTGTGATACCATAATAATATTTTTTTTTGAGACATTATACTCTCAACTAAGTTGAGATTACTCTTCCTCAATAAATATATTAAGTATATCCTCAGATGTCAAATAATATTGATGTAAAGTGTTTCTCTGATTGGTGCGATTAACTCACCCATCGAGTTAATAATTGAGAATTCACCGATGAAACGACCTGCTCTTCTTGTATCCCTTTCGTTCCATTTGTAATATATGTAATATTCTTTTGTTGTGTCAACCTCAACTGCGGTTTTTTCAACAATATACGCATTACCCATTAAAATTTTTGGTATCCCTGTTGACTCCTCTTTCATCGAAAACCTAATTGTAGCATTGTCTAACTCCTCATCAAATATTTGCCACGAATTTGTTCTACCGTCTCTTACGGCTGCCATTTTTAAAATTGGCTGTTCACTTCCTTGTTTGATAAAAAATTCCATATAAAATTTAAATTTTCAAATATCCATAATTAACCGTAACATTTGATGCCGTATTGTTTTGAATACCGAATACAAATGTATTTGTAGATGTACCTACAGGTGGTGACGCTGTGGATATTGCACCCGCAGTTCCTATAATCTGTGCAGGTATACTTGTTAACAATATTGGATTACCCGCTCCAGTATAATTCCACGCATACTGAACACCTATTACAGGTACATTAGAGTTACTTATGGTTACGGTTGCGTTATAAACTATAATACCATTTGGTATATTCCCAATAACCCATATGTTATACGTACTATTAATATCAAGAGTAAAACTGTAGTTATTAGTCCCTGGAGTCACCGTCCAACTACCTGTAACTCCCGATAAACCTGAACTTCCTGAAGTACCACTTGAACCTGAACTACCGCTAGTTCCTGATGAACCACTTGAACCTGATGTTCCTGATGAACCACTAGAACCTGAACTTCCTGAAGTACCACTTGAACCTGATGTTCCTGACGAACCTGAAAATTGTTCAGTCAATGCTGAAAAATATATTTTATTAGTTATTCCTGATGCGTCTACATCATAGTTTACAATAGCCATCAAAGATTCAGGTTGTCCTGATGTTGCTAATGGTAATTGGGATATTGGTAAATTTGGCATTTTATTTTATTTTATAAATATGTTGTTATAGTCCGTATTTGGATTTATCGGCATTATAGTTTTGTAATACTTCCGACCCTGTTAGGGCTTTATTGTACATTCTAACAACACCCATTCTACCGTTTAGCCATTGTGAAAATTGTCCTCCATTAAATGAACCTAAATACAGAGGTGATGTTGTGTTTTTAATACTTGTAAATGAATGAGAGTTACTTCCAATTAAAGAACCATTTATGTAAAGGGCTAATGAATTACTTGCAACGTTAGTCCATACACCCACAACTTGATACCAAGTGTTAATACTTAAAGTGGAAGAGGGAGATGTAATTGATGTCGAGCCATTACCTATTTCCATAAATGTATTTCCTGGTGCTCCACTTCTTAATCCATACCCCCAATC